>ENA-OYWU01000153-OYWU01000153.1-human-gut-metagenome-genome-assembly--contig:-NODE-153-length-39885-cov-6.989982_pt1 | contig 39885 bp, 33 predicted proteins | sample MGYA00244173_ERZ653403 | MGnify/ENA primary metagenome ERZ653403 (study PRJEB26926, sample SAMN06165043) | human gut metagenome | biome: ENVO:00009003; feature: ENVO:2100002; material: ENVO:00002003...
CGGAGATGTGTATAAGAGACAGGAACTGCGCATCAAACAAGCTATTAAAGAAAGAGGATTCACTATTCAAAAAGTTTCGGAATTAATTGGTAAATCAAAACAATCCTTACATGGAATTATAGAAAATGGTAATCCTACTATAGGTGTCTTAAATGACATTGCAAATGCAATTGGGTGTCAAATATCAGATCTATACGTAAATGATGTTGCACCTTCACCAACTCTGTTTAGATGTCCTCATTGTGGTAAACCAATTGAAATAGATATAAAAAAAGGCTCGGAGTAATATCCGAGCCTTTTTCATTTAGAGGGCAATATTATGCTTGCATAGAATGGCGGTGTTAGGCCGCGACATAGCGGCTCTGTTCAATCCACATGATACCGCCGTCGCCTGAATCGAAAGCGCGGAGGGTGAGCTGCGAGCCTTCGGTGGCGGTGAATACCTTGCCGCCACGGAGAAGGATTTTATCAGCAGTAGCTGAAACAGTGGGAGAAGTTCCGGCCACGCCGAGAAGGGTAACAACCGCGTCATGCACCCCGCCTGAAATTTCTTCAATCACTGCTGATCCGCTTGAAAGCTGGTATTGTCCATCGGAAACGAATGTAACGGCAGTCTCACCGGTTTCAACTGTCGCAACCGGTTCTTCGAGGGGAACAGTTCCTTTATAGATGAAAATATCGTTACCCTTGGAAATCTGGGTAAAGGTCATTTCGTTGGTGTTGCTCTCGTTGTTGCCGGTATAAGAGGGTGTGAGACTGCATGGGTTGCACATCGTACCGATAAGGTCGGCAGGTTTGCCGGAACAGTAACGCACAATTACGATAACTTTCCGGTTGATATAGTTGACCTTGAACTCACGCACCGCCTGTTCGTTACCGGGATGCTCGAACTTAATCGATGGTGTGAAGCCGATTTTGTCGGTATCGCCTTCGGCAGCGCTCGTTATCTCGATCGTTCCGTGGGTCATATAGAGGTTAATACCGTAACGCCCCGGCTTCATTACGATATTATCGGCGATAACCACCCCTTTGTCGTCGGCGGACGGCATGAAGGCAATATCTTCGATGTCGATGATTGTCAACTGGTCGCGGGGCTGAATACCAGTACCGGGATTGCCGGAGGCACGGGGTACGGAAGTTTTAATATAGGTCATATTTTTCAGACTTTTAATTGATTATTGACTTTTGAGATGATAACAGGAAGGGCAAGAAGGGGTATAACTGCCCTCCCTGTTTTCAGAGGATATGAATCAGCCGCGGGCCACTTCGTAGAATTTCTTGTCGTCGCCCATCACCAGCTTTATGAACGTACCGGCCTTCAGGGTGATCGCCTTTGTGAGGACGAAATTACCGCCGTCGGCGATAGTCGAGGCGTAGGTGCTTCCGGATCCGTGGATTGTGTAGAGCGTGCCTGCGATACCTTCGGTCAGGTTGGTGATTGCGGTCGCCGCTGTGTTCTCACCGATAACGAAAACGGTTGCACCCTTCAGGCTGGGAGTAGTGGCGTTTGCGTCGAACTGGTAGGAATCGGCGGCGGCAGTCGTGCGGGAAACCTCGATGAACTTGCCGTCGGCGCGCTTCATGAGCGTGATCACGTCGCCCTTGTTTGGGGTCCATGCCGCTGTCAGAAGCGAGAATTTACCGGCCTGCTTGATTGTTACGCCGTTGTCGCCGTCAACGCCACACTTCAGGGAGATAAGGCGGCCGACCTGTGCATCTGCGATGTCGGTAATCTCGAACTCCTTCGAGTTGGCGACGGTTACGATTGACGAATGAAGGAGGGCGGAAGGATTCGCGTCCGGAGCGGCCTCGATAAAGTAGGTATCGGGGCGGTCGTAGTCGTTACACCAGATGAGCTGGCGACTTCCGTCCATTTCGAGGGGGTCGGTGTATTTGTAGCCGACGACTTCGGCCTGTATGCTCTCTTTCCAGTTCGACCAGACTTTTACGGTCCAGTCCTGCTGTTCGAGAGTGAAACGGAGCATTTCGCCGGCCACATGGTCGAATGTGCGGAAATTGCCTTCGATAGTCCAGAAGATACGGTGGTGATTGTCCGCGTTGGGGAGCGTAACAATCTTCACGGCGGGGAACTCCTTTACATAGGTGATTCCCGCTTTGTAGTCAACGTTCTGGCCGTAGTGGGCCTCGTTGTACTTGTGGTAAAGGGGAAGCATCCATGATGGGATATAAAGGCAGATTTTACCGGTATCACGGAAAACCGAGGGTATCATGCTTGTGCCCTGATAGAACACTTCGCCGATATTGCCGGCGGTGATTCGGGGGAGGTTGAAGGGCTTTATCTGATAGACGGTTTTTCCGGTAGTGCCGCCGTTGGGGGTGAAGTCGGTATGGCCTTCCACACGCTTGCGGAGGTATTCATAGATGCCGTCCGCGGCTTCCATTGCGCGACCGGGAACGTCGGGGTCGGGATCCTTGCGCACACCGTTGATATAACGCTGTTCGCGCTCGTTGTGCAGCTTCTTGGCGGTCTCTACGAGGAGATACTCGATAAATGAGAGTTTGACAGGGTTCGAGCCTTCGCGGTTCAGGTAGCCAATCCACGACTTTTCGAGGTCTTTCAGGCTCTTGAACTTGTGGGCGAACATAACCCCGTACATACGTAGGGTTTCTGTTCCGAACTCGTAAGAACCTTTCGTTACTTTGTCGAACTCGCTGTTTGCCGAGTTGTCCGGCTGCGAGAACTCGCCGAGCCAAAGGTTGGTGAGGGTTTCGAGGTCCTGGTGTCCTGATTCGGTCGGGAAAATCTTGGTGATTGTCGGCAGAACGGCGAGGAACGACTGAAGGCGGTCGCTCCAGCGGGTGCGGTAGAACGCTCCGAGGTCGTCCTGAAGGGTCTTGTAATCGACCGAGTTCGGAACGGCGACGGCGAGCATCTTCCCTTCGTTAGCAAGAAGCGCAGCCTTTGCGCGGAGGTTGTAGGGGCGGTTCAGGGCGAAAAACTCACCGGGAAGGCCGCCGAGCTGCTGGGTGTCGTCGATGTTGAAGGCGGTGGCGGGAGCTGCGGAGTGTCCGGCACCCTTGCCGGGGTCGGTTTCGGGGAGTTCGGAGAGGGTCTGAATTTTTTCGTTCAGGGCCTTGATTTCCTTTTCCTTCGAGGCGATAGCGGCGGCGTGGGCGGCCTTGTCCTTGTCTACCTGTGCCTTCAGGTCGGCGAGTTCGGCGGTCGCCTTCTGGTGCTGGGTTGTAACCTGACCGAGAACGGCGGCTACCACGGCGGCGCGGGAAGTGTCGGTGGAGTTGTTCTCGGCGGAAGGCTGGGGATTCTGGATATACGCTTTGAAGTCTGTAAGGAACATATCGGAGAATCCGTATTCCTTCAGTTTTGCGCAATCCGTCTCGGTAAGGTCGTCCTTGCCGTTCACCTTATTGAAGGCGGTAAGTCCGAGAATACCGAGAATCGCGGGGATAAAATTCGCAAAATTCATCTTTTCGGTTGTTGTTAAAATGTTAATTACTGGTATAATTGGTTTGCCTTCCGGCTCGTTGCCTGTGCGAGGACCCATTTAACCGCGTCGGTCAGTCCGCCGAACTCGTCGATATATCCGGCGGCCACCGCTTCGTCGCCTGTGAACATTTCGCCACGGAACAACGGGAGTTCCGGATCGTACTCGATTCCGAGGTTACGCGCCACGGTTTCGGAAAATACTTTATGAATCCTTTCGGCGCGGGCCTTCAATAAGGATTCATCGTTATTGTCGACGAGGGCGCGGGTTTCCTTATTCTTCAGGTCGGCGGTGTCGGGATATATTTCCCGGTAGTCGATTCCGTTCTGCCTGAAAAATTCTTTGAAGGAATAATGGGTTATCACTACTCCGACACTTCCAACCTCGCAAAGTGGCGAGGCTATGAATGTGTGATCGCTTGCCGTGCCTAACCAGAAATGAGCCGAGGCCATGATGCCCGTTACTACGGTCGCGGTCGGCTTGGTGCAGTTCTCAACGGCGGAGGCTGCCATGTCGAGGTGCGACACCATTCCGCCGGGTCCGTCGATTACGAACACGATACCGCAAATATTCGGATTCAGTTCGGCGGCTTCCACCTGTTTTATTACCCACTCCGATTCCCATGAATAAAGAACCCCGGTAAGGGTTATCACTGCGATAGAATCAACGGGGAGCGTAATGTCGTCGAGTTCGTACCATTTAGCCATGTAGGGCGCGGCGGTCGCCTTGACTGTGCATTTTTTCTGTGCAAGCTGCGCGGTGGCGGCTTCTATTTTGCCGTTGATGATAGACGGCATGAGGAGCGACACGATATTCTCAAAATCGTGCCGCTGTATGGTCCAGTTATCGGAGAAAAATCGTTGTAGCCTGTTCATGCAGTTAATTTTTCTACAAATTAACCACATGCCGCGGTCGCGTGGAAGGACTTTAATCCATTAAGAACCCGTCCATAACGGTGTCCTCGCCCTGAAGGGTCACAGAGAAAACTCCACCTTCGGTTGAATAATCCAAAGATAGGGGACAGTTCGGAGAACCGGCCACCCGTCGTTTGCCGGATTCGTCTACATATGTAGCTATAAGCCTTGAAACCTTATATCCATTCAGAATGTCGGCGGTAAGATTTGATACATCGGAGCGCTCGAATGAGATTTTTTTCTTTATCACACCGTTCTCGGATGAATGCGAAAGTTTCAGTGATCCCGGCACCACTGCGGCATCGTCAGCACTTCCGAGAACCATCATAACGATGCGTGATTGAATCCGGGAGAATCTCGTTAACCGGGATAGCGGGATGATTTTAAGGCTGTGGCAGGTGGAAACTGTTGAACGGTCCATGGTTGTATGTTGTAAATGATTGATGTGCAGATACTCCGCATTATTTTGACGTTTGTTTTATAAAATATCCGCAAAAACGGACAAAACAGGTCATCTTGTCGGGTAAATAATTCCTGTTAAAATGAACTCGTTTTTCGTACATATCCACGTTTTTGCTTGCGACGGAGTTTATATCGCCAGCGCTGGTAGTTTTTAAGCAGAGCATCTTCCGAAATTGATTCAATCGAATACCGTCGCATAAATGTGTAAACAGTCTCCTTGAATTGAATCCCTTTCAAATGTTTGTTCTCATCCATGAGGTCGTGCAGCTCGGCCCACATCATCAGCCGCATCTTGTCGCCAAGGATTTTTTGGGACTTGCCCGACAGGTAATTATAAGTGGCAGGGTCTTTGCCAAGCCGTCTCTCTGGTAAAGTAAAATTAAGATTGCCAGTGTCAACAGGCCGATCAACGGGCCGCCGTTGCAGGAGGTCGTATATAAGCACATAAATATCGAGATCCGACGGGAATCTTACTGCGTCGGCTTCATGGTCGAAATACTTGCCCTGTATATATTCGGCCACATACTTTTCCACGGTAATTTTTACGGTGATCATAATGAGAGGGATGGCTTATTCAGTTGCAAATGTACGAATAATTCCCTATTGTGCAGTATAAAATACCTTACAACGGTTTTATTCGCTCGATTGAGCTACGAAAACATCAGAAATTTTTGTTACCACGTTATTTGTTTCTAAACGCTTGCAGTTCAAAAAAGTATCTTAGACACAAACCGAAAATCCATTTTGTACCACGGCGACCGAATTTGTTACGCTTTCCTCCCTCCGGCTGGTGTAACAAACCGAAAAATCTTTGTTACGCCGATTGTTACCGCTTTTGTTACGCCTTCCCCCTTCTTTATATTCCTTGATTTTTACTTTGTTATCATCTTTGCAAACATTTCGTTACAAGGTAACAAAAATTTAGTATAAAATTGGGAGGGGGGTATGGGGTGAGGCAAGGAGGGGGTCGCAGACTACGCCGGGGCGAAAAGAGGGAGCCGGGCCCCTCGTTTTGTTATGAGTTGACCCGGCTCCCGGCTCGAAATTGAATACCTTATGTCGATAGGTGGCGTTCATCAGTTCAGAGGTCTGAAGGTTTAGGAAGCCGCCGCCTGAAGCGTTGTTTTAATTCAGGGAAAGCGTCGAGCGCGTTTAATATATCTTCAGCGGTGGCGGCGTGTTCAACGAATACGGCCGTAATACAACCGGGTCGCTTGTCGTCAACACTGAAGGGAATACCATAGCCTAAAAAATCGCCGAATCTGTAGTAATGAAATCCTTCGGCTGTTGTTGCGTCGATATAGACATCACTGTCTATATTGGTTATTCCGCGTATCTCCTCGGCTGTAAACTCTCCGCGAATAGCCACGAAGCGGTGGCCGGGATAGCCCCACGTTCCATAATATGCGATTCTATTCATAGGGATTATATTTAGGTTCGGGCAGAGGAGCCGGGGCAAAAGTCGGGCTACCTTCTCCGTGCAACAACTTAAACAGTTTTCGGGCGAAAAATCCGGCGCGGTGGCACTCAGCGTTGAAATCTTCATCGAGAGTCCCTTCCATAGCGTAGAGCGTTTCGAGGTATTCGCGAATTTCGTCGGCCTCGTTGAGTGTGAGGGAAATCCTTCCTTTGCCGTCTTTCCTCATAACGTAAACAAATTATCGGGTTCCTCGTCCGGAAGAAATCGCCCAACTACCGCCAGAACCTTGCGAAGTGCCTCGCGAAAGGTTGTTCCGTTATTCTGGTATGCCATAACCATATCGTAACATTTAGGGTGTTCCTTCAGGAGAATGGAAAATCTTTCGTCGTCGTCAAATTGTGCGCCAAATCCGCAACCCATACAGCCGGTACGTTTCGCGCCTTTATGATATATCTCCGAGATAGCCAGATTCTCGCGGTGAATGTAATTCCAAACATCTTCCTCGGTCCAGATTGAGAGAGGACGAGAGGCGGATTTTTCACCGAACACGTTACAGCCTCCGGAACGCACCCATTGTCCGGCCCTCATTTTGCTTTCTGAAGCCATAATCCCTGTAATAGGGCGGCGGCCGGTCTCTTTCTCGAACAGATGAAACGGGTCCTTCTTCAATTTCTTGCAACAAGCCGGAGACACCTCGTAAGATTCTGTAAGTAAATATCTCCACCGTTTCGCTAAACAAAAATATCCATTTCCGAGGAACGTTTGGGCGGTCTTGGAGGCTGGATTAACTCGTATTTTGTGAATCTTGTCGGCGGATTCTTTTCCGATAAGTGGAAATCCGTATTTCGCCCAGACTTCACGCGGCGTTATCTTTGGTCGTATAATCTGAATATTTGCCCCTGTTGCTTTCTGCTCATTCACGAAACGAACTATTTCGGGGTATTCGTTTCCGGTAGAACAGAACACGGCGAGAATATCAGGGTATAAAACCCGGCAAAGGTGAAGTAAAACTGTACTATCTTTTCCGCCGGAGAAGGAACAATAAACCTTGTCAGGTCCACCGAGGCGCGAAACAAATGCGTCTATCGTAGCGAGAGAATGGTCGATTTTCTGCGGGAGCGTCCAACCCTGACGCTCCCGGAGTGTATTTATATCTATCTTCATACTTTAACGGATTAAAACGGTGTTCCTTCCTCGGTAGCATTATCAAAACCGAAAAGCGGTTTTTGAACAGGAGGGGGTGGCGGGGGATTCTTCAGGCGTTCGGCTTCCTGTTTGGTGCGGAGATATATCATCTCCTTTTGCACCTTCTTGTGTGTAATAGGGTCCTCGATACGTTTAAGGATTCGACCGCCGGAGGTGTGGAGTTCTTCGGGGTTCATACAGTCGATATAATCACAGGTAAAGCAAAAACCTTTCAACTGCTTGGAAAATTTCTGCATAGTGATCTTACTAACACCGGAAAACCTTTTATAATCCTCGTAGGCTTTTTCTCGGATAATCTCACAATTAAGATTGTCGCCGTTCCCGTTCTCGTCGATAGCGAAATAACCTTCCGCCCACTCTCTGAAGTTGTCCGACATATCCCGGAGATACTTACGGAATATGATATTTCCCATCTGTGGCTCGATTTTAACAGGAAGGGAAGCGACAGACAGATAAAAGCGGACACACTGAAGGATAAAATTTATATCGGCTTCCCACTCCGCCTCGGTGTAGTTGCTACCGAACAGGTCTTTATTAAAGTCCGTCCGGATTTGTCGGGTTTCGAGATAGTCGTTATCTTCGGTCCTCTGGTGGTAGTAATCGGAGAACACGACGAAAAGCATACGGCCGACACTTGAACCGTCGAACTCCTTCGGGACGTAGTTTGTTGTAAACGCGAATTTCGGCGCGTCGTTGAAGGTCAGGGTGTAGGCTGATACGTTCTTTGTGTTTATGGTTATATCGCTCGTTATATTGTCGTAGAACTGTTTGAAGGGCAGATATTCGTCGCAGTCGTCCACGACTACAATACCGAGGTGCTTGCTTACTTGCTCGAACGCGAATTGATTTTCCAGTAACTTAGGATTGCGCCCGGAGAGTTTGAGCCAGCGGGTGAAGTTTGACAGGGCGCGAAACATGAAGGATTTGCCGGAACGTCCGTTGCATTGGTCGTTCTCGCCCACAACGTTATCCATGACGAACGGGGCCCATGCCCTCGACTCTGACTTGTAACGGTGCATCATAAACCCGATTGTAAAAATCTTGTTGATAAGGCACTGTTTCTGTTCCTGAATCTCGGCGGCGGTCAGTCCGGGACCGGCGATATTGAAGCGGTTTTCCTTCAGATATTGCTCCGCTTCTTCGGGTGGTAGGTCGGCGAGGTTCTGTTCTAATTCCTTACGCCAGTGAATACGGGAGGAATTTATCAGGTATTTGAAATAATTCGATTCGTGGGGCAATACCTTAATATCGAAATCCTCGCTTTCATAACAGCCCTCCGGGTGCGTAATCTCGAACATATCGGGAAGGAACCGGATATTATGGGCGATAACATTTTCCTCCCACACATAGCGGCCGATGGCGGCGGTTCTGTTGTCGTGCCTGATTATCTCTTTCCCTGTAACTTCGACGGCGAACGTAGGGAAGTAAAAGAATTGAGAACGCTCCGTATAGTTGGTAAAATCGGGGTCGGTCTCGGTTAGAGCCTCCAGAGAGGCGGCGGAGAGGGTCGGCGTTGTGAGTACGAGGTTACGCAGCTCACGCGGTCGTGTCGTGTCGATCGTCCAGCGGTGAACGAACTCGCGGATTTCCTTCGGGGTTACGAGTTTTACGATATTGCCCTCGATGCGGACAAATTGAGTTCCGGGGGCGTGTTTATCCTTCAGGGTATAAAATCCGTTCAGCATTAAAAATTCATGCAGACACGAAACGTCGATACTGTATTTTAATTTTCCGGTCTTTTCCTGTTTCGTGGTGTACCAGAATGTCGCGGGGGTGGCAAGTTCGAGGAGACCCCGGAAGTCGCTTTTTTCTTTTCGGAGTTCTATCCAGTCGCGGAAGTCTTTACGCGGCTTCCCTCGGTTATCCTTGTAGTTCGAGAGCCACGACGGGAGCCATATCGTGTGAAGGTCGATAAAGCGCAAAGCGAGTTCCGTACCCTTCAGGCGACCCGTTGCGTCGATGTCGGGAATGTTATACACAACTGAGACGTAACGGTTAATTTGTTTCCATTCCTCCTCGCTTACCTGATATGTCTCCGAGTTGAACCAGATAGGATAATAACCGAGGGAGCGGACACAAAGCGCGTCGCGTTCGCCGGAGCAAATGATGGCTTCAGGTAGTTTTTGTTCCTTGTAGTTCTTATCTTCGTTAAGGGGATCGGACTTGAACGCCTTTTCCTCCCGCTCGTTGAACTCGGTCCATTGCGCGGCGAGTTCAAACAGACCGTTAACGTAACTTTGGGGTTTCTTACCCTTCGGCTGATATTGGAATCGCCATTGTTTGTCGGCGTTGAGAGGTTCGTAAATTTTATAAAATCTGTCTCGTTTGCCGGCTAAATCTGTAAACCAACATTCCCGCATGAATATCGGGTAATGTTCGTTTGAGTATTTATAAACAGCCTCGCGATTCTTTACCGAGATAAGGACTTTAACCCGGTACCAGTGGAGAGCCTTCAGATGTTCGGGAGTTACACGCGGCCCCATGACCCGGCACTCCTCCTTCGTGAACTCTTGGTCGATTTCCCAATAGGTCTCGCCGTCCATCTCCTCCGGTTTCGCCGGTTGTTTGCGAATATCCGGACGATTGACGGCGCGGTTTATTTCATCGGTTACGTTGAATATCTGGGCGAGGTCGAGGATTGCTTCAGGAAATCGCAAACCGGTTTCCTTCATGTGTACCGCTATCGGGTCGGTCGCCCTTCCTTCGTCGCCAAAATCGGTAATCTTCCAAACGCTGAAGCCCTGTTTTGTCTTGAACAGTTTAACCGAGGTACTGGGCGTTCTCTCGTCCGGTCGGGCCTTGAAGGGCTTTTTTGAACGAGCCGCCTCCCTTACTTCGGAATAATGAAGCGCAAGAATATCGAGACCGTCGTCGGTCGCGGCGTATAGTTTTTCAGGCGTTACCATACCTTGTTACAAATTACATAATTACAAATATTTCCGGCGATTTCTACCCCCCCGATTTTCGGTAATCGGCTATGCAGCTTCGCTCGGCGAAGAATTGGGGTCGTCCTGTAACGATTGTGCAAAGTGAGCAACAAAACAGGGAAGGGGGAAGGACGCGCAAAACGTTAGTTTTCATCGCTGAATAGATTTAATTGTATTGCATAGCCGAACGACTTTAATCGCGATTCCACACGAGCGGAACGGCGACCAGCCGGAACCGTAACTATTCGCTCCGTCTTGCTGAAGGAATAGCCACGGCGACGGGCATAATATCGGAGGTCATACAGCGTTTTCGGGTCGCGCATAGGAAACAGAGGTGTCAGCGTCGAAAACTTGACTTATTGCCTCGCATACGATTTCAAGGAGTTCGGAAGGATTGAGGTCGTGAAGAATCCTTATTACTCCGGTTCGACAATTATCGTCGAGGAAAACGGCAGACACATGAACATCGCCAGCCTCGCCGATTGCGTCGGCTAATTCAACCGGTAAAATGTATTCGTTGACTGTCAGCATTGCCCGTCCTTCACCGGCACACAAGAGGGCTGATTTTTCGTTGAAAGTGATTATTCTTTCCATATTTCGAGCGGAATTATTGGGTTAAATAGTCTTGCCTGAAGTTCTGCCGCTTACGCCTTCGACTATAACTTCAGGCATGACTATTTTATAAATTTCGATGCCAGACACTTCACGAGTAACAATATTTATATCTCTTTTCCCCGCTTCTGGAATCCGGCAATTTCCGTAACGCCAATTACGTAGAGTGTGAATTGGGATTAGGCAAGTTTCAACCAATTTGGCAATAACATTATTATACTCTCCGCGTGGGATTGTATCAAGCCACCTACGCAAAATTTCGGCGTCTGTAAGGTGTCCAGTTCCGTGTTGTATTTGCATAAATCGTAAAATTTGGTTACATTTATAATGCAAATATAGAATTAAAATCAGGTAATAGGGTGTTATTCTCCTGTTAATAAATTTTAAAACAATCAAAATTAATGGCTAACTTGAATTATATTAGGGATTTGTGTGAGCTTAAAAAAATAACTATTAGGGAGCTTGCACAGCGAGTTGGACGAGATGAAAGCTCCATACAGAGTGCAATCCGTCGTGGATCAACAAACACTACTACTCTTGAAAATATTGCAAGTGTATTAGGTGTGCCTGCTGGTGTGTTTTTCGATGGTTTTGCGTCTGATAGAACCAAAGATTTAGAGCTTGAAATAAGTCACCTTAGAGAACTTTTGAATGAAAAGGAACGGCTTATAGAGGTATTAATGGAAAGTCGAAAGAGCTAAAATTCTCTAAATGTCGGCGCATTGTCGGCTTAATAAGGTATTAAACTACTGACGGGCTGTTGTGATTTGATTCCGCTTGGTACCTCAGAATAAGCCCAGCCTGAAAAGGCTGGGCTTTTGTGTGTCTTGATGGGAGGCGTTATGAGGTGAGGCTGATGAATTCATATAATTCTTATAATTCTTATACGGGATGGTAGGGGGGGATAGAAAAAAAACAGCGATGTGCCGGAAGGCGCATCGCTGTTTTTGTGAGGGTTAGTATGAATATCGGAGGGATTATTCGAACTCGATGAGGGGAGCGTCAGTGCCCACAACTTCGTCGACTTTCACGAATACACGTTTAACCGTGAGGTCTTTGTCAGCTTCGAGGTCGTTCTCCATCTTCATGGCCTCGTAAACCATCATGCGCTGACCTTTCTTCACCTTGTCGCCGGCTTTTACATCGATTTCGATGATTCGGCCGCCCATCGGTGCGCGGAACACACTGCCTGTGATAGGCTCCTCTGCAGCTTCTTCCTGAGCGGGGGCAGTTTCGGCGGCTTTGGGTTGTTCCTTGGGTTGCTTTACGGCATACTCCTCGGCGCGACGGTTGCGCAGGAACTTGTTGGCAACGTTGGGGAGAAGTTCGAGCAGGAGGTATTCCTCATCGTTCGATGCGAGCTTCACGCCGCCGAGGTCTTCGACAACGGGATTCTCAGGTTTGCGGTATTTGCTTACGTCGTAGGGGCGCTCCTGAGCGTCGCCGGTGATCTGCTGGCGGAAAGCAGGGTCGATGGGAGCGGGTGTGTGGCCATATTCACCTTTGACAAGCGAGATGAACTGGTTCGAGGTGTTGGTATAGTCGGGATTGCCTTTCTTGCGGTCGATGGCGAGGTTTACAGCCTGTGCACCTACAATCTGTGAAGTAGGTGTTACCAGAGGCACCAAACCTGCGTCGCGGCGCACCTTGGGGATGAGTTTCATTGCATCCTCCAGAAGGTCGGACGAGTTGAGAGCCTTGAGCTGGGCAACCATGTTCGAGTACATACCGCCCGGCACCTCGGCTTCCTTGACAAGGAGGTTGGGTTTGGGGAATTCGAAGTATGCCTCGATTGCGTGACAGTTTTCCAGAAGAGTTTCCTCATCGCCGGCTTTGGCTGCTGCGATGGCCTTGTCGAACAGAGCGTCCACTTCTGCGGGAAGTTTGTCGGTTAGCGGGTTGAAGTGTTTGGGGAAGTGGTCCTTGTGCAGGTCTACATCGGCCAGATTACGACGGATCTGCTCGAGACGGTCGCGGATTTCGCCTACTTTCTCCATATTGGCCTCAACTTCGATGCCGAGTTTCTGGCAGAACACATAAACAAGCTCGATGGCAGGAGCTGCAGAACCTTCGCCGAAGAACCATATGTTGGTGTCGAGGATGTCAACACCGTTCAGGATAGCCATAAGTGAGGATGCGAGTCCGTAGCCGGGGGTGCAGTGCGTGTGGAAGTCAACAGGTACTTTCACGGCCTGTTTCAGTTTGCCGATGATGGATGCGGCACGCAGCGGGCTTACCAGGCCGGCCATGTCCTTGAGCGTGATAATCTTCGCACCAAGGCGTTCCATCTCTTTGGCTTTATCAACGAAGTATTCGTCGGTGAATATTTTTTCAGGGGCTGCAACTTCCTCTTTCTTGCCGAAAAGTGAAGCGAAGAAGCCTTTTTTCTGTGGAGCGGCGGGAGCTTCGTCCTTGGGATCTACTGTGTAGCATACGGCTGCGTCGGCGATTCCGCCAAGTTCGTTGATCATGCGGATGGATTCCTTTACGTTGTCGATGTCGTTGAGAGCATCGAATATACGCATAACGTTCAGGCCGTTTTTGATGGCCTCTTTATAGAATCCCTCAAGCACAGAATCGGGATAGGGCACATAACCGAAAAGGTTGCGGCCGCGCGAAAGTGCCGACAGAAGAGATTTCCCTCCGATGGCTTCGCTTATGGTGCGGAGGCGTACCCAGGGCGATTCGTCAAGATAGCGCATCACGGAGTCGGGCACTGCGCCGCCCCAGACTTCCATGATGTAGAAGCCTGCATCTTTGTAGAAGGGGAGGAGCGAGTCGATGTCCTCCTGTTTCAAACGGGTTGCAAACAGACTCTGTTGACCGTCGCGCAGGGTGAGGTCTCTGATTTTAAGTTTTTTAGTTTCCATAAACTGAAAATAGTTGAATGGGTTCGGTTGGGAATGGTTAAAACCGGCATACTGAGATTGTCCGTTCCATACATTCCTTAATTCAATGCAAAATTAGTGATTTTTTTGAATTATCCTAAATTTGTGAAAGTTTTTTATTCCAGAACGCTGATTATGACCTCAAAACAGCTCCAGGATGTGTTTATGCGCGTTATGTTGATTACAGATTGTCATCACGTTCATATACGCCGCAAGGCGGTGTGCGTTTGTGCGCACATCGCCTTGCCTGTGGTTATGGGTTGCCTGACGTCTGATTGACTGTCAGATTATATATGGTTTATTCAGTTGCCCGGCACGAAAATCACGATTCGATTCCAGTTGTTTACGTCGTAGGGCTGTACGGCCGATCCTTCAGCTTCGATGGACAGACGGCTGGCATCGATGCCATAAGTCTTTGTCAGCGTATCGTAAACGGCCTGTGCACGTTTCTGCGAGAGAGCTTTGTTGTATTCCGATGTACCGGTGTCCTTATCGGCGTAGCCCTGGATGAGCACGTTTACATCAGGATTGTCCTTGAGATACTGTGCTGTGTTGTAGACGTTGACCATCTCTTCATCGGAAATCGTTGCGGAATTGATTTTGAACCGTACGGTCGACATCATCGGGGCTGCATTTGATTCGGGGCATTCGGCAACAACCACTTCGGGGCATGGGAGCTGAGCCTGTGCGGCAGCCAATGCGGCTGCGGTGGTGGCAAGTTCTCCACGGAGAGCATTCACCTGACCGTTGAGCGATTCGATGTAAGCGCGGTCTCTGCAGGGGTTGTAGGCCTGATATTTCACGCCTCCGAAGTTGATGCTGAAACCGCCGGTGGCTGTGATGTGAACGTCCACAGGTTCGTCATAGGCGGCGCCGTTGAAGTTATCGCCATAGAATGCCGCGCGGCCTTCGAGGAAGAAGTCAACGTAACGGCATAGACGGAAGCGCAACTGGATACCTGCCGATACGGGAAGGGTCCATTGGCGGGTTTTCAGCGCACCGCGACGGTGGTAGATATTGGTACCTTCCGATTCGATGTCCCATACATATGTGCCTCCCAGACCGACAAACGGGATGACGCTCACAGGACGGTCAGCGTCCACGCCGCCCAGCGAGTTGCACATGTCCCACATGAAATCGAAGTTGAGGTTGGCCATCTTGGCTTTGCTGTAGGATACGTTGTCCCAGTGCATGGCGCCATAATATCCGCTGAAGCGGAAGCCGATGTAGGGTGAGAACCATTTACCCACGCCCAGATTGTAGGTTGCCGTGATGTGGCGTTTTGCATCGCCATTCTCCAGAGAGTTCTCTACGAGGGGAACCCCGATTCCGGCGCCTAACTGCAGGAACCAGTTGTCATGTTTGCCCACTGAATACTGGGTCTTGCAATTGTACGCGTCGTCAACGGTGAAGGTCTCTTCCTCTACGACGATTGTTTCCTGTGCATTGGCGGTGTTCGCAAACGTGAATGACATGCAACACAGTGCCAGTACGGATGCTAATTCGTGTCTCATTTCTTTTGGATTTAGTTGCAAAATAAATAACTTCATTCTCTCATAAAAGCGTTGACAGGTGAAGGCCTGATTATCCCCGTTTGAAGTGAATCTATCATAAGTGCGTGTCGTTAGTTGTCAAGTTGGGTGAATGGCTCTCATTCTGTGTGTTCACTTTTTGAAATCATAACATTCGCGGGGAGGGGTTGGTTCATTGCCAAAATATTGCCGAGCGACCGTTTGGAGCACCGGTGGGAGCATCGCGGTGAATGGTATGACGGATAATGAAAGAGATGCATCATAAAATCAAACGGCCGCTTCGTCGCGAAGTGGCCGTTTGATTTTACCTTAAATTTTTATAATACCTATTAACCTAACAAAAAACACGATTATTATCTAAAGTTCGGTCATGCAATTTTTAGAATTGATGCTGATGAAATAAAGTAAAATATAATCCTAACTCAATGCGATTTTACGTTAGAAGTGCGTACACTTGATATTTTCCAATTTTAAAATCAACTAAATCCTTTTGTCTCAAATCCGGGAACGCAGTGATGAAATCACCAGAAATTCCGTTCTTGATTCGATGCAAAATTACTGCTGAAATTCACGTTTGTCAAGCACCCGGAAGCCCAATATTAAGCATATATAGATTTATATAGATAAATATAAATCATAAGACCCTGATTTGTAGGGTGAATATTGTTTGGTTTCGGCATGGTGATATAGATGCATATATGGCTATATTTTGCCATAAAATAGCTGGTTTTAGCCTTACGGAATTCAAATCCCGGTGAGTATCTCAACCAGGCGCCGACGGTCTGCAACTTGTATCTCCTGATTGGTGTAGTCTATGATTCCGTCAGCCTTCATGGCATCGAGGGCGCTTATGAGCGACTGACGTTGCACTCCGAACACGGCATACATGTCGCGCTGGCGGCACTGCAGCACAATGTCTGTCCCATTGTTTTGTGTGAGTGCCACGATCCAATAGGCGATGCGCTTCTCAAGTGAGCCTGATGCAAGCGCCATCACGCCGTCAACATTTAGCTGGGCGTTCATAGAAAGGATGTTCAGATAGTTGAACAGGAAAATGGAGTCGGAGTTGATTATGTTCAGGAAATCCGGCTTGTTGATCTGCAATATCCCGACATTGTCAATGGCCGTAACCGAGCCGGGGTAGCGGGTGGTGCGTCCGAAAAAAAAGTCCGGGGCAATAAGGTCGGGCGCATTAAGTGTCTGTGATGCCTTGAATTTGTTGTCATGGCTTTCAATCGACATCCGGACACTGCCGGCAATTACCGAACGTATGTGTGTGCATTCGGCACCTTGCTCCACAATCATATCGCCGGGGGCATATTTGAGGAAGTGGAATTTGTTGTGTCCCACTATCTCCGATAATTTCTGTTGTGATACGCCGGCAAACAGTGGCAGCTGGCGCAAGGTTTCGTACATGCTTCCCATGATATGGCTATGTTTCGTTGTTGTTCTTTATTTATAACGCCTGTGTTTAGTGAAAGTTAACAATGAGGTGTTAAATCTTTCTATGTACGCTTGGCATTGTCGGGCCGATTGCCCGGGGCAAGCTTGCTCCGTTCATGCAGGTAAATCTGAATGGAGTTGATGGTGTTGTGCCATGCTACATAGGCTGCAGGCGCCACTGAGATCAGGGGATTCATATAGGTCAGCGCAAGCCATATGGCAAGTACGGTGTTCTTCTGACCCAGACTTTGCGCACCTGAAATGGCATCGCCGTGCCGTTTCCCTATGATTCGCCCTATGCCGAACTGCAAAGCGCATACAATCAGCGACACGGCGCACAGGATAAGTATCTCAGGGACGCACGATGCCGGTTCTTTCAAAATGAAACTTACCGAGTTACCTACCACAATTATGAGAGAGAATGCCCATATGTAGAATGAAAGTCCCTGATGCTGGGCTATGGCGCGGTGGGTGGAGGGCGTAAAGCGTTCAAGCAGGAGCGCAACGGCAAGCGGCCCAAGAATCAGTGGAAGCACTGTGTAGCTTATGGTCCACATCGAAGCGAGGAAGGAGTGGTCGGCGCCGGATTCAGGGGCGTCCGTTGCAATCCATGTAAGGAGTGCAGGCGCCAGGAATGCCACGAATACATTGCTGAACAGCGAGTAAGTGGCCACACGTGAAACTTTTCCGCCGAGCATCCCTGTGATGACCGGTGCGGCGGTGGCCGTGGGGCAGAAGATGCATATGAATGCCCCCTGAGCTGCAATTGGATTGACGGGCAGCAACAGCAACCACGCTGCCAATGCTCCGGGAATCTGTACGGCGAGAAGCCACCAGATGTAACTGCCCACCTTGAATTCGCGTATGTTAAGGCGGCAATAGGTAATCAGGAGCATTATAAATATAAGATACTTCGACAGGAATGCCACCATCCCTATGTAGTTGTGGAGCAAGGCGCCGAGCAGCATGGCTATAGGAAGCATCCAGGGCTTCAGCTTCTGCCTTATGGCGTTCATACGGGTGTTCATCTTAGTTGTTGAAACGGTTACTTAGAGGGATACACAAACGGCGATGTGTCCGGTTGACAGACACATCGCCATGTATACGATTAGGGATTTATGTTCAAGCGAATTTGGAGAAGTCGGTGTTGCGCATGTCGCCGGAAGCTGCAAATTCGGTGTGGAATGCCATGGCGGCGTTGAGCGTAGCAGGCGTCTGTCCGCCCTTGCTGAGTTTGAGATACTCGCGCAGCAGTGGGCGGAAGTCGGGGTGCGCGCAATTGTTGATGATTTCGTTGGCCCGCTGTTCCGGATCCTTGGCACGCAGGTCGGCGATACCCTGGTCGGTGATGATTACATCCACTGAGTGCTCGCTATGGTCGCAGTGCGATACCATCGGGACGATGTTGCTGATCATGCCGCCTTTGGTGACCGACGGGCACGAGAAGATGGAGATGTAGGCGTTGCGGCAGAAGTCGCCGGAGCCGCCGATGCCGTTCATCATTCGTGTGCCGAGCACGTGTGTGGAGTTGACACATCCGAAAATATCAGCCTCAAGTGCTGTGTTCATGGCAATTACGCCGAGACGACGGATGACTTCCGGGTTGTTTGAGATTTCGGCCGGACGCATCATTATTTTGTCGTGGAAGAAATCGAGGTCGGCAAACAGCTGGGCTTCAACTTCATCTGAGAATGTCATGGAGCATGTGCTTGCGAATGTGCATTTGCCGGCACGCAGGAGCTCAAGCACGGAGTCCTGCACAACCTCGGTGTACATCATGAAGTTTGGCAGCTCCTTGTCAAGACACAGGTAGTGGAGAACGGCATTCGCCACATTGCCCACGCCGCTCTGGAGCGGGAGGAATTCTTTGGGTATGCGTCCTTTGCGGTATTCGTTGATAAGGAAGTTCACCACGTTCGAGCCGATACGTTCCGACACTTCATCCGGTTTGGTGAACGCTTTCACGCCGTCGAGCGAGTTTGTGCGGATTATGCCGCGTACTTTGGAGGGGTCAATCTGGAGCGTGGGGCGGCCGATGCGGTCGTTTGGAGCATAGATGGGGATTTCGCGGCGGTAAGGGGGATCCTGCGGGAGATATATGTCGTGCATTCCCAGAAGCGATTTGGGAAGTGCTTCGTTCAGTTCGATGAAGATGTGTTTTGCGCGCGGGGCATAGGTAGGGATGTTGCCGAGTCCGCATCCCAGCAGCACTTCTCCGCTGTCGGTTATGTCGGCAGCCTCGATTATGGCCACATCGGTGGGCCCATAAAAACCGTAGCGCGTTTCCTGGGCCATTTCCGAAAGATGGCGGTCAAAATAATGGGCGTCGTGGGCGTTGATGCGTTTGCGTAAGTCAGGTGTATTCTGATAGGGTGCACGCATGTTGATGGCATTGTTGCGTGCCAGAATGCCGTCAACGTGGTCGTTTGTCGATGCACCGGTGAAGATGTTAACTTTGAATTCCCGGCCTGCCGCGTGCTCGCGTTCGGCCTTGTGGGCAACTGCTTCAGTTACCGCCTTGGGGTTACCGGGAGCTGTGAAGCCCGATAATCCGAGCGTGTTGCCGTTCTCAATCATCTCAGCAGCTTCCTGAGCTGTGATAAAATTATACGCCATGCTTGTGGTAATTGATTTGGTTTGGTGTTTAAGGTGTGAGTGGCCGGCCGTGCAAGGCATAAATATTGGAGTAGACGGGCATATTGCCCGAAAACTTGCCTGTGGCGGCTTGGTCATCCGCGCCTTTATTCGTATTTTTGCACAAAATTAGAGTTTTAGTGCACAAAGCCCAAATTTTCCAATCTGTTTTTTAGCACATATGTGGTCTGTAGGGCATGTGTACATTAAATATTATGTTAAAGGATGGTGAGTAACAATGCCGATTCGAGCCTGATGGCCGACAAAAAACTATATATCGAGACATACGGATGCCAGATGAATGTGGCCGACAGTGAGGTGGTGGCATCTATAATGGAAACTGTGGGATATTCACAGACTGATGCTGTTGACAGCGCCGATGCCGTTCTGCTCAACACATGTTCCATCCGCGACAATGCGGAGCAGAAGATACATTCGCGTCTGCAGGCACTCAATGCTTTGCGGAGGGCAAAGAATCGCAAACCTCTGATTGTCGGTGTCATCGGCTGCATGGCTGAGCGGGCGAAGGATGAGCTTATAAACCGTGACGGGGTGGATCTCGTGGCCGGTCCGGACGCCTATCTGGATTTGCCGAACCTGTTTGCGGCGGTTGAGGCAGGTCATAAAGCTATCAATGTGGAACTCAGCACCACAGAAACCTATCGCGACGTAATCCCGGCACGTTCACTGGCAAACCGGGTGAGCGGCTTCGTGAGTATTATGCGCGGATGCAACAACTTCTGTTCCTACTGCATCGTGCCTTACACCCGCGGACGCGAGCGCAGCCGTGAACTGGCAAGCATTCTCAACGAAGTGGCAGATCTCAAACGGCATGGGTTCAAGGAGGTGACTTTGCTCGGTCAGAATGTGAACAGCTACCGGTATGTCACACCGGATGGAGAAACCGTGGATTTCCCCGCTCTGCTTGAACGTGTGGCCCAAAGTGCCCCGTCGATGCGTGTGCGTTTCACCACATCCCATCCGAAGGACATGAGCGATGCCACCATAGATGTGATTGCACGTTATCCTAATATCTGTAATCATATCCATCTCCCGGTTCAGTCCGGCAGCAATTCCGTGCTGAAAGCCATGAACCGCAAATACACGCGTGAATGGTATCTTGACCGCATCAAAGCCATCCGCAGCCGGATTCCGGATTGCGGCATATCGTCCGACCTTTTCACAGGCTTCCACGGCGAAACGGAGGAGGATTTCAATCAGACACTTGATCTTATGCGCGAGGCAGCATTCGATTCGTCGTTCATGTTCAAATATTCCGAGCGTCCGGGCACTCTCGCTTCGCGCACCATGCCCGACAATGTTCCGGAGGAGGTGAAAGTGGAACGGCTGAACCGTATGATTGCGTTACAGAACGAATTGTCGGCCGAGTCGAACCGGCGCGATATCGGGAAGGTGTTTGAAGTGTTGGTTGAAGGTTTCTCAAAACGCAGTCGCGAGCATATGATTGGACGAACTCAGCAGAACAAGGCCGCAGTGTTTCCGCGTGGCACTGTGAAAGTGGGCGACTTTGTTAAAGTGCGCGTCACGGATGCATCGTCGGCCACTCTTATCTGCGAGTTGGTCTAACCGGTTTACGCCGCTTGATAGCCGTTGCTCAGGAGGCGCTTGTCTGCATTTTCGCGCCTATATGAGCAATTATTTGGTTAAATTAATGTTAAAAGTGTTGACATGGCCTCTATAAGGTTGTAATTTTGCAGCACTTTGGCTCAGAACGGGTCTCCCGGATGGTGGCTGTCAAACGGCCCCGCAAGGGTAAAAATGATTGTTTTTCTGCATGAATAAAATAAAACGTAGCCGCATAGCAGGTTGGGGCGATTATGTGACATCGACAATATCGGTGTCGCTCGTGCTGTTTATTCTTGGCCTGGTAGGCTTTGTGAACATTTCGTTTTCAGGTATAAATCGCCAGCTTAAGGAAAAAATGGGCTTCACCGTGGTGCTTGCCGACAGTGTGGCACCCGCAACGATAGATTCTTTGAAACTCGTATGCGACCACGCCCCATATGTTTCCTCCTACCGTTACCTGTCGGCCGAGGATGTGATGGCAGAAGAGACTTCGGGTGAGGGTGCCGACCTTGTGGAGCTGCTCGGTGTGAATCCGTATGCGGCGATGTTTGAAATCAAGGTGGGCGCCGCCTATGCCGATGTTGACAGTATAAGCAGCATTATGGCACAATGGCAGCAATTGACCTCGGTCGACGAGACCACCGCCAATACTGAAATGATTGCCAATATTAACAGGAATGCAGGTCTAATCAACACGATTCTCGCCATTATGGCTGCGGCATTGCTGCTGATTTCGTTTGTGTTGATAAACAATACGGTCCGCCTGACGGTTTATTCCCGTAGATTCCTGATCCATACAATGAAACTTGTGGGAGCAACCGGCGGATTCATCCGTCGGCCTTTCCTGATGGTGAATGCTGTGCAGGGTGTCATTGCCGGCGTGCTTGCATCCGGATTCCTTGCCCTTTTTGTGGGTTGGACACGTTCGCTCGACATGGGGATAGAATCGCTTGTGACGTGGAATGTGGCTTTCTGCGAGTTCGGGCTGCTTGTGGTCCTTGGCGTGGCTATCTGTGTGTTGGCGGCCATCATGGCCACCAACCGGTATCTGCGCAAGAATTATGACGAGATGTTCGAATGACTCTCTGCCATTGCTGTTCAGGGACAATTTCTGGCCGCTCCGCATGTGATGATATATAATAAAATTGAAAACCGATATAATCCTATTTCCGACATGGCTTTGAAGCTTGAGAAAACAGACAGACATAATTCTGACGAAAAACTTGAGCGGGAATCCGCGAGTGAATTTCCTCTGGTAAAAAAGAATTTTATATTTATGGCGGTGTCCGGCGCCATGATAGTCCTTGGTTTTCTGCTGATGCTTGGCGGCGGTTCAACCACTGAATTCAATCCGGACATATTCAGTGCCCGGCGCATTGTCGTCGGCCCCACAATTGCCTTTCTGGGTTTCGTAGCGATGGCAATCTCAATTATAGTGCGCCCCGGAAAGCGCAAATAACCGTTGTTAACCCGGATAGATTAAAAATAGATATGGATTGGATTGATGCGTTGATACTCGGCATAGTTCAGGGACTTGCAGAATATTTGCCTATAAGCTCAAGCGGACACCTTGAGATTTTCAACAGCCTGCTCGGATCGAATCTTTCAGGTGAGGATTCGCTTCAGTTCGATGTAGTGCTACATGTGGCAACGGTTCTGTCGACAATCGTGGTGTTGTGGAAAAAATTCGTGCCGCTGTGCACATCATTTTTCACCTTCAAGCGCGATGCCAATACCACATATGTGTGGAAAATCCTGCTGTCGTGCATTCCTGTCGGAATCGTGGGCGTCTGTTTCAAGGATCAGGTGGAATCGTTCTTCGGCGTCAGTGCCGATGGCGGCAACAATCTGTTGCTGGTCGGCATCTGCCTGTGTGTTACGGCTGCGCTTCTTGCCTTCGCATACTTTTTCCGCACACGTACTTTCCTGCGCACAAACCGCACCGGCCGGGATATCACATGGCTTGATGCGTTTGTCATCGGCATCGGTCAGGCCATCGCCGTGTTGCCTGGCCTGAGCCGTTCCGGCACTACAATAGCCACCGGTATCATACTTGGCGACAAACGCGAGGAAGTAGCCCAGTTCTCGTTCTTCATGGTGGTTGTCCCCATCCTGGGACAGGCTCTGCTTGATCTGGTCAAGATGTTTTCGGCATCGGGCGAGGCTGTCGACCAGTCGCCCGTCGGTGTTGTACCTATGATTGTTGGTTTTCTGGCGGCGTTTATCGTTGGATGCCTGGCATGCAACTGGATGCTGAACCTTGTGAAGAAAGGCAAGCTCGTGTGGTTCTCGCTCTACTGCGTTGTGGTAGGTGTGATATGCATAATCTTCGCTTGATTAAAGACTCCGATATGACATTGCAACCGATTGAAGGCGAGATTTTCGCTGTTGACAAACCTCTCGGATGGTCTTCGTTCCATGTGGTCAAGAAGCTGCGTGGAGCGTTGCTGTCGCGATTGAGGTCAACCGGTGTGCGCAAACTGAAAGTGGGGCATGCAGGCACTCTCGATCCTCTCGCCACGGGCGTTATGATTGTGTGCACCGGTAAAGCTACCCGCAGGATCGACGAGCTGCAATCCGGTGTGAAGGAGTATGTGGCTACGGTGGCATTGGGTGCCACCACACCCTCGTTCGATCTGGAAACACCTGTTGATGCCACTTATCCCACCGCCCATATCACGCGTGAACTCGTTGAAGAGGTTCTCTTGCGATTCAAGGGGAGAATTGAGCAGATACCCCCGTCCTATTCGGCATGCAAGGTTGACGGGCACAGGGCCTACAAAATGGCGCGACGTGGCGAGGAGGTGGATCTGAAGCCTAAAATCCTTGTAATAGACGAGATGGAACTGCTTGAATTCTGCCCGGAGGAGATTGTCATAAGGGTTGTGTGCAGCAAAGGCACATATATCCGGGCATTGGCACGCGACATCGGTGCCGCCCTCAACAGCGGCGGCCATCTCCGCGCATTGCGGCGCACACGTGTCGGCAGTGTTCACGTGTCGCAGTGCAGCTCAGTGCGTGATGCTGTGGAGCGCATCCATTGTGCGGCCATGTCGGTGCCGCAGGAGGATGGGACCCGTGTTGACGTGGCGCCTGCAGCATTTGTGCCAGATTTCATGCAGAATGAAAAGGCCGACATAAAGGCTTACGCCGACCGATAGATATAGATTACTGTTTCAACATAAAAATAATATTCAACTGCTATAATGAAACTTTCCCAGTTCAAATTCAAATTGCCCGATAACCTGATTGCCCAGTATCCTTCGCCCAATCGCGATGACTGCAAGCTGATGGTTGTACACCGTAAGACCGGTGAGATTGAGCACCGTATTTTTAAGGATGTTATCAATTATTTCGGCGATGGCGACGTTATGGTGTTCAATGACACCAAAGTGTTCCCGGCCCGCCTGTTCGGCAATAAGGAGAAAACTGGCGCGCGCATCGAGGTGTTTTTGCTCAGAGAGCTTAATGCCGAACACAAGCTCTGGGATGTGCTTGTGGAACCTGCGCGCAAAATCCGCATAGGCAACAAACTCTATTTCGGCGACGACGAATCGATGGTGGCCGAGGTGATTGACAATACCACCTCGCGTGGCCGTACACTCCGTTTCCTCTACGATGGCAGTCATGAGGAGTTCAAAGCCAATCTGTTCAAGCTGGGTTCCACCCCTCTGCCTGAATACATCAACCGCGAGCCAACCGAGGCGGATGCCGAGATGTATCAGACCATTTTTGCCAAGACAGAGGGCGCTGTCGTGGCGCCTTCGGCCGGTATCCACTTCAGCCGTGAGGTGATGAAACGTCTGGAGATCCGTGGTGTGGAGCAGGGCTTCCTCACTGTTCACAGCGGGTTGGGCGCTTTCCGCGAAATCGATGTGGAGGACCTTACCAAACACCGCATGGACTCTGAGGACATGAGCGTAGGGCAGGAGCTTGTCGATATGGTCAATAAAGCCAAGGATGACGGCAAACAGGTGTGCGCCGTTGGAACATCAACGCTGCGAGGCATCGCAAGTGCAGTGAGCATGGGCGGCCATATGAAGACCTACACCGGCTGGACCAACAAGTTCATCTTCCCTCCGTATGATTTCACCGTGGCAACGGCGCTCATAACAGGTTTCCATCTCCCGTATTCCACCATGCTCATGATGGTATGCGCTTTCGGTGGCTACCAGACCATAATGAAAGCCTATGAAGAGGCCATCAAAGAGGGTTATGGGTTCGGAGCATACGGCGATGCCATGCTTGTGATTGATTGATAACAAGGAAACTTACCGATCGGTTATGGTCGAGAATGAACGCGACACACGTGCGACCCGGGTTATTGATGCCGGGCGCCGGATGCTGACCGCAGCGCGCACTGCGCCGAAAGGGAAAGGCGTGGACATAATAGAATGTTGCCTTCTTACCGGCGAGGATATAAAATTGCTGTCGGACGAGATGAGGCGGTTGTACGATGAAACCGGACGTCCCGTTTACCAGCGCGATGGTGAAAACATCCTGCAGGCAGATGCCGTGGTGGTGATTGCAACCCGTTCGATGCCGCTCGGACTGAACTGTGCCCATTGTGGGTTCCCGACATGTGGGGAGAAGCCTAAGAATGTGCCCTGCGCGGTAAATAGTGTGGATGTCGGTATCGCCATAGGCTCGGCAGTGGCCACGGCAGCAGATTGCCGCGTTGACTGCCGCGTGTGGTTCTCGGCCGGAATGGCCGCAGAGAGGATGAATTTCTTGTCAGGGTGCAGCCAGTATTATTGCATCCCCCTCAGCGCCACTTCCAAAAATCCGTTTTTCGACCGCAAATAACGCTCGGAGTCTCCGGAACGATTCTCTGCCATAGGGACCCCATAGGGTTTAACATTGAACATCAAGGCCTGACATTATAAAACAACTAAGGCCTGAGATTATAAAAGCAACAGCGGTGTATCACCATGCGTGACACACCGCTGTTGTTTTTGTGTGGTGAGGCGGGTTATCGGCCCGAATCGTCGACGAGTGATTTGATGCGGCGGTTCAGCAGGGTTTCGCCCAACAGGTCCTCAAGGGTGAGGTGCATGCGGTAGCGCCAGTAGTGGCGTGAGTTGGCCGGAACGTTTATCTGCTCCTCGCGCGGGTCGGCACGGCGGACTTTGCCATCAATCGACAGCCAGTCCTGCAGCGGCAGGATGCAGAGCATGGCAGGGGAGTGCAGGTTGCTGGCAACTATTTTCTCGCATATCCAGGGCTCGGCAAATGTGGGTGCGGCCCCGTGTTCGCCAAGCATATTGTTGAAGAAGCGCTGGGTCTTGTCGCGGTTTTCTTCCCACCATTGGCGTATGCCACCCATATCATGTGTGGAGGTGGTGCAGACTGTGAGATAGGGGTAATATGCCGGATTTCCGAATTCCTCGCGGGGATTCTTTGGCATGCGGGCAATGTCGAGTGTGAGAATTTCAAGCGCACTCATCACAGCGGGCACGCAGTCGGGAATCATACCGAGGTCTTCGGCACAGGTAAGCATATCGGTGGAATCAATCAGCGGGGGAAGCTTCCACATGGCTTTGCCGTACCAGAAGTCGTTGTGACGGTGATAGAAGAAGTCGTTGTACAGGCGGTCGAACGTCCAGCGCTCGTAGTCGGTGAGGTAGCGGTAAGTGTATGTGAACTGGGCGGAGATACGCGGATGGTATTTGCCTTTTTCATACGGATCCTCAATGAACAGCACCTGGTCGATGAGTCCGAGCAGGCCGTTGCAGATGCGGGTGTTCTTGTCGTTCTTTTCTTGTGTGCCGAAGTAATCCGCCACTTCGCGCTGAGTGGTGAATCCTGCTGCAAGTTTATATCGGCCATAGCCTACATCCTTGAGGAAGCGGCCGCGTACCTCTTCGGTGTATTCACCGAAAAAGTCGTGCAGGAATTCTTCGCGTATGAACGGAGTGGTCTGCAGATCGATGTCGAGCCAGAAGTCATAGTTGTTGCGCAGTTCGTCGACGGAGAAGGGGAGGGCGGGGTTGAACACGCCCAGCAATCCGTGCAGCTGGTTCATCGGAATCTGCCATATGCGGAAGAACCCGAGCACATGGTCTATGCGGTAAACATCGAAATACTGAGCCATGTTGCGGAAACGGTTTTTCCACCACTGGAACTGACCGTCACGCCACATCTCCTCCCAGTTGTAGGTGGGTAATCCCCAGTTCTGTCCGAGCACCGAGAAATCATCCGGCGGAGCGCCGGCCTGGCTGTCGAGGTTGAACAGACGGGGGAATGTCCATGCATCGACACTGGTGCGGGAGATTCCGATGGGGATGTCGCCCTTGAGCGATACCCCGTGGGCATGGGCGTATTCCTTTACATGCTGCAGCTGTTTGTGCAGGTTGAACTGAATCCAGTACACATAGTTGGCCTGCTGCTTGTTTTCGAGCAGCAAAGCCTCGACCTTGGCGGGAGTGTAGGCTGCATAATCTCCCCATTCCGAAAAGTCCGGGGTGCCGTTTTCATCGCGTAGAATGCAGAATGCTGCATAGGGTTTCAGCCAGGAGGCATTGTCGGCCACGAACTGCTTGAATTCTGCAGTACGTGTCACGCTGCGTTCCACCTGTTTGAACAGTTCGCGGGTGAATTCGTTTTTGGCGTTGTTTACCCGTTCGTAGTCAATCTGGTCGAGCGCGTTGAGCTCTTTGGCCAAAGCATCGAAGTGAGCCTGACGCTCGTTGTCGGCCAGAGTCCCGAGCTCGCTCAACCTGAGATACATTGGGTGCAACGCATAGCATGAGTTGGCGTTGTAGGGGTAGGAGTCGGTCCATGTGTGGGTCATTGTGGTGTCGTTGACCGGAAGCACCTGAATGAATTTCTGTCCGGTGGCAACGGCCCAGTCCACCATCTTTATAAGGTCGGGGAATTCGCCCACGCCGAAATCCTGTGCGCTCCGCAATGCGAAAACCGGGATGGCAACGCCCGCACCGCGCCAGGGAGCCTTGGGGTTGACAAGACGTTGACCGGCAACCACCATCACTTCACCCGATGTGGCTGGCTGCAGCACGAGCCGACGGTTGTCACCGCCTTCCCATGCCACGAGTTTACCGGTATTGCGGTTTATGATCAGGAACTTATATTCCAATTCGGCCGGAAGCGCTTCGAGCGGCAGAACGCATTCCCATGTTGGGAATGAGGCATCAGACATGGCTACAGCCTTGTCGGCATTCCAAGCGCCGAGAAGTTCGCAGGAACCGCACACAGCCACCACTTCGTCGGGCGACACCATGGGGGCGTCGACTGTCAGCAGAAGTTTGCCGGGAGTTATTTCCGGAGGGAGGGCCCGGTTGTTGCGACGACATACGCAATCGGTGAACACCACCGAATAGTACGGCTTATCGAACGGCTGGTCCTGCCAGCGGTCGAATATCTCATACTCGCGGACGTTGTTGCCGGGCCGGAATGTGTGGCCGTGGCCCCATTCCTGACGGTCGAGACCGTTTTCGTGGCGGACAATGTAGCGGTAGGTGAATGTGCCGGTACTGTCGGGCAGGGAGACGTTAAGCCGCCAGGATTGTTCGCCGACAAGCTCCATTTTCAGAGCTTTCGCGGGGTCACCGCCTCCCAGTTGCGGGGCATCACCTACAATGTATACCGATTCGCCCCAGTTTGTGCGGTAATCGATTATGAATTTCAGATTCATGGTGAAAGTGGTAAGGATGATATATAAGTAAGATTAATTAATGTAAGGGCGGTTACAGCAGTTTGATGCTGATGTAGCGCTTGGGATTGCGTTTCACATCGATGAGCAGAGAGTCGAGCGATGCGGCGCAGTTGTTGAGATTGTCGTAGAGTGCCCGGTCGTGGGTGATCAGGCCGAGCGAAGAGTTGGGATTGTTGAGAGAGGCGGAGAGTGTCTTCAGATTCTCCGACAGCACGTAGATGTTCTGCATGGTGGAGTCTATCGGCATCTCCTTGAGGTCGGCCGACAGTTCGGCCAGTGCGCCGCTCATGGTGTTGAGATTCTCGGTGATGGAGGTCACGTTGTTCATCACGGGAGGGAGCGCACGGGTTGTGGCGTTGACGTTGCGCATTGTCTTGTCAATGCTGAGGGTGATGTCGTCAAGACGGCTGATGGAAGTGGCAAGTGCCGGGTTCGCCATCAGGGCGTTTATGTTAGTCAGCAGTGAATCGATTTTCGGGAAGATGGCGCTGACTGCCGGCATGAGGTTCTGCGACACGTTGTCCATCAGACCGGATGCCGTTTCGCCTATGAGCGTGCTGCCCACGGCTTCATATTCGGTGGAAGTGGTGGGATGCAGGGTGACGGTGGATGTGCCGAGTATGTCCTGCTGGATGATGGCTTTTGTGCCTTTAGGCAGTTTCAGCTGTCGGTCGAGGCTGAGTTCCGCTTTCACATGACCGGGGGAGTCATACTCATAGTTGATTGACCGTACCTGACCAACCTTGAACCCGTTGAGGGTAACAGGCGCCGATACCTGAAGGCCGGCGGCGTTGGTGTAGGTGGCGTAATAGTAGTTGGCGGCTTTGAATACATTTATCCCTTTCAGGAAATTAATTCCGAAAAACAATGCGAAGAGTGCTACGACCACGCAGAGTCCGATTAATATCTCTTTCCTTGATTTCATATTGGTTATGATTTTTTTCGGTTATAAAATAGGGGGCTTGCTGTCAGGGTTTGATGAAATCGATGCGTTTTCCGTTCTGCATCTTGACAATAAAACACCCGGGATGCTGTTTTTTTATCTGTTTGTGTAATTTTTTTGCCTTGTTAAGGTTTTCGGTGCCGCCGACTGCGTATTTATACAAAGCTCCCTCGCGGTAATACACCACATCTTTTAGCCCTTGGAATTCTTTGGATTTCGAGGACAACGGGCTTGAGCTTGCAAGCAGCTGCACATAGTAAAGGGGCGTCTCGCTCGAGGCCATTTCCGGAATTCCTTTAAGTATGGAGGGGTTGGCAGGGAGCGGATCCACTTCAGGGAGATCAGGCGCAGCTGTGGGAGCAGTCAGCATCATAGGCTGTTCCTCGTTTGTGGCGTATCCTTTGGAGGGTGTGATCGGGTGTGCTACAGGAAGAGACCTGCCGGTGATGCCGCTGCCGTAAGTGTTGAGATATGCGCAGAGGGAATTGTAAAGAGATGCAACCATCTCGTCCTGCCCGCTTTCAGATGCCAGGTATTTTTCCGAGCGGGGATTGCAGATGAAATCAAGCTCGACAAGTACAGCCGGAGCCGATGTTGCCCACAATACCCAGAATCCGGCCTGACGCACCCCTTTGGGCGCGCGTTGAGCGGTGCCGACAAGTTGCTGATGGATGGCGTCGGCAAATTCGATGCTCTGGTCAAGGCGTTTGTTCTGGCTCAGTTCAAAAATGATGTCGCTCTCAAGCGAGTTGGGGTCGAATCCGGCATATTTCTCCGTGTGGTCGGCTTCCAGTTCCATCACGGCATTCTCACGTTTAGCCACTTCGAGGTTTTCGGCGGTCTTATGCAGTCCGAGGGAGTACACCTGGCAGCCCTCGATGTTGGCGCGGTTGCGGTTACGCTTGTCAACGGAGTTGATGTGAATGGACATGAAGAGGTCTGAATTCGCGTTGTTGGCAATTTCGGCACGTCGGTTGAGGGGTATGAATACGTCGGTATCGCGTGTGTATACAACTTTTACATACGGAAGATTCTGTTCGATAAGGCGTCCGAGTTTCAGCCCTACAGACAGAACCACAGTCTTTTCGTTGGTGATTTTCCCCACAGCGCCGTAATCGCGCCCCCCATGACCGGGGTCAATGGTAAGCACAAAATCGCGCGCTGACGCCCATTCAGGCGCAGCAGTCAGGATAAAAACCACAAGAACAATGCGGTACAGGTATGTGATTAAAGCTTTTGTAAAGCTCATCTGAATATTTATGATTTGATAGCAAAATTACGAAAATAATCCAATAGCCCCAATAGCATCGGGTGTGACAATTTTCTATAAAATGGGTAGAAAAGGCATTATATGGAAAATTCACCGGACTTCATACGTAAGATTCACCAGAAATTCCCGGTATTAAAACGGGTCGACGTCATAGTAGATCTGCGCCGAACGCATCTCTTTTATGCCTGAAAGATCCACTATTGCCTGACGCAGCAGTTCCTTTACTTTGGACATGGAGGCGTTCACCTCTACTTTCAGCATGATTTTGCGTATGAACAATCCCTGTATACGGCCCACGAGCGGCTCCTCCGGTCCGAACACACGTGTACCGAACAGTTTCCGCAGGTAATCGGCATAAATGCCGGTGATTGATTTCAATGCCGCAATGTCGCGGTGTTTCAGATAAATGTAGATTATGCGCGAGAACGGTGGATAGGCGAACGCCTTGCGCTGCTCTATCTCGTGGTTGAAGAAACCTTGGAAGTCGTGCTGCCTGACAAAACTGATGATGGGGTGGGCAGGCTGATAGGATTGTATGACCACCACACCTTGTTGGTTCTCTCGTCGGCCGGAGCGTCCCGACACTTGTTCGAGCATATTGAACGCGCGTTCGGACGCGCGGAAATCAGGCATGTTTATAAGCGAGTCGGCGTTCAGGATGCCCACCATCTCGACACCGGCGAAGTCAAGCCCTTTGGTCACCATCTGTGTGCCGACGAGAATCCGGGCTTTCCCCTCGGAGAAATCATCTATGATGTTGGCATACGCATCCTTGCTGCGGGTGGAATCGAGGTCCATGCGCAGAATCCGCTTCCCTTTGAAATTGGCTTCAACCTCCTCTTCCACCCGTTCCGTACCGTAGCCGATAATCTCGATTGCCGGTTCGTGACACTGCGGGCATACTTTCGGCAGCGGATAAACCGCCCCGCAATAATGGCACTGCAATTGCCGGAGATGGCTGTGGTAAGTCAATGCCACATCGCAATGCTCGCAGCGAGGCACCCATGCGCACTGGCGGCAGCGGGCCAGGGGCGCGTACCCGCGGCGGTTCTGAAACAGGATGATCTGCGAACCGCGGTCAAGCACTTCATGGGCAAGCCGGAGAGTGGCGGTGGCGAAGGTGCCGTTGATGCTCTTTTCACGCCGCATGCGGTTCATGTCCATCACCTCGATGCGCGGGAGCTCCACGTTGCCGTAGCGCGTTGTGAGGCTCACGAGCCCGAATTTTCCGGTGGTGGCCTTGTAGTAGGTTTCTACTGATGGAGTGGCGGAACCGAGGAGGGTTTTGGCACCATGCATCTTGGCCAGAACCATGGCCACGTCGCGGCCGTTATAGCGCGGAGCAGGGTCAAACTGCTTGTAGCTTGACTCATGTTCCTCGTCGACAATCACAAGCCCCAGGTGTGCAAACGGCAGGAACACGGCTGAGCGTGCGCCGATGATGACCAGTGGTTCATTGCTGTGGAGCAGGCGTTTCCATATATCCACACGTTCGCTGTCGGTGAATTTTGAGTGATAGATCACCACTGCGTTTCCGAACACTTTCTGCAGGCGACGGGTGAGCTGTGTGGTCAGCGCTATTTCCGGCACGAGCATCAGCACCTGGTCACCCCGGTTGAGGACGAAATTAATCAGGTGAATGTAGATTTCGGTTTTCCCGCTTGAGGTGACGCCGTGTAGCAAGGTTATATCCTTTTCTTTCCACGACAGGTGTATGGCTTCGAGCGCATCCAGTTGCGCCTCGCTCAGGCGCGGAAGCTGTCCCGACGGTGTGCCGGAGAACTTGAAGCGGTTAACCTCCCGTTTCGTCAGTTTCAGCAGTCCTTTACCTGTAACTGCGGTAAGGATAGAGGGGAGCACTTCAGCCCGTTCGAGCAGCTGTTCCCGCTTCACAGGTATGTTCTTGCCCTGCTGCAGGCCACTGAGTTCCAGAAACGCAAGCAGCAGCTTCTCCTGTTTGGGCGCACCTTTCACAGCGGCAAACTCATCCGAAAGCCCGGTGGTGTCAAAGCAGGCCTCCACAAGCTGTTCGTATCTTGGGCGGTAACGCTCGTTAAGCTTCTCGGCAACGATAAGGATGCCACGGTCGACCATGGCGTTGACCGTCGATGCCGCTCCGCGGTGCTTGAGTTTGTTGGCGATGGCGCCGGTGGTCATGGCGCCTTCATGGCTGAGGAGCTGGTAGATTTCCGTCTCACGCTCGGTAATCGATGCGTTTTCAGCGATATTGTAGTCGGGATTGACCTCCACGAACGTTTCGCTCTCGATCTTCAGTCCGGCAGGAAGGGCGGCCTTGTAGACGTCGCCAACTGCAGCGAGATAATAATCAGCAATCCAGCTCCATAGCTTTAGCTGGGGATGGCGCAGGACGGGGGCGTTGTCGAGGAGGAGCGCCACTTCCTTTACCTCCATGTTGGCCGGCGGCAGATTGGCGAAGCCTGTCACGATTGCGGTGTAGAATTTCTTGGTTCCGAACGGCACTATGACCCTGTGGCCCACGCCTACATTCCCTACCATATGGGAGGGGAGGCGATAGGTGAACACAGCATGGAGCGGAAGAGGCACGAGAACCTCCACATATTCGCTCCTGGACGGAGGCAGAGGCTGCCTGTCGGAATTGTTGGCCGGGGAGGTGCTGTTAATATCGATTGACTCGTGGCTCATTGTATCGTGGCTCAAATTTTGAATGGATTACCTTACAAATTTACGATTTTTATTGTAAATTCGCACCTCACAAACCCCTAAACAAGTCCCTATATCATGAAACTCGAAACGAAAAAATTCCCTTCGCCCAAAGGCGAAATCACATGGATAACTATAACCAATAACAAGGGCGCACAGGTGGTGCTTTCATCGCTCGGCGCAGGTATTGTTGCAGTCCGCCTCCCCGAAGCCGACGGCAAGCTGACTGATGTTGTGCTCGGGTACGATGACCCCGAAGCATACTTCGGCGACGGTCCCTGCGCAGGCAAGACCCCGGGCCGGTATGCAAACCGTATTGCCAATGGCCATTTCAGTCTTGACGGCAAGGTGTATGACCTTCCGGTGAATAATGGTCCCAACCATCTGCACGGCGGCCCCGACGGTTATCAGAACCGCATCTGGAACTGCTCAACTGAAGGCGAAAACCGCGTGGTGTTCACTCTTGACAGTGCAGACGGTGATGCGGGTTATCCCGGTAATCTGCATGCTGCGGTCACCTATACATTCGATGACGACAATGCGCTTGCCATCGGCTATGAGGCACAGGCGGATGCGCCTACGGTTGTAAATTTTACCAATCATGCATATTTCAATCTTGACGGACATGATGCAGGTTCATGTCTCGGTCAGACGCTGAAAATGAACTGCTCGCGCTGGCTTCCAACCGATGACACCTTGATTCCGACAGGCGAGATTGCTCCGGTGGCCGGTACGCCGATGGATTTCACTTCGCCCCATACCCTTGGCGAACGCATCAAGGATGATTTTGCTGCTTTGAAATATGGCAAAGGTTACGACAACTGCTGGATGGTTGACGATTATGACGGGAGTATGAAGGTTGTGGCCGAATTGGAGGCAGTGAACTCCGGACGTAAGCTTGTGGTCAGCACCGACCAGCCGGCCGCTCAGGTTTACACCGGCAACTGGCTTGACGGATGCCCAACAGGTAAGGGAGGCTATACATATAAGGATTATGACGCCGTGGCCATAGAGTGCCAGGGTTGCCCCGATGCCCCGAACCATGAGAATTTCCCGTCGCAGGTGCTCCGTCCCGGTGAGACATATCGCCGCAATATTGTGTTCAAGTTCAACTGATACAAGCTGTTTGCGTTGTATGAAAAACAGAACGGCGGAATCGCAACGATTCCGCCGTTCTGTCTATTTACAAACTGATTTTTTTCAGATTATTAGCCTGTTGATCTGCTCCGGTGTCGGGTCTACAGCCGCCAGGCGGCCTTCGGGATCAATCAGGAATGTGCGCAATCCGAAGTTCATGCTGAATTTCCGTCGTAATTGCATCGCTGCATCTGTGTCGGCTATATGCAGCAGTGTGCCGCCTATACCGTCGATCTGTGCAATTTCATTCATTAGCGCTTCGCTGCGGTCAAGGTTGACCGAGACGAAATTTATGTCGGCATTCAGGGCTTCTGCATTTCTGTATGTCTGTGAAGCTGCGATGCGCGATGCGGCATCAGCTGCCGACCAGAATGACAGGATTACCCATTGGCCATGGAGGGTTGAGAGGTTCATTGCGTCATCGGCTCCCTGTACATTTGTCAGAGGCATCTGTTTCCCTATTTCCAGAGCCGCATTGCGGTTTGAAAATGATGATGAGGTGATCAGAGCGATTGCGATGGCTGCAATGATTAATGAGAATTTTTTCATTTCATTTTATTGAAATTCATAACTAAGGATATTGGAACCAAGGAGTTCCGCAGCGTAGATGCGTTCATGCTGGATGCCACAATGTGAAGGGGGGTGTGTGTTCCTCGTCGTGCGCGGTGCGCTGACAGTTGAAAACGTGTGTTTGTGGCTCTGAGGTGTTTGTAGGCATGAATTATGCCGTACGTGCTACATGGCGTATGCCTCACCCAAGGCGATGCGTATTCTCTGTATGTGCCATGTAATATCCCTGCCGATTTTCGGCATTCACGCCCCGTCTCTACAGGTGCGTTTTAATTACGGCTGCAAAGTTACGCAAAATATTTGAAACGACCAAATTTTATTAGTCTGAGGTTCATGCGGTTATAAAATACATGTTATATAACATATGTTTACAACATTTATCTCCTGCGCTGGAAAATCTTCCATAACCACATAATTAACAATTAGATGAGCCGTTCGTTCAATGTCACCTTATTTTTTGTGTAGTAAAGTTCATGGCCTTCTTTAGAAAAGGGTCGGTGAGTGTGGTTTTCAACTATTAGGAATCATTCTGTTTAAGGTGGATTGCCACTTTATTTACGAACACTGTCATCAGAGCAATAATTCTATAGCTGATATGATTTTAAAGAATGAAATGGATTTGTAAAATAGCATTTGTATTGAAATGTAAAGTATCGAAATTGTAAGACATAAGTGTGTTAAATTAAAGTGATGGTTTAATATAATTATAATCTCTTGAAAAACAATCGTATTTAGGCGGATTTTAAAAAGCAAACAAAAACAGCATTGTTTTTTTACAAAAATCGTTGGAAATTTGTATTGGAAAAATGGTAGAAAAATAACTGTCGGGCATCCTTATCCGGAGCCACTGTTTGCATTGCCTACGCATCCAGTCAGGTTAATGCAAAGGTAAAAATTGTAAAACAAATGGACAAAACTCACCAACAACTTTGGGCGGAATGTCAGCGCATAATCGCCGACATAATACGTCCGGAGCAATATGACGCCTGGTTCAAGCCTGTGACGTCGCTCGGATTTGAAAACGGGCGACTGACTCTGAGTGTGCCTTCGCCCTTCTTTAAAGAGCATATTGAGGACACATACCTTAATATATTGGGTGCGACCTTGCGTAGAGTTTACGGTGAGGGTATCAGACTGTACTACCATTACAACCAGATTTCCAATAACCCAGACACAGGCATCAACGAGGCAGGTCTTACATCCTCGCCTGCGTTGCGCCGTAAGCCGTCCGGGCTGTTCCAGACGCCTGTAGAGGCCAATTTCAATTCTCAGCTTAATCCAAAGTACACTTTTGAGAATTATTGCGGGTCGTCCTCAAACAAGATTGCACGAGCCATCGGTGAGGCCATCGCCAACGATCCCAAGTGCAAGACGTTCAATCCGTTGTTTGTGTTTGGTCCTACCGGGGTGGGCAAAACTCATCTCATTCAGGCCATCGGTATTAAAATCAAGGAGAAGAATCCTGATGCGCGCATATTGTATGTCAGTGCGCGTCTGTTTGAGAGCCAGTACACCGTGGCCTCTCACAACGGGAAGATAAATGAGTTCATCAATTTCTATCAGAGCATTGACACGCTGATTGTTGACGATATTCAGGATCTGATTGACAAGCCGCGCACACAGGGTACTTTCTTCCATATCTTCAACCATCTGCATCAGAATCAGAAGCAGATCATCATGTCGAGCGACTGCTGTCCCACCCAGCTGAAAGGTATGACGGAACGGTTGTTGTCGAGGTTCAAATGGGGAATGACTGTCGAGCTTGAAAAACCTGACCTGCAGCTTCGCCGTGAGGTGCTTCAGCTCAAGGCCGAGCAGGATGGCCTTTCGCTCCCCGACGATGTCATGGACTTCATAGCGGAAAATGTGACCGACAGTGTCCGTGAACTTGAGGGGATTGTAGTGTCGCTTCTTGCCCATGCCACGGTGATGAACCGTGAGATCAATGTGGATCTTGCCCGCGTGGTGATGGCCAATGTGGTGCGCATGCACAAAAAGGCCATCAACTTCGAGATGATTACCAACAGCGTTGCCGCTCATTATAAGATTGATCCGGATGCCATTTTCACCAAATCGCGCAAGCGTGAAATTTCTGATGCGCGCCAGATGGTGATGTATATGGCGAAAAAGTATGCTAAGATGCCACTGACCGGTATCGGAACGCGTCTTTCGCGCAATCATGCCACAGTGATATATGCCTGCAAGAATATTGAGCAGCGCCTGCCTTTTGAAAAAAGCCTCCAGGAAGATGTCTCGGCGATTGAAAAGATGTTTGTCACTGACTGAAACTGAATTCTAATTCTATTCATTTTGTATATAGCCTGAGCGGCGACCTACACAGGCCGCCGCTCTCATTATATCGGTTTGACGAGGTTTCCAGGTGTCAGACGAACTTGGCTTTATACAGGAACGAACGGAAAATGTCGGAGAACAGTTCGTTGTTCTTGCGCGGGTATCTTACATCGGTGAACACCTGCGCCAGTGTCTGTTTGCCATTTTCCTTCACGAATGCTTCTGAGTCGGGACGTGCTTCCTTCTCTGCGTACAGACGGTCGATGTCGGCGGGGGAGTAGTCATGATATCTGCCATTGTGTATGATGGCGTCGACCGGCAGACGTCCCACATCGGTTCCATCCTCGTCGGGATATCCTACGGTCAAGGTTATCACAGGCACCACCAGCGTGGGGAGCTGTAGGATCTCGGCGATTTGTGGAGCATTGTATGTTGTTGTGCCGAGCCAGCAACATCCCAGTCCGGCATCTTCTGCCAGCGTGTTGAACTGCTGTGCGAAGGCGATAGTGTCGATGGCTGCTGCTACAAACGACTGCAGGTTGTCGTAGCAGGGCTCAGCCTGTCGGCATTCGCACCATTTGCTGAAGCGGTTGAAGTCGGCGCAGAACGTGAGGACTGCTGCTGCGTTTTTCACCTGCGGCTGGTTGAAGTGGGTCGGTGCAAGGGCGGCCTTATCCTCTTCTGATGTGCTTATGACCACGCTGTACAGTTGCATATTCCCCGTGGTGGGGGCGTGTGATGCCTTCAGAAGCAACTCGTTCAGAAGTTCGGGCGGAATGGTGCGTGATGTGTAGCGGCGAATGGTGCGCCTGTTCATCCAATAATCGTTTTGCATATGGCGGCTGGTTTTTATGTATTTACTGCCAAAGATAATGCTAAATTTTCGATTTTGGAAACAATGTAATTGGGGTGAAATTATAATGCGCTGTGTGTTAGTGTGTTCGCTTTCTAAATGGAAAACTTATCAACATTTGGCAAAATTAGAACATGCCAAGTTTGGCAAAATGGATTTTAATTGCGAAGTTTGCACTGTTTTACAATCGTTCAACATTTTTCCATACTTTTCAATCGTAGTTGCTTACCCTGCGGCTTCTGGCGGCATGGAGAGCCAAGTGTAAAATACTTTAAATATCAAATACGTGGACAACAAAACCTACACCTTCGACGATGCTTACCGTGCCAGTCTCGAATATTTTGACGGCGATGAGCTTGCTGCACGCGTCTGGGCAAGCAAATATGCTTTGAAAGACTCGTTCGGGAATCTCTATGAACTCACCCCCGACGACATGCATCACCGCATTGCAGCCGAGATAGCACGCATTGAAAAAAAGTATCCTAATCCGATGAGCCATGACGAGGTGTTCGGATATCTCAAGGATTTCCGTTACATTGTGCCTCAGGGCAGCCCTATGACCGGAATCGGAAACCGGTTTCAGGTGGCTTCGCTGTCCAACTGCTTTGTCATTGGTCTTGATGGAACCCCCGATTCGTATGGAGGTGTAATACGTATTGATGAAGAGCAGGTGCAGCTCATGAAGCGTCGCGGCGGAGTGGGACACGACCTGAGCCATATCCGCCCGAAAGGCACACCTGTGAAAAATTCGGCCCTCACTTCCACCGGCCTTGTTCCGTTCATGGAACGATATTCCAACTCAACACGTGAGGTGGCGCAGGATGGACGCCGCGGCGCCTTGATGTTGTCGGTAAGTATCAAGCATCCCGATTCGGAGGCATTTGTTGATGCCAAGATGACTGAGGGTAAGGTGACAGGTGCCAATGTTTCTGTCCGTATCGACGATGCATTCATGGAGGCGGCCACAGAAGGGAAGCCTTACATTCAGTCGTATCCGGTGGATGCGGCAAATCCTGAAATCACCCGGGAGGTGGATGCCAAGGCATTCTGGGCCAAAATCATCCATAACGCATGGAAGTCGGCTGAGCCGGGTGTGCTGTTCTGGGATACTATCACCCGCGAGTCGCTCCCCGATTGCTATGCCGACCTCGGCTTCCGCACCATTTCCACGAATCCGTGCGGCGAAATTCCGCTTTGTCCCTATGACTCGTGCCGTCTGCTGGCCATCAACCTCTATTCGTATGTAAAGAATCCCTTTACACCACAGGCCGAATTCGATTATGAGCTCTTCGCGCATCATGTGGCCAAAGCCCAGCGCATAATGGACGATATCTGTCTCTTATACACATCTGACGCTGCCGACGAATAGCCTTG
>ENA-OYWU01000160-OYWU01000160.1-human-gut-metagenome-genome-assembly--contig:-NODE-160-length-39249-cov-4.875542_pt1 | contig 39249 bp, 37 predicted proteins | sample MGYA00244173_ERZ653403 | MGnify/ENA primary metagenome ERZ653403 (study PRJEB26926, sample SAMN06165043) | human gut metagenome | biome: ENVO:00009003; feature: ENVO:2100002; material: ENVO:00002003...
GACGGAATGGCGTCTGAAAGCCAATGTCAACATGTTGAGCGACGAGTACATGCTGCGTGACTTCTACCCGGATATCTACCAGCGCAACTCCTCTCCGGACAACACGGTGCTTCTTTCCCGCACGGACGATACCAATGATTTTTCCCTTCTGCACCGTTTCGTGCCCAACAATTTCTACATGGCGGACCAGCGGACGGAATTGAGCTACGAACGCATCAAATCTCCCATCTTCCGCTCCCCCGTCATGTATGAAAGCCGCACCAGTTTTGCCTTCCTGAAGCAGTATGTGCCGCCTTTCATGCGGACGGATATCCGGGACCTGGTGGACCGCCTGGAGCCGGGAAGCCCTGCCTATGACTACTGGGCCCGCATGCTCATGACGGACGGATACAGCAGGTTCCATACGTTCCATGAATTTTCCGCTTCCCATAAAATCATGGGATTCCTGAACCTTACCCCCAAGGTGGGCGGCGGCTACACGGGTTATTACGATACGGGAGACAACAAGCCGCTCAACCAGGGCATTTTTTACGCGGGGACGGACGCGGACTTCAAATTCTCCCGCCGCTATTCTTCCGTGTACAGCGATTCCATGGGGCTCAACGGCATGAACCACATTGTCCAGCCGCACTTCACGCTGGCGTACGTGAAGACCAATACGCTGCATGAACTTTATCCCCAGATTGACGGAGATACGCCTACTACCAATCCTCCTTCGCTGAGCATGGGAAGATATACGGAGATCGATTCCCTGTCTTCCGGCCTGGTTTTTCGCTACGGGCTCCGCAACATGCTGATGACCAGCCGGGATGCTAATTCCCACCGCTGGTTTTCCTGGGATGTGTTCATGGACGCCTACTTATATGATCCCGTTGACCGGAGGGACTTCTCCAACCTGTTCTCCTTCATGCGCTGGAATCCCGTTCCGTGGATGGAGTACCGTTCGGAAATGCAGGCGCCCCTTTTGGGGAGGGACAGGGTGTCCGGCTGCCGTGAATACAACAACTCCCTGCGCTTCATGCCCTGGCGGTCCACGGAAATCTCTGTGGGGCACCGTTATTTGAACCAGCACGCCTTGTTGGAGGACAACAGCCAGCTGGACCTGCGCATTCTCCAGCGGTTTTCGGAAGCCTGGGCTTTCAGCGGCAAATGGCGCTTCTCCCTATTGGACGGCAAGCTGGATATTCAGGAATACAACATGTACCATAATATGGGGTCATGGTACCTGGGCGTGGGAGTGTTCGTACGCAAAAACGGCGGCAGGAACGAATTCGGCCTGGGAATCAGCTTCACAATTCAGGAGACAGGCGACCATATGCCGGTTAAATTCCTGTAGTCTTGCGCCCGGATACGGCAAATGGAAATGCCGGAGGAACGTGGAGATAGTCCGCGCATTCCGCCATTCCGGTCATATCACGACCCTCCTGTCCTGCCTGCGGCCATTTCTTCCGTATTCCGGCCGGAACCCCTGCCGCCATGATGCCTGCGTGCCGGAACCTTGGCTTGCATTCCGGCAAAGAAGAAGGATGATGAAGAACAAAGGGCGGAAGCGGATGGCATGAAAAGTGCGTTTCTGACGCCATGCATCCGCGGGAAGCTCTGAATCATTGGTCTTATAACGAATATGAATGCTCAGGAATTGATTAAAACGCTGGAATGGCGCTATGCCACCAAGATATTCAACCCGAACCGCCGCATTCCGGAGGCGGACTGGAACGCCCTGCTGGAATCCCTGCATTTGAGCCCTTCCTCCCTGGGATTGCAAATGTGGAAGTTCATTGACGTGCGGGAGCCGTCCGTACGAGCGGAGCTTCGCTCCGTTTCCTGGGACCAGCCGCAGGTGACGGACTCCTCCCATCTGGTGGTGTTCTGCGCGCGCAGGGACTTTTCCACGGAAGACGTGCAGCGTTATCTGGAACGCATTGTGGAAGTGCGCGGCGTGACGATGGAATCCCTGAACCTTTACCGGGACCGGATTGTTGAGCTGGCGGGTTCCAAATCCCCGGACGTGCTCAAGGCATGGCTGGAACGCCAGGTGTACATCGCGCTGGGATTCATGATGAGCTGTGCCGCAAACTTGCGGATAGATACGTGCGCGCTGGAAGGCATGGACCCGGCTGCATATGACCGTATCCTGAAACTGGAAGATTCCCCATATTATACGCTCTGCGCCCTGGCCTTGGGCTACCGGGATGAGGAAGCGGACAAGTACGCCCGTCTGGCCAAGGTCCGGTTTGACCGCGGCGACGTCATCCAGGTCATCTGAGGGCTGTTTTCCTAAAGTGCCAGCAGCCTTGCCATGTCTTCCGGCAGGGGCGATTCCGCGGTGAAGGTTTCTTCATCAAAGGGAAACTCCAGCCGGCAGGCGTGCAGGGCATGGCGGTGCAGGATCAGCTGCTTCTCCAGTTCCCGGTTCCAGCCGTGCTGGATGTATTCCAGGTAGCAATCCTCGGAGGGGCCGTAAATCTTGTCTCCCGCGATGGAATGGCCCAGATGCTCCAGATGCACGCGTATCTGGTGCATGCGGCCTGTTTCCGGAATGCACCGGACCAGGGCCAGAGGGCCGCTGGCCGATTCCAGGGTGCGCTCTACACGGAATGCCGTGATGCATTCCTTTCCGGCGGGATGTACTGTTTGTTTTACCCAGATGCGGCTTTCCCCTACTTCCCCCTGCCGCAGGATGGGGGCCGTGCAGACCGTTTCCTTCCATTCTGGCCATCCCCTGACGATGGCCAGGTATTCCTTGTGCATCAGCCGCCGTTGCATGGCGCGCCCCAGCTGGCGGGCGGCGCTTCTGTTTTTCGCAATCAGGGTCAGGCCGCTGGTTTCCCTGTCCAGCCGGTTGACCAGGGAAAGGGCGGCTCCGTTGACCAGTTCGTAACGCAGCAGCTCCTCCACGCCTTCCAGCAGGTTGGGTTCCCGCTTCCCGTTGGACGGATGGACGATCAGCGGGGCTCCCTTGCTCACCACAATCCAGTCTTCCGACTCCGCCGCCACATCAAAATGAGGGAAACAGGAAATAGGCTCGTCGGAGATGGGAATCCACATGGAAGGAGGGATTAGATCATGTCCGGGCGGATGGGCGTCCAGTCTCCGGGTTCCAGGTTCAGGTCTTCAAGCTTCAGCCTGCCGATGGAAACGCGGCGCAGGGAGGCCACGGGAGCGCCCACGGCGGCCAGCATGCGGCGCACCTGGTGGTACTTTCCTTCCGTCAGCGTCAGCAGTGCGCGGCGCGGTTCCAGGATTTCCAGGCGGGCGGGGGCGCAGGTGTGCCTTTCTCCCTCCAGCGTCAGCGTGCCGGCGGCGAACAGTTCCACGGCCTCCGCCGGGATGTCCTGTTCCGTGGCAGCCTCATACACTTTGGCAACGTGGTGCCTGGGGGAAGTCATGCGGTGGATGAACTTGCCGTCGTCCGTGATCAGGAGCAATCCGGACGTTTCCTTGTCCAGCCGTCCGACGGAGGAAACGGCGGGATTCCGGTGTCTCCACTGGAAGGGCAGGAGGTCGTAAATCACGTCCCCTTCCTCTTCGTCGTGGCTGCATGTGTAGCCGGCTGGCTTGTGGAGGGCCGCATACAGCCCTTCCGGGAATTCCACCGGTTCTCCGTCTATCAGGACGTCTTCCGCCTGAACTTTGTCCGCGGGGTTGGCGCATGCGCTCCCCCCGGACGTAACGGAGTGGCGTTTGATCCATCCCGGCGCTTCCCGCCTGGAACAGTACCCGTAGCGGGATAAAAGAGCGTCCAGTCTCATGCGGCGTATTTTTTCCTAACGGGAACAAAAAACAAGATTGAAATACGCCCCCCTGATTGATAGTATTAAACTATTACATGCGGGAACTCCCTGTTTGGAGTTTTTCCGATGCTTATCATTTACACTCATATAGTTCCATGATTGATACGATTACAGAAGACCAGCTGACCCCCCAGCAGGCCGAATTTTGGGTGCGCGCCCGCCAGGCGGTGGATATGAACAACTTTCCCTATGCTGTCAGCCTTCTCAAGGCGCTGGTAAAGCAGCTGCCGGGCTTTCTGGAAGGGCGGCAGGCCCTGCGCGCCTGTGAAATCAAGCTGAATCCGGAGCCCAAGAAAGGCGGCCTGTTCAGCGGCATGAAAATCAGCACCAGCAAGCTCACCTCATCCAAAAAGGATGCGGCCACCCAGCTCTCCTCCCTGGAGGACGAACTGGAAAACGATCCTTACAGCATTCCGGTGAATGAGGCGCTGTACGCAGCCGCCATGGAGGTGGACTTTCCGGACCTGGCCGCCTTTGCGCTGGAAACCATCCGCCAGGGGCATCCCACCAACAAGAAAATGCTCCATATGCTGGCTTCCCACTATGTCTCCAGAGATCTTCCGGCCAAGGCCGCGGAAGTGTTCCACGACATCGTGAAGCTGGACCCCACGGACAGCGTGGCGGTGAAAAGCGAGAAGGACTGCATGGCCCGCGCCACGATGCAGCAACAGAAGTGGGAAGAGGCCAAGAGTTTCAAGGACGTGATGAAGGATTCCTCCGAAACGAATGCTCTGGACAAGAGCGACAAGAAAGGCCTTACCCGTGCGGAACTGGAAGAACGCCTGGGCCTTCTTTCCGCCCGCTATGCCCAGAACCAGCAGGATCAGGCCGTGGTGCGGGACATCGCCAACGTTTACGAACAGATGGAGGACTGGGCCAACGCCTACTCCTTCTATAGCTACGCCTTCAGTCTCAGCAACAACGACATCTCCCTGGAAAACAAGGCCGGGGAAATGAACGAGCGCCTGCGCAAGGCCCAGGTGGAGGAAATCCGCAAGCGCGCCGCCGCGGACCCGGACAACAAGGAGCTTCAGGAGCAGCTGGCCCAGTTCAGCCGGGAAGCCGCCGAACAGCAGGTGGCCCTGTGCCGCCAGCGCGTGGAAAACAATCCCACGGATCCGCAGACGCGTTTTGAACTCGGGCAGGCCCTCTTTGACTGCGGCAACTATACGGAGGCCATCCCGGAACTCCAGCGCGCCCGCAACAACCCCCATATCCGCATCCGCGCTATGCTGCTGCTCGGCAAATGTTATGACGCCAAGAACATGCACGACATGGCCCTTCGCCAATTGGAAGAGGCCAACAAGGAATTGATTGAAATGAATGACACCAAGAAGGAAATCCTCTACATGATCGGCCTGCTTTATGAAAAGCTCGGCAAGAAGGAGGAATCCCTGGCGGCATTCCAGCAGATTTACGATGCCGAATACGGTTACCGGGATGTAGCCCGGCGCGTAGAATCCTCTTATGGCAGTTAACGGCTGCCTGCCGCAGTTCAGATGGAAACGGGATATCCCTTTGACGGGGTATCCCGTTTTTTATGGAGGCAGGGGGTGGATGCCGCTGGAAACGGCGGAAAAAAGGTCCGGCAGTTTTCAATGCCTCCGGAATGCTGATTTTTTCTCTTGCCCCTTGAACGGGAAATGTTAGCGTTAATCATTCATGAAAAATGGTTTTGTGAAGTTCCTGACTGTATGCGCCTTGTGTCCGTTGGCCGTCCACCTTTCCCGGAGCGGGGATGTCCCGGAGAAGGAAACTCTTTCCGCATCCCTGTGTTCAGCCTATGCCAGAACATGGTGGCAGCCCGGTGTCAAAAATCCGGAAAAGACGTTTCATGTGGATTTGAAAATCATGAAGCCCGCCTTGTGGAGGATGGTGTACTGCAATGAGAAAGATGCCCGTCTGGCTGTTCATGATTCCACGGGCGGCCGTTTCGGCGTCCTTTGTTGCGAAGAATCCCTGTTCATGGAGGACCTGGAACATCCGGTACTGGAAATGGAATGCAGGGACTGGCTTCCTGCGGCCGGGGCGGCATGGGTGGAACTGAAAGGGAAAATTCCGTGCATTATCGGAAAGGAGGAGGCCTTGTCCGAAGGCCTTTCCTTCACCGTGGGGCAGAAAGACCAGAAGAAGCCTTTGCTTCTGAAAGGAGCCGTTCTTGAGGAGGCCGGAAGCGAAAAGGATGGACGGGGCTCCCTGGAGATGTCATTTGTCCGGGACAGGGATTCAGGGGGGCTCAGGATGGAGATGAAGTTGAAATCTTCCCGGTATATGGGGATTCTGCGCCTGGAGCTGACGACGCCGGAAGGCGCTCCTTTTCCGGCGAGAGAAGATTTATTCAGCCGTAGCAGCTCATCCGGGGAATATTCATGGTTCTGGTCTTATTTATTGAATCCGGATGAGAAAGGGAAAGTTCATGTTGCCGTGAATTACATGACCGGGCTGGAATGGGTGGATATGCCTGTGGAAATTAAATTCGGCATGTCCGGACTGGTGCAGGATTCTCAAAAGGGCGAATGATATGAAGATGATGCAGTCCATAGGACACGGCGCGGGAATCTTTCTTCTGTTTTCCGGAGCGGCATTCTCCAGCGAGGGTGGAAAGGATGTTCCCTCAGAAGTGGGGGTGTCATTTACGCAAGTAGGACTGGAACGTGACATGTGGTTTGACGGAGAGAAGAGCCCATTGGAATGGAGGTGCCGTGCCGTTCTTTTTATCCCTGACCGCTGGGGATTCTGGAATCCTTCGAATACGGAGCGGCAATTCATGGAGGCCGTGGATTCCACAGGCCGGGAATTGTCTCCGGTGAGGTTTGACTTGGGAAGGATGGATCAAAGCCGTGACAGGGGAATCTCTTATATGGAGATTGAAGGCTTTGCTCCATCTCTTCCTTCTCCCGGGGCGGAGTGGGTGCGGTTGAAGGGATTGCTGAGGGTCCCCGTGGCGCTCATCATGGATAGCCCTGTTTATGTACTCCCGCTGCGGAAGGGAGCGTCCGTCCTTATTCCCTTGCCGGGGAATGAAAAAGGGAATACGGGGAAGTTGGAGGATGTGGTGGCGTCCGACGACATGCCGATGGGGATGCTTTATTTCAAGGATTTTACGTGGACGAGGAAGGATGGAAAAAAGACCTTTTCCGTAACGGTTTGCCTGGACGTGGATACTCCCTTTTATCTGGATGAATTCCAGTTGCTTGACGAAAAAGGCAAATTGCTGTCCGCCGGCATGGACAGTTATTCTTCATCCGGAAATGATAATTCAATAATATGGGAAACCGCGTTGGAGTTTTCTGTTGCCAAAGAGATGGGGAACATTGGGATACGGTTGCGTTACAGAGGAGAGCCGGAACATGTATCCGTCCCTGTGGACGTCAAGCTGGGCATGGGCGGGGAAATCCGGAAGGAACCGGAGAAGCGGGAGGAAAGGCGGAATGGATAGGAACTCCGCATGAGGGGAATGATCTGGATTTTTGGAAGCCGGAACTGCGTTTTGACCTTGTTTCCGGGAGGGGGGCTGGTATGGTGAAAATTCCCTCGTACCCTCCCTGTTATGTTGTACCGTTTTTTATTCCTTGCCGCCTTCGCCTGCGGCCTGACAACACCGTGTTTTTCTTCTGGAAAAGAATCCGTTCCGGAACCGTCCGTTGACGTCTCCCTTTATCAATGGTCCACGAACACGTCTTTTCGGCAGACGCCTCCTGTGGAGAGCAGGGAATTCCAGCTGGAAATGAAGGTCGCCGGAAATTCTCCCTGGAAGGTAATCTATTGTGAAGATAAAGAACATGAATTGAGCCTGAAGGATTCTACCGGATCCTCCTGTTCCGGGATGGAATGCAGGTATTACGCTTCCCATAAGCCGGAAAGGGACAGGAGAGATGGCATTGTTTACGTAACTGCGGATTCCTGGCTTCCTTCCCCGGATGCTGTGTGGACGGAAGTGAAAGGCGACATTCCTTGCGTGGTGTCTTGTGCCACGGCTGATTCGGAAAGCGTGAAAATCAAGCTGGAGAAGGGATTTTCCATTCCTGTGGTGCTAAAGAACGCCGGAATGGAACAGGAAGGAGGGAAAGGCGGCCATGATGTGGAAGCTGTGCTGGAGGTGGAAAATTATCAGGCCGGGAAAGAGGAAAACTCCGGCAGTTGGCTGGTACTCCAGCTGACTTCATCTGAAAAGATAGGTTTTCTGGATTTTGAATTGAAGGCGGCTGATGATACTGTGTTATCGGTTAGAACCTCCGGGAGAGGATTTGGAACGGCTGAAAACAAGTATGAATGGAATCGATATTTGTCTGTGGAGGGAATAGAAGGCAATGAACTGTCCGTAACTGTCAGGCATGCGGTGAATTTGAAGAGGATCATGGCTTCGGTTGATATCAGAAGCGGCCTGTTCGGGCAGATGGAGAAGATGGAAATGAAGAAAGAGGGAAATGGCCATGAATAGGAAAAGTGTGGTAAACATGCTGCTTGTTCTGGGCGTAGCTGCGGCCGTCTGCCCGGTAGCATGGGGGGAAGAGGAAGTGGAAAAACCTGTAAAGGCCAGATTTACCTCCGTGAAGGTGGCAAGCGAGGAATTATGGATGAACGGGCAGTTGGAGGAAGGTCCCTTGCAACTGGTTTTTGAGATAAGGCTGGATATCAAGCCCCATTTGTCTTTCCAAAGGAATTTCGATTCCATTCAATATCTGGAAATGACGGATTCCTCCGGAAGAAAGCTGTCCCCTGTGGAATTCAATCTGGGCTATCTGTATCAGCAGGGTTATGATGGAGAAGCATATGCATGCGTGTTCGGGAAAGTTGGGGAATTGCCTCTTCCGGATGTGGCATGGCTCCGGCTGAAGGGAATGCTGAAGGTTCCCGTTGCTCGGCTGGTGACGGGGCCTGTTTATGAACTCGTTCCAAAAAAGGGAACGGAAATGCATGTTCCGCTGCCCAGGGAGACGGATGATAAAACTGCCGCTCCCGAAGATATCGTAGTGGCAGGAGATCCCTCTACGGGAAGGCTTTTTCTTGATGAATATGAGGTCGTTGAAAAGGACGGCAAGAAAACGGTTACGGCAGAGATCGGGCTGAAGACGGATTCTCCTTTTGAGCTGGAAGGATTCCAGGTTCTGGATGCCAAAGATGCCGTTTTGAAAACCGACTTGAGGGGCAGTTCTTCCGGAAGGTCGGGAGAATCAAGAAGGTGGACAAGATCTTTCCGGTTTGAGGCTCCGAAAGACTTCTCGAAAATGAGAATAAGAATGGTGTACAGGGTTCCTGTGGAATCCGTGGCCGTTCCCGTGGATGCCAAAATAGGCATGAGGGGTGAGATACCGGAGGAGCCGGAAAAAGGAAAGGGCGGGGGGCGCCGGTAATGCGTGTTTGGGAGTGAAGATACGGCAATTTTGGGAAGTTGCTGGGATGGGCATTGGTATAGGGACATGGATTCGCGGGTGGTTATGTCCTTCCGCAGTCTTTTCATGACCTGACGTTTCCCATTTCCGTCCGGATGTGTGTTGCAGGATGGCCTTTGTTGTTCCATCGTTGAAAAACCGGCTTCCGGAAAGTCTGCCGTATCCGTTTCGAGGCACGGTTGTATGCAGCGTGAAACTGCCGGGAATTCGCGAAAGTGCGGAATCCGTCTTCTTTCCGGGAATGTCGTGGAAGCATTTTCCCGTTGCCGCCGGGCATGATTCTCGTCTTTGGCGGGATGTTTACGTTTTCCCGGCAAAGGTGTATTTTAAAAGTTGATTCAGAAAATAAAAATGTTACTTGTGTGAAATAACAAACTACCTGTGAATGAGATGATACAGTATTTCCATCTGCCCCGGGTGGCAGCCGTTTGCTGTTTTTTGCTTGCTTTCCCTTCCTATGGGGAGAAAGGAACCGAAAATCCGGCTTTTTCCGCTTCGCTGTACAAATGGTCGACAAGGCCTGCCGAATCCGGGGATTTTCCCTTGAAGCGGGAACTTCAAATAGGCCTGAAGATCAAGGAGGAATCCGATTGGAAAATCGCCTATTTCCGGGAAGGCGGGACCGGTGTGACTGTGGTGGATTCAAGGGGTTCCTCCTGCTCCGGCATGAAGAGCGATTATTCCGTTTTTTTCTCTTCCGGATGCCGCATCAGGAATGAAAGAATCCTTCTGTCAACGGAGTCGTGGCTGCCGTCGGCGGAAGCGAAGTGGATTGAGGTAAAGGGAAACTTGCCTTTTGTCGTTTCCCGTGATTCTTCCGTGTCGGAAAATGTCGTGCTGAAGCTGGTCGAGGATTTTTCAGCGCCGCTGGTACTCAAGGGCGCCGCCCTGGATGGGGGAGACGTAAATGTGATGCTGAAAGTGGATTCCCTTAGACCGAATCCCTTGAGAAAGGGAACCCTCAGCGTCACTATCAGCATGAGTTCCGAAGCTCCGGTGGGATTCCTGGATTTTGAAGTGCAAAGAACGGACGGGACAGCTATTCTGGGAAAATGCGGCGGGGAAAAAGATAGAAATTCCGCACGGAAACATGGGTGGCGCCAGTTTCTGGTACTGGACGGCACGCACGATGAAGAAGTGATTGTGGCCGTCAAATATTTGGTCCGCTTGAAAGAAGCCGTGGTTCCCGTTCATGGGCGCAGCGGCCTGTTCGGCACGGTAGCTGAAAAAAGAGGTTCAACCGGGAAGAAAGTGAGATGAAGAAGCATGGCATGATGATGAAGGGCCGGATTTTTCTGTGTACCGTGTTCATGGCATGGGCTGCCGTGATGAATGGCGGACATGCCGCGGAGGAAAATCCCGTGAAAGTTGGAGTGGGTCATGTCGGCTGGGAACCCCATCTGATGTGGCACTGCAGTGGTGAAGAAGATCTGGGGGATTTTAAGGAAACGGAACCGGAGTTGGGAATATCGCTCATGCTGAGCGCCAGGGAACCGTTGTGCTTTCCGAAATATGCCCATGGCGGGAAACAGGTTTTGGAACTTATTGATTCCTCCGGCAGGAAACTTGCTCCGGTCACGTTTGATTTGGAACAATTATTTCAAAGACAGGAACAAGGCGTTACTTATGCGAACGTTGCCGGAACTCTGAAAGAGGCTCCGGGGCCGGATATCTCCTGGCTGCGCCTGAGAGGGGAATTAACCATGCCTCTTGCGCGGTTCCAGCAAAGTCCGGTTTATGAACTGGCCTTCCAGTCCGGCGCGCAGATGGATATTCTTCTGCACAACGACAGTGCGGAGGAAGAGGCGGGAAATGGCGACATTGTCGTGGGTGAAGATGGTTCTGTGGGAAAACTTTCCCTCGGTGAGTGCGGGATTTTTGAAAAGGAGGGGAAAAAGATGGCCCGGGTGGAAATTGTGTTGGAAATAGAGTCTCATTTTGATCTGACCGATTTTCAGATATTGAATGACAGGAATGGAGTTCTGGAATCCACATGCCTGAGCAGGATAGCGTCGGGAGAAGGCTTTTCTTTCTCTCCCTTTTGCTACGTGAAGAGTCTGCTTGAATTGGAAGCGCCGGAAGATCTCCGGAAGCTCAGGATCAGGCTGCTTTACAGGGTGCGGCAGAAGGCGGTCACCGTTCCGGTGGATATTAAATTTGGCATGAGGGGGGAAATCCGGGAGGAACCGGAAAAAGGGAAGGGCGCCCTCCTCCGTTGATTGTTGCACCGCAACCCGGCACTGATTTTCTGGAAATTATCCATGTTGATGATTGTGAATAATAATATATTTATTGGAATGGGACTAACGTTTAACTATTTTATATTTTGCCGTTTTTTATTCTGCCCGGCGGTTTGGGGAATGGCCCTTTGCTCTTCCTCTTTTTCCGGGGAAATACCTGAAGAACCTGTCATAACCGTTTCCCCTTACAACTGGTCCACACAATCTGTACGGATGGGAGACCCTTCACGGAAGAGGCAGCTTGATCTTGAATTGAAAGTCACGATGAAGGCCGCAGAAGAGTCCGGTTGGAAAATTGCCTGCTGCGGGGTCAGTGAAAGTGGATTGAAGCTGGCGGACTCGGAAGGTTCCTCGTGCCCCGGCATGGAGTGTTGTTATGATGACTCCCCCTCGTTGCTGGAGGGGCTGAAGAAGGGAAAGAGGATTACTTTGTCCACGGAGTCCTGGCTGCCGTCGGCAGACGCGAAATGGATGGAGGTGAGCGGAAAGATACCCTTTTTCATCTGCCGGGCTTCTTTCATGTCGGAAAGCGTTTCCCTGAAGATGGGGGAGGGAAACTCCGTTCCCCTGGTCCTCCGGAATGCCGGACCGGATGGAAAGGACGTGAATGCCGTACTGAAGGTGGTTCCCTACAAGGTTATCGGGAGCGAGGGGTGGGTATCTCTTCATCTGCTGGCACCGTCAAAAATAGGTTTTCTGGGAGTTAAAATGGAATCCGAAGCTGGAGCCGTGCTGCCCGTGGATGGTTCGTCGGAATGCATTTCCGGGGAAGCGGATCATCCCGGCGGGAAATACTGCTGGATCGTGAACTTCCGGGAGGAGGACATCAAGGGGGAGGAATGGAAGGTTTCCGTCAACTATGCTGACGAATTGAAAAAAATCATGGTTCCGGTACAGGCACGGTTCGGCCTGTTCGGAGTCATGGAAAACCGGAATATTCAACAAGAAGGGAATGGAGATGAGAATGCACGGCATGATAAGTAACTGGCTGGTTCCGGCGGCGGTGGCCCTCTCATGGGTGGCGGTTCAGACAGGACGCGGAGCGGCGGTGGAAAATGAAGTGGGCATTGGAATGGATAATGTTGGGTGGGATAGTGATCGGAGGTGCCGGAACGGCGTTTGGGAAGAAAGCGCTCTCAAGTTGAAATTCTGCATGATTTTGAGTGTCAGTGAACCACGATGTTTTGGGGAATATGCCGACACCGGGTTGCAATATCTGGATGTAACGGACTCTTCCGGACGAAAACTGGCACCGGCGGAAATCCGTTTGTCAGCAACGATTCAGAACACGGCGGATGGCATGGTGTATTTACGCATTGCCGGGACTGCCGGAGAAGCGCCCGGCCCGGATGCCGCCTGGCTGCGTTTGAAAGGAACGCTGCGGGTGCCTCTTGCCCGGCTGGTGAAGGGAGACGTTTATGAACTGCCTGCGGAGAAAGGAACGGAAGTTTACATTGACGTGCCCGGCAGCAACGGCGGGGAAGGGGAGGCAAGTGAAGATGTGGTGACAGCCCGGACGGCTTCTTCCTCAAGAATTGTTCTGAAAGAATATAAAAAAATTGAGTATGAGGGCAAAAAAATGGTCAAAGCGGAGATTGGCCTGGAGGCAGACGCTCCCATTGAGCTTTCTGCATTTCAAATCTTGAATGACAAGAATGAAGTCCTGGAAACCATGACTGGGGGAATGTCCTATTCTCCAGTGGAATCTTTCTGTAGAGCGGATGCCACGTATTTTTTTGAGGACCTTGGAGACGGGAAAAAACTCAGGATCCGGCCGATTTACAGGGCCTTCCGGAAATTAGTAAAAATTCCGGTAGATATCAAATTTGGCATGAGGGGAGAAATACGGGATGAGCCGGGAAACAGGAAATAATATCCGCACCGGAAACGGTTCTCCGGTCATCGGAAAAAGCTCTTCCGTTTTGAGATCATCGTTGGTAATGTGATTATCATTACAGGAAATCCTGTTTGTTCCCCTACCCATGCTCTACCGAATCATACCCTGGCTGTCCGTGTTTTGCTGCATGGCCGTTTGTTGTTCCGCACTTGCGAAGGAAGCTCCCGGGGAACCAGCCATATCCCTCTCCTTGGACAGATGGGAAATCAGTACGGATCCGGAAAGGATTGACTTGGAACTGTCATTCCTGGAGGAAACTGGCTGGAAGGCAGCCTATTTTGATGAAAGCAACGCCAGTCTGAAATTGGTGGATTCCAGGGGAGATGCCAGTTCCAAAGGCGAGTGCCGGTATATTTCCCGCAATGACTTTGCTTTTAATGAAAAAACCGGTGAGATTTCCCTGTCCTGGGAGGACTGGCTGCCCGCGGAAGATACGGAATGGGTGGAACTGAAGGGGGAAATTCCTTTTTTCATGTACCGGACTGCCGTACTGTCGGAGAAAGTGAAGGTCAAGCTGGTCAACGGATTTTCCGTGCCGCTGACGCTCAAGGGTGCCGGCTCGAACGGCGAAGATGTGAAGGTGCAACTGTCGGTGAGCAGGTTGGGTGCCTGGTGCGGACAGGAAGAGAGTTCTCAGGTCATGTTCTCCCTGGTTTCCCCCGTCAGGCTGGGCCTGCTGGACATGGAGACGCACACGGAGGACGGTACTCCGCTGCCGGTGGCGGAGTACGGTGGAAGCGGCATTGATCCCGGCGGAAAGCATGACTGGTGCCGCTATCTGGAGCTGGGCGACAGGAAGGAGGAGGGACTGGATATTTCCGTCAGGTACGCAACCGGGATGAAAAAGATCGTGGTTCCGGTGAATATCCGCTTCGGCTTGTTCGGCATGGGGGAAAAACAGGAAGGTTCAACGAAAAAAAATTGATATGAAGAGATACGCCATTCCGGGCATCTGCCTGATTCTGGGAGCTTCCCTGGGGGACGCCGCTCCGGAAAAGGATGGGAAGGAAGAAAAGCAGCCGGTAAGAATTGAATTTGTTTCCGTAGGATTATCCAAGAGGGAGCGCAAGGAAAAAATCCCGTTGGAGTTGAATGTAGAAGCAATATTAAGTGTTAAAGAGCCTTTGTCCTTTGCGGTGTGGGAGCATTCCGGAGTCCAGTATCTGGAGGCCGTAGATTCCGCGGGGAGGAAGCTGGCTCCCGTGGAGTTTGACATAAGCCCGTTTCAATCCTCCCGGAAAGGATGGCGCCAAACCGGGATGAGGGGCACGGCGGGGGAGATTCCGCTCCCGGGAGTTTCCTGGATACGGCTGCAAGGGGTATGGCGCATTTCCCTGGCCCGGACATTGAAAAGCCGCGTTTATGAGCTGCCTCTGTCAAAAGGGACGAAGATAGATGTGCCGTTGCCCGGAAACAGTGAAGAAGGGGAGGAAGGCGCCGACGTTGTATCTGTTCAAGGGCCTTCAGCGGGAAAGCTTGTGCTGGAGGATTACAGCACGTATGAAAATCAGGATGGGAAAATGGTCACAGTGATGATCGGTCTGAAGGCTGACTCCGCTTTCCGTCTGGATTCCTTCGAGATACTGAATGAAAAGGATGAATCATTGAAGGCATCCCCTCTTGGTACCAACTATTCTTCTGATGGAGACGATTCTTCCGCCTACTGGGCAAAACGTTTTGTCTTTAAAGAACCGGAAAAGCTGGAAAAACTCAGGTTCCGCATCCTTTACCAAATTCCCCATGAAACGGTAGCTGTCCCCGTGGATGTCAAACTGGGCATGAGGGGGAAAATCAGGAAAGGAAAGTGAACCTGCCCGGGGGCCGAACAGGAAAAACGATGCGGAAGCCGCTTGTATTTATTCATATGTAAGTTACACTGAATGGAGAATTTTTCTTTGACGTAATGTTCCGTGCCTTGTTTTCATCCGTACTGGCATGCGTGCCGGTGTTGCTTCATGCGCAGCCGGTTTCCGAACCTGCCGTGAAGGCGGTTATCCACTCCGTGAATATATGGAGCGGCGAAGGCTGGTTCCATGGAAAAGACACTGTCCCGCATCTGACCATGCACATGCTGTTCCAGTGTACGGCTCCTTGGAAAATCGCCTCTGTGCATTTGGAGAAAACGCGGCTGGATTTATGTGATTCTCTGGGAAGCCGCCCTCCCGGTGTGCAGTTGTTCCATCAAGCTTCCGTGACAGAACGGTGGATGGTAAGCCCTCTCCGGCCGTGGCTTTCCGTGGAGGGAAGGGATTGGACGCCTGGGCGGGATGCCCGCTGGGTGGAAGTTCGGGGAACTGCCGCCGTTATGGTTTCAAGCATGGACAGGGATTCGGAAGTGGTGTCGGTCCCATTGGAAAAGGGGACGGGGGTTCCCGTGGTGCTGGAAAAAGCCGTACTGAACCACGGGAAGGAAGAGGATGTACACACGGAGCTGACCGTGACAAACTGGGGTTTCTCCATTCCCGGCCAGAAAGATAATGTATGGGTGGAGTTGAGTTTGGTTCTTCCGGATGGAAGCGGAGCCCGCGAATTGGAATTAGTGGATCGGGACAATCCGGAAGAGAAGAACAATCAATCTCTGCTGCCGGGAAATTTCAGGAACGGGAAGTCCACATGGGCGGCATTCTTTGTTCTGCAAAGACCGGAAGACAATCGGCTGAATTTCAGGATCCGGTATGCGTCGGGATTGAAGGAAGCGGAAGTTCCCGTTTCATTCAGGATTGGCATGGCGGGAATGGTTCTCCCGGCGGGGGCGGCCGGGGAAAACTGTGAAATAAACGGGAACGGAGAATGATGATGAAGAAAAGTTGCGGAATATTCTGGATGACAGGCTTGGCGATGTTTGCCGGAGCGCAGGATGCGGGCGGCTTAAAAAGTTCCGATGTAAAAGTGGAATTTCCGGTAGTCCAAATAGGGTTGATGGATAGAAAGGGAGAGAGCCTCCCGATTCCGAAATTGATATTTGGAGCCATGCTGAGTGTCCCTGCCCCCCTGAATTTTGAAGCTGACGACAAGGTTCAGGAACAAGTTCTGACGGCGGAGGATTCCACGGGGAAAAAGCTGGGCGATGTGACGTTTAATCTTGCCTTTCTTGGTGGAGCGTCCAGGGAGAGCGTGAACAAGACGCTGGTTTACGGCGAGTGTCCACGCCTGCCGGCTGCGGACGCATCATGGGTGCGTTTGCGGGGAACGCTTCGTGTTCCTGTGGCGCGTGACCGGGAGACGCCCCTTTATGAATTTCCGCTGGAGGAAAAGGAGGTCAAAAAGGATGTGCCTTTGTCGCCGTATGCTGAAAGAGAGCAGAAAGGCGACATCATCGTTGCAGAGGAGGAACCCGCCTGTGAATGGACGGTAAGTCTGGCGGAAAGGAAGGGAGAGCAGTTCACCGTACGTGTGTCACTGGGCAGCGAGCACCGTTTCATGATTGATGAATGGCAGTTGTTTGATGGAAAAGGAAGGAAAATTGATTCTTCGGTGTTATCCTTTTTCGGGAGTGTTTCGGAGAATTTTCTGGAGGATGGCTATGTCCTGCAATTCCCTTATCAGGGAGAGTTGCCGGTATTGAAAGTCAAGCTGCTGTACAAACAGCACGTTGATATCGTCACCGTGCCTGTGGATGTCAGAATAGGATGGGGAGGCCAAAGAAAGTAATGGAGGCCTCCGGGAGCAGAAACTCCATGGCCTCTTGTGGCGGTTTCTCCGGCTGGGGCGGAGGAATGGTTCCGGAAGCATTTTTTGTGTGAATCCATGCTCCGGACGGGCAGGGACGCGGTCTTTCCTGATTCCGGACTGTCCTTCCGTTTAAAGTACCTTGGAGAAGAATTCCTTCAGCCTGGGATGTGACGGGTGGTCGATGACCTGGGAAGGGGAGCCTTCCTCCACAATTTTTCCCCTGTCCATGAATATAATGCGGGTGGCCACTTCCCGGGCGAATCCTATTTCATGGGTGACGACCGCCATCGTCAGGCCGCCTTTAGCCAGCTCCTTCATCAGGGAAAGGACTTCCCCCACCATTTCCGGGTCCAGGGCGGAAGTCGGTTCGTCAAACAGGATGACGTCCGGATTCATGACCAGGGAACGCACGATGGCAATGCGCTGCTTCTGGCCGCCGGAGAGCTGGAGGGGATAGGCATGCCGCTTGTCATACAGGCCGATGCGCTGGAGCAGGGCTTCCGCCTGGGCCGTGGCTTCCTTTCTGGTGGCGCGGCCCGTCTTCACGGGGGCGATCGTGATGTTTTCCAGAATGGTCAGATGAGGGAAAAGGTTGAAATGCTGGAAGACCATGCCTACGTGCTGCCGGAATTTGTTTACATCCGCATGGGGCGCGTTGATAAGTTCCCCCTTGAACCGGATTTCCCCGGAGGTGGGTTCTTCAAGCAGGTTCAGGCAGCGCAGGAAAGTGCTCTTTCCGGAACCGGAGGGGCCTACGATGAACACCACCTCCCCCTGATTGATCTGCGTGGTGACATCGTGCACCGCATGGACGGCATTAAACTCCTTCACCAGATTGCTGATTTGGAACATGGGCATGGGCGTATGTTGGGGCGGCTCATTCATTGTTTTTCAGTCTCCTTTCCAGCTTGCCCAGCAGCCAGCTGAACAGCATGACCATGGCCAGGTAAATCAGGGCCACGGCCATCAGGGGCATGAAGGCGGTGTAGGTCTGGCTGCGGATGATGTCGCCGCCCTTGGTCAGGTCCTGAAGGGCGATGTAGCCGGAGACGCTGGTTTCCTTCAGGAGCACGATGAATTCGTTCCCCAGGGAGGGCAGCACGTTTTTAAATGCTTGCGGAAGAATGATGTAAATCATGGTCTGCGCATATCCCAGGCCCAGGCTGCGGCCTGCTTCGAACTGCCCCTTGTCGATGGCCATGATGCCGCCGCGGATGATTTCCGCCACGTAGGCGCCGGAGTTGAAGCCGAAGGCGACCACAGCCACCAGCACCTTGCTGATATCCACGGAACCGAAGATGATGAAGTAGATGATCAGCAGCTGCACGACAACGGGGGTGCCCCGGATGACCGTGAGGTACAGCTTGCAGAGAGCATTCAGGAAACGGAGCTTTCCCGTCTTGTCGTGGGTGGCGCGGATGACGGCCACCACGAAACCCATCAGAACGCCCAGAAGTACGGAAAAGAAGGAAATCTCCACCGTAACCAGAAAACCGTTGGCCAAGTACTTCCAGCGTCCTTCCTGAATAAAATTGACCTCAAACGACTCTTTCAGGTCCAGCCACTTGCCTTCCAGCCAACCGGTTCCTGCGGCATGGGCGCCGGATGAACCGGGAGGCCTGACCTGCATGGCGGCGTATTTGGCCCGTATCTCTTCCAGCTTCCCGGACGCCTGCATGTCGGCAATGACCTTGTTGACGTGCTGGAGGAGTTCCGTGTTTCCCTTGCGTATGGCAATGGCGTACGTTTCCGAGGTCAGGGGCTCCGGCAGTATTTCCAGCTCATCATGGTTGGCCAGGTACATCCTTGCCGGGTCCCGGTCAATAACCACCAGGTCCACCTTGCCTGCCGCCAGTGCGGCCACGGCCAGCGCCCCGTTGGGAAAGCGTTCCGGCTGCTGGATGTTGCGGGTGACGTAAATGTCCCCCGTAGCTCCGTGCTGAACGCCGATTCTCCGGCCCCGGATATCGTCCCTGCTCCGGATGGAAGAACCTTTGGGAACGATGATCACCTGGGCCGCCTCCACGTAGGGAATGGAAAAATCCACTTGTTTCCGGCGTTCCGGAGTCACCGTGATTCCGGAGGCCGCCACATCCGCCTTGCCGGAAACCACGGCCGTAATCACGGAATCGAAGCTCATGTCTTCAATCACCAGTTCCTTCCCGGCGCGTCTGGCTACTTCCCGCATGATCTCCGGATCAATGCCCATGATGGCGTTTTCCTCCCGGAACTCATAGGGCGGGAACGTGGCCTCCGTCACCATCAGGATTCTGCCGTTATCCGCCGCGGAGGCTCCGGAACACAACAGGCACCAGCTTGTCAACAGGGCTCCGAGGCATTTCAGAAGATGGATCAGCGGCATGGCAGGGTGAATGAGTACATGATGGCGGTTGAACCGCTGGGATATATGACTTACCAGCCAGGAAGGCAATATAAAATTGACGCAAGCCTCTATTCCGGCTGTATGGAAAACGTGAGATGCCCATCCCGTGCCGTAGTTGATTCAGCCGTCCGGCGGATTGCTTGATGAAGCGCATCCTTTTATCCTGTTCCCGGGTTGGCACGGGATGAACAGAATCATACCGCCTTAAGCAGCGTATAGCCCAGCCAGACGGCCAGGAAGCCGCCTGCCAGACTCAGGACGGCATAGAGAAGCAGCGTGAAGAATTGAGCGCCCTGCGCCATCAGGAAATTTTCATTCATGAAGGTGGAAAAGGTGGTAAAGCCTCCGCACAGCCCGATGGTGAGAAAAATGCGCAGTTCCTGATTGATCAATGTGCCCCGGTCAAAAAAGCCGTACAAAATGCCGATCAGAAAACATCCGGCCAGATTGACGGCCAGAGTCCCGAGGGGAAATCCCTTCACGACGGAATCATTCAGGCAGCAGGAAAGAAGGTGCCGGAGTACTCCGCCGATAAAGCTGCCCAAGCCGATTAGGAGGATGCTTTTCACGGCGGAAATATAAGTAATGCTCGTCAGCGTGTACAGACCTTTGATGCGTTTCCGGAATGGAAAATGAAAAGCCAGCCATTGTGGCTCCCCAAAAATCTGTCTTTAATATTTTTAACAAAAAGCTTTTTCCTTTGTAGGTAAAGTAAAAACCGCTGCAAGCCGATAGGTTTGCAGCGGTTAAAAATTAACGGAATTATGTAGAATAACCTTGTTAGAATATTGCATTGTTGCTAACGCTGATATTCGGTAATAAATTGGCGGGAGAGGCAGCCAAAACGACTGATACAAGACTAAAGTAAATAGTTCCGAAGCGTTTTAATGGTGGAGTCCCTGGGCTGGATGCCGTCTGCCGGAGCTCAATGGGTGAGGATGAACGGGGAAATTTCGTTTGTCGTTTCCCGGGAGCAGGCCGGAGCAGACCCGGTAACGGTAAAACTTGTGGAGGGGGCTTCCGCTCCGCTTGTGTTGAAGGGAGGCGATTTGGGGAAGGACGGCAGCGTGGAGGACGTGAAGGCAAGGCTTGTGGTGAACGAGTACCGGGATGCCCTGCCTGCCGAAGCTGAAGGGGAAAGAGGTAAAAAGCTGTTGGAGCTGGAAGTGGATGTTCCGCTGAGCATTCGCAGCATTGAGCTGCAGACAGTGGATGGCCTGCCGCTTGCGACGCCGGAGGATTGGGGACTATACTTCTTCCACCATGACCCGCAAAGGTGGTATCAACAAAACCCGCAAGGCAGTCGCCAAGCGTTTCAAGGTTACCGGCACGGGCAAGGTACTGCGCCGCAAACAGGATAAGCGCCACGTTCTCCAGAAGAAGTCCAGCAAGCGCAAGCGTCAGCTTGGCAAGGTGGCTCTGGTGGATGAAACGCAAGTCTGGGCAGTCAAGCAGAACCTGCCTTTCGCCTGAACCGCGAAAACGCTCGACCCACGCCGAGCTTTCCTCCCGCTGAACGGGGGGCCTTCATGCAGCCTTCTTCCGAAGAGGAAGATAAAGAACAGGCGAGACTGCAGGGAGGTGAGGAAGAACAGTCTGTTCAAGATAGAAATAGAAATAAGCTATGCCACGTGCCACTAATGGACCGGCCTCCCGCAAGCGCCGTAAGCGCATTCTTTTGCGTGCCAAGGGTTTCCGCGGTTTCCGCAGCAAACTCTTCCGCTACGCCAAGGATGCTGTTTATAAAGCTTGGCAGTATGAATACCGTGACCGCAAGAGAAGGAAGGGGCAGTTCCGCCGTCTCTGGATCGCCCGTATTTCCGCTGCCGTGCGTGACCGCGGTCTGACCTATTCCCGCTTTATGGAAGGCCTGAAAGCCGCCGACATCGACCTGGACCGCAAGGTTCTTGCCGATTTGGCCGTCTCCGACGAAAAGGCTTTCGACGCCATCTTCGCGCAAGCCAAGAAGGCCATTGAAGCCAAGGACGGCGCCGCTCTCCGCGCTTAAGACGCAGCAGAGCCCGCAGTTCAACGAACATTAGCAGACCAGCCCCGGAGTTTATCTCCGGGGCTGGTTTTGTTTATATAACGGAGATGGCTGCGGCTGTTCATGGTGCAACCGGGCCGTGGTTCCGGATATTTGTCCGGCGGTGTCCGGTATATTCATCTTTTTCTTCAGCTTTTCACCTGCCGGGAGAAGTATTGTGTCCGTTGGTGTTTGCCTGTACCGGGAAAGGGCAGGAGTTCGGATGTCTTGTGGGCCAGGGCCCCTGTTGGATGCCTTGTGCAGTCTGACAGCCAGGGAAAAGGGCAGTCTGTTTAACGGAGATTGGCCATTTCCGGCTTGGTCCGTGCTGTACTTCATGGCGCCCGTGGACATTTCCGCATCCTTGCAGCCTGTTTTTTTTCCGGTGCATTCCCTGTTTTAGAGGCAGAGGCACAGGGTATCCTTCCCGGCTGGCGGATGATGGAGAATGAACGGTCATGTTTTTCATTTGCCGTCTGCTTCTGTTCCGCTTTCCTTCCTCTTTTCGCAATCCTCTTCCTTCCTCTGTTTTTCCTGCGTTTCTTACAGCAGGCGCATTTTCCAGTTTTCCTGAATTCAGACCGGAAGAGGGTACAAGATTTGAATCCGGCTATCGGAATGGCTGAAACGGAGAGCATGGGACAAGCCGTTCCGGGCTGTTATTGCCTCTTTTGTTATTGTCCGGAATCATCATCAATAGTTTTTCGATCAAAGTTGATTGAACAAAAGTATTATTCAATGTTATAAATGTTTCATATATAATATTTTATGATTGTTTTTCATATATTTTCCATTTGCAGCCGTTTTGATGGTGTTCCATGTCATGAGGACGTTTAATTTCATGATTGCCCTCCGTGAGCTTTTTTATTTATTGGGGTGCTGAGGGCGGAAGATTTGCGTGCATTTTTTTCTTGTATGCACGGTACCCTTCTTTATGAAAAATGTTATTTCTTCTTGTGCATCAAAGTATTTGTGTTAACACTCCAACATATCCTATGATGAAGTTTCTCTCTCTGCTGTCATTGGCTGCCGTGGCCGGTGGATTCGGCTTGTGTTCCTTGCCGCCTGGTGAAGATGATTTGGTTCCATCCCTGCAGGTAGCGTGGAAGAAGCTGGAGGTGGGCCGGGAGCATCCGGAGGATGATCCGGAACGGAATTGGAGGATGAGGCTGGGGGGTGTTGTTGCTGTTCCGTCCGGCTGGGAGATCGATTGGGTGGGGGATGAGCTGATGGGCGTGGCAGTGGAGGATTCCACAGGCCGGAAGGCTTCCAGGGCTAAATGTTATTCCAGTAGTTTTGACCGCAAGACTGCTCATTTGCTTGTGGAACCCCAGGATTGGCTGCCGTCCGCCGGGACGCAGTGGGTGGAAGTGAAGGGGGAGCTTCCGCTTGTCATTTCCTGCCGGGAGGCCGTGTCGGAGCCTGTGGCGTTAAAACTTGAGAAAGGCGCTTCCGTGCCTTTGGTCTTGAAAGGTGCAGGCATCGGGAAGGACGGAAAGGCGCGGGATGTGAGGGTAAAGCTGGTCATACGGAAATATGGGGATGCCGCGCTGGGCAGGGAATGGGAGAATAAGAAAATGCTGGAGGTGGAAGTGGACGCTGATGAACCGCTGGGCATCCGTGATTTTGTATTGCAGGCAGTGGATGGAACGCCGGTGGCGGCAGAGATGTGTGGATGGAGCACGCTGGGCAGAGAATGGAAGATTGATCCTGTGATGGAAGGGAAGCTTCAAGTGGCCGTCCGGTATTCGCAACACCTGCAGCGGTGCAAGGCTCTGATTGATGGCAGGGCGTCACTGGCCGGTTTCCGCGAAGGGAAGACCGGAAAGGGGCGCGGTCCTGGCAGCGGGTTTTCTGAAACGGGGCATTCAGCCATGAAATCCGGCGGTATTTCTTCTTCTGAAGGTGGGCTTCCGGTCGACGAGAGCCGCCCATCTGTTGCGGCGGAAGTGACTCGATTGATTGTGGAGAGAGTGGATGCAGAGGAGGCTGGCGAGGATGTCATGCAGATGGTTTTTGAGATTGAACTGACATCAAAGACTGCGGCGGTTTTCGGGGGAGGAGCCGATATGAGGGAACAGAGCCTGGAAGTGACCGATTCTACAGGGCGTGTGTTATCCCCGGCCATGTTTGACCTGACATGGTTGAAGTCTTGGAACCTGGAGAAGGGGCAGGCGATGATATCCCTTTGCGGCACAAGTCCGGAGCCGGCTTCACCCGGAGCGGAATGGATACGCATCAGGGGAACGCTGCACGTGCCTGTGGGCGTCAAACGGGAAAGTCCCGTCTACGAATTGCCGCTGCAGAAAGGGGCGGAACTGCAGATTCCCGTGCCGGGAATGTCCGATTCCGGAGAAGAGGGGGACGATGTAGCTGCTGCCGGAGACGTGCCCGTCTGTCGGTTGAAACTGGAAGGCGTGAAAGAACAGGGAAACGGGGACTTGCATGCGCAGGTTTCTCTGCAAGTGGAAGGCGTGCCGTTTGACCTGGAGTGTTTTGAAGTGGTGGATGACAAGGGATTGCCTTTGAAAAACGCCGTATCTGCCGGTGTCGGCGCCTCCATGGGGCCTTTGGGACAGGAGCGGTTCTGGCTCCAAAGGTTCAAGTTTAAGGGAGGCGCGGACACGGAAAGGCTGCATGTGCGGCTGAAGTACAGGGCGGATGCGGAAACGGTGGCCGTGCCCGTGGATTGCACCATCGGCCCGGGAGGTCCGTTATTATAGAAAATATCTTATTTTTATCGGCTTATAATTTTTTACAATAAACTATCGTACGCTTTTACCATCATGAAGATACCTGCTCTCCTGCTGTCTGTTGCGACCGGTTTTTCCGGTTTGGGTTCCCTTTCTTCCGGGGAGGAAATTTCACCGCCTCCATTGCGCCTGGAGTTGAAGCAGATGGTTTTGAAGGGAAAACGCCGCCCGGCGGATCGTGAGAAAGGTTGGAACATACTGCTGGGATGGCTGGTGCCGCAGGCACCAGGTTGGGAAATTTATTGCTGCCATGATGAACCGGTCCGTGTGACCCTGAAGGATTCCGTGGGCCGGAAGGCTCCGGATGTGAAGAGCATGTTCTTAAATCTTGAGGACAGGATTTTCGGACGTATGGATGTTCCTGAATGGCTGCCGTCCGCCGGGGCGCAGTGGGTGGAAGCGAAGGGGGAGCTTCCGGTTGTCATTTCCTGCCGGGAGGCCGTGACGGAGCCCGTCAGGGTAAAGCTGGCGAAGGGGGCTTCCGTGCCTCTGGTGCTGGAAGATGCGGGAATGGGGAAGGATGGCCGGGCAGAGGATGTAAAGGCGGACATGGTGGTGGATTACTATGGTGGGGAGCATTCCGGAAAGGAGAGGAAAAAAAAGAAGTTGATTCTGAAAGTAGTATCGGAGGCGCCGGTAGGCATTTGCGATATTGAGTTGCAGACAGTAGAAGGAATGCCGGTAATGACGGGAGAGAGTGACCTAAGTATGATAAAAGTGCTGGCGCTGGGAGGAATTATTGATTTTTTGCTGGACTTTGATGTTGACCGCGACGAAACATTTCCGGAACAGCCGGAACCGATGGGCTGGCGTTCCAAAACAACGGTTCGGGCATGGGATATTGATCCTGTGGAGGAGGGTGAATTACAAGTGTCAGTCAGGTATTCGCAGGGCTTGAGGAGATACAGGATTTTGATTGACCACAAGGCATCTCTGTCCGGATTGTTTGAGGGGAAGGAAATCAAGGAGTTCGACGGCAAATGCGAGTCTTCCTCTAAAAGGCCGCCAGCTTCGGATGATGCCGCCAAGCCTTTTTCCGGCGTTGTTAAAACGGAGGGAGAAAAGGTTTCGGCCTGGCTGTCCCTTTTAAGTGTTGGAAGCCGGGATGTGTCGGCGTCCGGGGCCGATTCCATATGGATGGATCTTGATCTGGCAGTAAAACAGCCTGCTGTTTTCGGAGACCGTGCCGATGTGGAGAAACAAAGTTTGGAGGTGTCTGATTCCCTGGGGCATGTAGTGGGCCAGGCCGTGTTTGACCTGACATGGCTGTCTTCCGGGGCCGGAGAGGAAGGGATGACATGGAGCAGATTTTCCGGCGAATGTTCAGGACTGGCTTCTCCAGGAGCGGAATGGCTGCGTGTCCAAGGAACCTTGCGCGTGCCTGTAGCCGTCGTGCGGGATGGTCCCGTGTATGAATTGCCGCTGCAGAAAGAGGCGGAATTGCAGATTCCCGTGCCGGGGAGGGCTGATGACGGTGAGAATGTCCATGATGTGGCGGCTGTGGGGGATACCGCTAATTGCCTGTTGAGCCTGGCAAACGTGGAGGAGAAGGAACATGGAGGCGTGCAGGTAACGGTTGCTCTGGAAGTGGAAGGCGTGCCGTTTGACCTGGAGTGTTTTGAATTGGTGGACGGCAACGGTGTTCCCCTGAAAAACATTGAGTCTGCCGGAACCGGACGTTCATTCAGTCCCAAAGATCAAAAGAGGTCTTGGAACCATAATTTTAAAATCGGGAATGCCGCCGGCATGGAAAAACTCCGGGTGCGTCTGAAGTACAAGGCCGATATGGAAACGGTGGATGTGCCCGTGGATTGTAAAATCGGACTTGGAGGTCTTCTGCCGCAGACTTTTGCCGTAAAGCAGCCGTGATGGAGAGATATCCAATTATTACGGCGCCTTCCGCTTCAAGGTTCCGGACTGCCTGAGATTCTGGAAAAAAACGCGGTCTTTTCTTTGATGGAATATGTTGTTGCTGTTTATATTACGATTTCTGAATTTTTATATTCAACCTATCCTGTGATGAAAAAATCCATTCTGCTGTTACTGTCTGCCGTGACCGGTTTTTCCGGTTTGTGTTCCCCTCCTGCTGCTGAAGAGATTCCTCCGCCATCTTTGCAATTGGCATTGAATTCTTTGAGTGTGGAAAAGAATATTCGGGATAAAGATACGAAAAAAGGTTGGAATATTATTTTGTCGTGGGCTGTATCCCATGCGCCCGGCTGGAAACTCGACTGGTGGGAGGGCAGGTCAGTACGGGTGAGGATGGAGGATTCCAAAAGGAAGACGACGCCGGATATGAAGTTTCCGGATGTGCAGTATCATTTTTTGGTTTCTGAAGACAAAAGCGTTTCGGAATTATGTAGAATAACCTTGTTAGAATATTGCATTGTTGCTAACGCTGATATTCGGTAATAAATTGGCGGGAGAGGCAGCCAAAACGACTGATACAAGACTAAAGTAAATAGTTCCGATATTTTTTATTGAACTGCGGATCTTCAAAGTGCACTTCAAACAGTCCTGTCTTCCACCACGGAGCAGGCACATAAGTCGGTGATGCACAAATCCCCCTCCTGCTTGGCGCCGATTACCGCCGTAGCGGCGGTCACCGCATGGGAATAAAGAACTTCGGCGCGGGTAAACACATCCACGCCCGTCTGCGGCTTCCTGCAAGTTGCAAAGAGAATGTTGCGGGGTTCCGTGCCCAGCAATTTTCCTATGACAAAAACGGGATAGGCATCAGGCTCCGTCCAGGCTCCCCCGCCTGCATAGGATCGTATTCCCGCTTGAATCTTCCTCAATCAGCTTGGTGAACGAGGCGTCCACCGCCTTGACGGAACTGATGACGCCACTCCCCGCCACAGCCACCAACTGCCGGAATACCGGGAAAAACGCCGTTTTCAGCGCTTCCTGTAATATGCACCCCTTCCCGCGAAAAATTTGAAAAACAGCTTTTATCCCGCAGATGGAGATGAAGAGGCATTCCCGAAAACCCTTTTTCCCTTCTTTAACAACCACATTAAAACACCCACCAGGACAATCGTCGCGCTGAAAGACAACAACAGGACGGCCCATGAGCGTGTCTGTTCCCGGCTGATCACTCCAAGATACAGAAGTCCCATATAACAGGCATTCAACACGGGCACATGAAATAAAAATATTCCATAAGTCAGGGAGGAGCCATAGGCCAGCCATTTCTCCACGCGGAACATCCTGTTGCCTTCACGGAAGGAAAAGAAATAGGCGGACGGAAGCAGCGCCATGTAAAACAAGGCTGCCATCACCTGGAATGGAAAGGAGTCTTCATAATAATGAAGCTCCTGCTGGGAAAGGCAAACAGAAATGGCGCTCCCTACCAGAAAAACAAGGAACAGCACGGGAAAGGCGCCCGCAAGGACTTTCCAGCGTATCATGCGATACGCCAGCACCCCCGCCATAAACTGCCACATGCGCGCCAAAGGGCTGTAATACAGACCGCCTCCCCGCGGAATGCCTTCGGGAACATGGGAATACAGGGCAAAAGCCGTCAAAAACAGAAACGCCAGTACGGCCGCATACCACAGAATATTCGCCCTGCACAACGCATAGAAAAACGGCACGAGCAGAAGGAACATCAGCTCGCAATTCATGTACCATGCCGGAACGTCATAAAAATACATGATTTTCAGGATGGAAAAATCGGTATGGGAAAACACGTTCCAATGCGCCATATTGCGGACATGATAAGAAAACACCACCGCCAGAACAAAACCGGACATCACGCAAAAGCCTATCACGGCAATCGCTCCGCTGGGCGGTGCGGGCACTAGGTAATGCTCGCACACCACCATCAGGCAAAAGACGATGCGGATGAAGTCGAGCGCCGGCTTGCGGGAAGCCGCCGCAGGAATTGAATTGGAAATCCTGTTCATGCTTCAAACAAGCCCATCCGGGTTCCGGGTCTTCTTCCCCTGCTCTCTTCCATCACGCACATCATTCATTTTCCGGCTACGGGCATTTCATCCTTCGTTGAAAGGCGTTTTCTCATCTCTTCCAACTGGCGGTCATACTCAGGGAAAGCCGGAACGTCTCCCGTGAAAGGTCGCACGCAGGGAGAGCATAAATTCAGGCCGGGATCAACCACCTGGGAGGAAATGCTCCCCAGTGCAATCACCGTATGGAAAAAATAATCATGGGATATCATCGGCAGCCTTTCTGCATTAGCTTCCAGGTTTCTGACCATATCCGGATGCGTCTTCCTGAACAGATCGGAAAACCAGACGAAACAGGCTACATAACGCTGTTCCGGGATATCCATGGAACCGTTCTGGGTATAATTGCCCCGTTCCCCCAGGGACTGCCCATGATCGGAACAATAAAAATAAACGGCATTCCGGTCTTTTAATTTTTCAACGGAATTATGTAGAATAATCTTGTTGGAATATCGCATTGCTGCTAACGCTGATATTCGGTAATAAATTGACGGGAGAGACAGCCAAAACGACTGATACAAGACCAAAGTAAATAGTTTCGTTTTTCAATAATGGAATAAATGAATTCATCATTCTGCAGGATGGTATTGTCATAGGCGTTCACGATGTTTTGCTTCGGGAACATGGTGGGAAAGACCATGTTGCGCTCATCGGGCAGGAACACCTTGTTCTTCTCACGGTAATAATAGGCAGGATGGCTCCCCAGGTTGTTGACGTAAAGCACCAGCCTCTGATCCCGCCCCTGCTCCAGGATGTTGAAAATATAAGGCAGGGAGTTCATCACATCATAAATCTCGTCTTCAGGAATCTGCACGATATTCCGGGTATCCTTCAACAACCGGTAGGCCGGCATGTCGTGAACGGATCCGGAAGGAAGCAAGACGGCATTTGTGGAAAACCCGTGCTTGTTAAAAAGGGACATGAACCCGGAATAATGCAGTTTGCGTCCCTCCACCGTGGCATCGGACAAAGCGCCCAGGGTACTCTCACGGGTAGCGGTGGCGTAGGAAGCCACCTTCGGGAAAGAAATGATTCCCGGAAGACGGGAGAGGAGCGGCATTGTGTTGCGTTCATACCCGTTAAAGGGAAGATGATCCGCCCGGAGCGCCTCCCCGAAATGGATCAGGAGCGTGACCGGCTCCGCTTCCCCACAGGTGGAGGCAAGCTCCGCAGGATCCTTCAATCCGTCGAGTTCCTGGAGAACACGGGTAGTTATTTCATAATAATCTTTAATCATTGTTCCCACTTTCTTGTAGGAATGCATGGGGAATTTGGAAGCCTGGCTGAACACTTCCTCCTGCATGGCCGCGGGAAGCAAAACATTATAAGGCAACCCCCTGTACCAGACGATATTCAGGCAGACCACCGCCGCCGCGGCCAGGGCAAACAGCGCGGCCCTTTCCCGGCGGGGGACAGAATACGTTCCGGCTATCCACCTTGCAAGCACATAACAAACCGCCCCGGTAGCCAACGCCAGGGGGATGGACACCGCGTTGAGATAAATGAATATCTCCTGAGGCTTCGTCTCCATGACGCTGGCGACTACCTCGTCGTTAAGCTCCAGTCCAGAAGTCCTCAGAAACCACGTAATCATGAACAAAAACAGGGAAGAACCCCACAAATACAGCATCAGACACACCCAGTGAAGGGAATACATCAATACCAGAAAGGCAAAGCACATTCCCCACCCTGAGACAAATCCGACAATCCCCATTCCAGGACCGAATTTTTCCATCACATCATATGCATATACATTAAATGCACATGAAAAAATAAATGAAAGAAGCAACAGCAACAAGAGCGCCCTGCCGTTATGCTGCAACAAGGCTTTAAAAGAGGATAAAAGCTTCATGGAGCTAGCGGGGTCTATATTAGTCACCATTCCGTGTCAATAATAAATTCGCGTCCATTGAACAGATACAGAAGCAGAAGCGTTTTACTCCTTCGGAACGCATCTCCATCCACTGCCTTGTTCCTTAAGGAACAAGGCAGGATAAACCATGGTCCCCGGCACGAATAGCGTAAACATTACTAGTCAGTTTCCTACAGCTTATCCTTGGCGGCACGGCCATAAGCCGTGTTCGGGTACTTGCTGGCGGCCTCCTGCCAGTATTTCAGGGCCTTTTCCGAATTATTGAGCAGGGAGGAATAAATTCCCCCTATTTTATACAGGAAAAGGGCCCGGTCCTCCTTCCTCCATCTTCTGGACGCCAGTCCTTCCTGTAAAAGTTCAACGGATTCCGCATACCTGCGCATGTCGTTCAGCAGACCGGATTCCATCAGCCAGGGACGCACCATTCCGGGATTTTCCTTCCGGTTGCGTTCCAGAAGCTCCAGGGCGCCCGCCGCATCTCCGGCCCCCAGCATGCGCCGGGCCGCATCCACCAGCACTTCTTCATCCGTGGAGATGTTGGACGCATACAGGGTTTTCGTGACCACGTCGCTCATGCCCGGAAGCAGGTACTTGACCACCAGCCATACTTCAAAGACAATGACTGGAATCAGTCCGCACAGGGCCTGGAGCGGACTCAGAGGGATGGCCCGCACCAGAAAGGCAAAGATACCGAGAGGAAGCAGCAGCCACAACAGACGTATGAAGGTGTGGCGGGCAAGAATAAGAATTGTTTTCCACATGGCGGCATCTTTCATGAATCATGCATTATTCCCCGGCCGTAGCCGAAAACGTCAAATGCCTCCAGGAGGCGTTTTCCCTTCCCGTTTGGGAAGGAAGAAAGCCCCCGGAGGCCGTTGTCAGAATCTGTAAACGGCTTCCACGCCCACGCGGATGCGGAAGTCTTCAATAGTGCTCATGCCGGCGTAGCGGCGAATATCGGAACGCGTGTTCCCCGCCCAGTCAAACTGGATGAAGGGAATGACACGGAAACCGCTCCGGGAATCCACCCCGGAAATGCGCACGGGAGCCGCCAGCTTGACGTTGAACTGGTCGAATCCGGCCACGCCGGCGCCCCAGTAGCTGGAGGAATAGCTGGTACCAGCGCTCAGTTCCAAATCCACCTTTTCATGAATCAGTCCGCTCCAGCGCTTGCCCGCATTCAAATCGATGCGCCAGCCCGTCATGCCGTAAAAACCGTACTGGACATCCAGAGCGCCGAAATAGCCGTGCCCCGGATCATCGTACGCCAGCCCGGCGGTAAAGGATTGGGCCACGGAGTGGGGGGCCTTGCCCGTGTATTTGCTCAAATAGCCGGGAAGACCGCCGTAATTGAACTCATAACCGCCCCGGAAAGTCAGGTTCGGGAACAATTCCTTCACAGCCTTCCAGTCCGCGTTAAAAGCGTTCTTGTCGCTCAGCAGGCCGTCGCAGAAAGCCAGGTATTCCGCGCCGATTTCCTGCTTCCAGTCCTTGACGAGGTTCAAGTCCACTTCCCCGCCAAAGGTGAACACGCCGCTGCGGTTCAGCAGGGAGGAGGCCACCAGGTCCTTGTAGGCATAGCGGGAATCGTAGCCGATTCTGGCCGCGCCGCTGATCGTATCGTTGTAGGCACTTGCCGGCCGGGGATCATATCCGTATCCGTCATAGGCGCCGGCGGAAACCGCGGCCAGGGCTCCGGCCGTCATGAACAGGGCTGTTGCTTTCATAGTAAACTTATCTTAACCATTCCACGCCGGCCAAAGCAAGCAGAATCCCGGACGCATGCGGAAAATGCGCAAGGGGCCGTTTCCCCGCCGGGACATGGCATAATAATGCGGGGTTCGTCTTGGAGAAAAAGCCCGTCACCTGTATGCTGGCGCCGTCATGGAGTGGAACGCGGATTTGTATGAAGACAAGCACGGCTTTGTCGCGGACTACGGGAAAGACCTGCTCTCCCACGTTCCGGACAATCCAGGACAGGCCATTCTGGACCTGGGCTGCGGCACGGGCGCACTCACGCAGGAACTGCTGGCCAAATCCGCCCATGTCGTCGGGGCGGACGCTTCTCCAGACATGGTGCGCAAGGCGCGGATGCTTCACCCGGACATCGACTTCCGGGTGGTGGACGCCTGCCGGATGCCGTGGTCCGACCGGTTCGACGTCGTTTTTTCCAACGCCGTTTTTCACTGGATTCCCGATCAAAAGACCCTGCTGGAAAATATTTTCCGCGTGCTGAAACCGCAAGGCAGGCTGGTCTGCGAATTCGGAGCCGTCCGTAACATACACCGCATTCAGCAAGCCTTTCAATCCATCCTTTGCCGCCAGAAAAGACATTATGAAAGTCCCTTTTACTTCCCCACCGTGGAGGAATACCGGAAATTAGTGGAACAGGCCGGACTGCACCCGGAACTGGTCATGGATTACGACCGCCCCACGCCGCTGAAGGACGGGGAGAACGGCCTGCGCAACTGGGTGGCACAGTTTTTTGCCTCCGATCTGGCCCCGCTGCCGGAAGGCAGCCGCATCCGGATTTTTGAAGAGATGGAGTCCGCCCTCCGGAATGAGCTGTGGAACGGAGTCCAATGGGTGGCCGACTACCGGCGCATCCGGGTCATAGCCGTGAAATGACATTTTCCGCACCGCTTTCCCACGTGAGGAACATTCCCTTTCTGCCTCAGCGTTATCGCAGAAGCACCGGATATTCGGCACAAAAAAGGCTTCCCGGAACAACTACCGGACTTTCTTTCCCTTTCTCCATCCGACCATTCGCGGGAGGAAGGAAAACTACCGGAACTACCATGCCGGGTACGCGCATAATGCTTGAGAGTTCTCCGGTCATTTTGTACAACCCCCGGCAATGAGTACGTTCACTCCTTTTGAAGAAAAGATGGAGTCCGCGGGCATCTCCACCGCAGCCATCAAGGCATTTTCCCGCTGTTACGAAGCTCTCGTTTCCAACCATTCCGGCATGATCCCCGAAACGGACATCAGTCCGGCGGACCAGGTGGCGGACTGGAAGAACATCACGGATTCCACGGCCCCGGCCGGAAAGGACCTGATTTCCCAGTGCGTCTGCATCAAGCTCAACGGGGGCCTGGGAACGAGCATGGGACTCCAGAAAGCCAAGAGCCTGCTCAAGGTGAAGGGGGAGGACACTTTTCTCGATCTCATCGTCAGGCAGGTGAAACACCTGCGCACCATATCCGGAACCCCGGTGCGCCTGCTGCTGATGAATTCCTTCTCCACCAGCGCGGACACGCTGGCCTATCTGGAAAAGTATGCGGCGGACGGTTTTGCCGACGCCCACCAGGTGGAACTGATGCAGAACCGCGTGCCGAAGATTTTGGCCGATACGCTGGAACCAGCCTCCTATCCGCAGCAGCCCGAACTTGAATGGTGCCCTCCCGGCCACGGGGACCTGTACCCGGCCCTGCTGGGTTCCGGCTGGCTGGACCGGCTTCTGGAGGACGGCGTCAAGTATGCCTTCATCTCCAATTCCGACAATCTGGGAGCCCAGCTTGACATGAATTTCCTGCGCTGGTTTGCGGAAAGCGGAGCCCCCTTCGTCATGGAAGTCACGCGCCGCACGGAGGCGGACAAGAAGGGCGGCCACCTGGCCGTCAGAAAATCCGACGGGCATCTGATCCTGCGGGAGGTAGCCCAGTGCCCGGACGCGGACATCCCCGAATTCCAGAACATTTCCAAGCACCGTTATTTCAATACCAACACGCTCTGGATCCGCCTGGATTCCCTCAAGCAGATTCTGGACGCCAACGGCGGCGTACTTCCCCTCCCCATGATCCGGAACAGCAAGACGGTGAACCCCAGGGACCCGGAGTCCGCCAAGGTGTTCCAGCTGGAAACGGCCATGGGCGCGGGCATCGAATGCTTCCCCGGCGCGCGCGCCGTCAATGTGCCGCGCTCCCGCTTTTTCCCCGTTAAAACCACCTCCGACCTGCTTTTGCTGCGTTCCGACGCGGTTTCCGTAGATGCAGACGGCAAGGTGGCCCTGGCTCCGGAACGGAATGGAGCCGCCCCCATCGTGGACCTGGACCCCAGCCTGTACAAGCTGGTGGATTCCCTGGACAGCCTCGGCCTGCCTTCCCTGGTGGGGCTGGACAAGCTGACCCTGCGCGGCCGCTTCCATTTTCAGGATGGGGCCGTCCTTCAAGGCACCCTGCTGATGGAGAATAACACGGAAGAAACGAAGGAAATCTTTCCTGGCATTTATGCCGGAGCCTGAACATACATCATCCGACACACTTCCCAGTCCGGTGAAAACCGGCCTGGGGGTGGACGATATCCGCCACATTCCCGTACAGGAGAGGGAATTGCGCTTTACGCGCAACCGGGCGGGAACCTTCCTGACCGGATCGGCTTTCCTGCTGATTGCCATAGCAGGTTTTCTCCAACTTGCGGGGCACGGCACCATCACGCCCTATCTTCCCGCCCCCTTGTGGGCCATGCAGGCTGCGGCCCTGATCCCAGCCGTCCTCTTCCTGTATCTGGGGCTCCGCTGCCTGAAGCATGCGGCCGTCATCGTCACGCCTCTGGGCGTGGAAATTCTCCCCTTTGTGCGTCCGCGCCATACCATGCGGTGGCACCTCTGGCAGCAGATATGCTCCGCAGAGCGGGACGGAACACGGCTGACGCTCCGCCTGGCGGACGGAACAAACACCATCATCGGAATGGCTCCCCTGACGGCATCCAGCCGGGACATGCTGGTCCATGCCGTTCAGGCGCGCCTCAACTCCCTGCATCAATCCGGTTATGGTAAGGCCTGAAAAACTCGCCGCCCTCAAGGAGCGCATGGAATCCCTGGGAATCCGGGAGCAGGACCTGGAGGAAAGTTTTGTTAGAGGCGCCGGGCGCGGCGGCCAGAAGGTGAACAAAACCAACAATTGCGTTTATCTTAAACATGTCCCGACGGGCATCGCCGTCAAGTGCCACGTGGACCGTTCCCGGGAGCTCAACCGCTTTCTGGCGCGCCGGGAACTGTGCGACGCCGTGGAACGGCAGCAGACGGGCCAGTGCGCCTCAAAAGCCCGCGTTATCCAGCGCATGCGCAAACAGAAGGACAGGCGCAGAAGGCGTTCTTCGGCGCATTCCCGGCCGCCAGCGGAAGACATAAGACATGTAAGCAATTCCCGTGAACGCGCCGCTGCATGTATCCCTGCTCCATGGGCAATTTCCTGGTAGTCCCCGTTCTGCCGGACGGGACTGGTTTCTGTATTGACTTTCCGGTATGTCCTGATATTTTTAGTCCGAAATCAGACTATTTATTACATGCACCTCGACCTCAAATCCACGATCAGGCGTTACTACCAAATCTGGCTTGAAACCAACGAGCTTTATTCCCAATGGGCCGAACAGCACGGAATCACGATCAACACGCTTCTGGTGCTGTACATGGTGCGGAATACCGAACGCTGCACCCAGACGGACCTATGCAGGATGCTCATGCTTCCCAAGCAGACGGTGAACAGCATCCTCAAAAACCTTGAAAGCCGTGGTTACGTTTCACAGCAGACGGACAGCGCCGACAGGCGCAACAAGATCATCATTTTTTCCCCTGAAGGCAGGGATTACGCGGAACACGTCCTGACCGAACTTTACGAGGCCGAATCGGAAGCGTTCAATGCCATGAGCCTCGAAGAGGTCAACGGATTGATCAGCCACAGCCGCACGTACCTCCGCCATTTCCGGAAAGCCGCTCATCCATAGGAGACTGTCATGCCGTATTTGTATTTGCTGCTGTCCATAGCGGGAGAACTGATAGGAACGCTCTGCCTGAAATACGCGGAAGGGTTCACCCGCCCGTGGCCGACGGCAGGGGCCATTGCCGCCTATGTTATCTGCTTCCTTTTCCTGTCCAAATCCCTCAGGGGTATTGAGCTGAGCATCGCGTACGCTTCCTGGTCCGGCATCGGTATGGTAGCCGCCACCTGCCTGTCCGTCTTCCTGTTCAAGGAGCATCTGAATGCCGCAGGCGTTTTTGCCATCGTCCTCATTGTAACGGGCACTGTGCTTCTGAATGTCTCCGGCACGACGCATTAGGGCAGAGATTTTGAGCCGTCAAGGTTCTGAGGAATTTTCCCCAGCCGGGACGGAGGAAGAGGCGCAGGAAGCTCTCCGGAATGCGTTGAGGGAAATGTGACAGGCGCCGGGAATATCCCTATTGGCCGCCCTGCCGGCGCATTTCCTCCGTCAGGGTTTTATATTTCTTCTTGAGCAGGGCGAACACGTTCGGGGGAACGTAGCGGCTCACCTGGCTTTCCCAGCCTTCCGGCCCGATCAGGCCCTTGATCATGCTGGAGGACAATTCCGCCGTATCGCGCGGGGGCATCAGGAACACGGTGCAAACCTTGGGAGCCATGTCCGCATTGATATGGCGCATCACGCGTTCATATTCATAGTCCTGTGTAGAGCGGATGCCGCGCAGCATGAAGGAGGCCTCATGCTCCTTGGCAAAGTCCACCAGAAAGCGGTTGTGGAATTCGGCGATGCGCACTTCCGGCATGTCGGAAAGCGCCGTCCGGAGCATGTCCATGCGCTCTTCATGGGAAAACGTGTAGTTCTTTTCCGGATTGTCGCCAATGGCCACAATCAGCTCATCAAACATCCGCGCCCCCTGCCTGATCATCCACAAGTGGCCATTGGTCAGGGGGTCGAAACTACCGGCGTACACGGCGATGCGCTTCATCCGTGCATGCTATACGCCCTCTTTTGGAAAATACAATCCTTTTTCATCATACCTTGTGACCACCCTTGGAAACGGCATGGCCGAACCTCCGCCTTTCATCGGAATCCGTCTTGACAGTTTCACGGAAATCTTTAAAGAGGAACCGTTCCCCGTGCCGCTGCGTGCAGGGAAACCTTCCCGTTCCCCCTCCCCCGGCAACTCCCATGACAGACCAGCCCTCTCCCTTTCCGGAACGCCCGGCGTTTCCGTCAATGCCCGCAGACACATCCGTCCGCCCTCCAGCCCCGGCACTCCCTCCTTCCTGGTGGAGGCACGGGAACATACCTCTCCTTGCTCTGGTATGCAGCGGTTTTGCCGCGGATTTCATGTTCGGCACCCTGCAAGGCCTGGGAATCGGTACGGCGCTGGCCATCCTGCTGTACACCGCGGCCTTCCTCATGCTGCGGACGGATATCAGCCGCAAGGAACAGTGGTTCCTGGGCGTCATGGCCGTGCTGAATGCCACCGCCGCCGGCCTCAACCTTTCCCCGGATTCCCATTACAACCTGCTTGTCGCCATGTTTCTTCCCCTGGCCGTCATTTTCCTGCCGCGGAAAGAGGGAAACGGCTATGTTCCCGGAACAAGGTACGTTTCCTGGCTGGAATACAGATTTTTCCGCATGAATCAGGTGCGGAAGGCGGCACAGGGTCTCAGGGGAAAACTTCCTCTTGCCGCCAGCGTCGCCATCGGTATCTCCCTGTTTCTCTTCTTTCTCTCCATCTTTGCGGACGGGAATCCGGTCGTCGCTTCCGTCAGGACCGCCATGAACGAGCTGGCCGTCCGCTACCTGTCCTGTCTGCTTCCCAGCAGGGAGATGTTTATTCACTTCCTCCTGTGGGGACTGGGTTCCCTGTCCTTCGGCATTCTGACCATGCACCGCAGATGCGCCCCCTTTGGCGAGGACCGGCCCATCCGGCCGGAGAAGCCGTGGCTGCCATCCCTTCCGGTCATTTCCCTGCTGTTCATCAACCTGGCTTTCCTGGTCAACAACGGAACGGACATCTCCTTCCTGTGGAGCGGGAAGGTGCCGGAAGGTATTTCCCAGACAGGCTACCTGCATGAAGGGGCGGACTCCCTTACGCTGGCAGCCATTCTTTCCGGCTTGATCCTGTTGGTCATGTTCCGCTCCTCCGGGGCCGTAAGGGCTTCAAAAACGGGGACCGTCCTCGGCTTTATACTGGCTGTCCAGACAGGGCTGATCGCCGTCAGCGTCGCGGTGAGGCTGTACAACCAGAAGAAGACTTCGGCTTTTCCCCCACGCGCGTTACGGCCGGAATTTACCTGCTCCTGGGCGCCTGTTTCCTGGGCCTTCTGTTCGCCTACATGGCCGGCAGCGGCAACTGGGAACGCTACGGGGTGCGCTGCGGGGCATTGTCCCTCGTTTTCCTGTGCCTGGGGGGGTCCGCAGTCCTTCCCAGTTGAGCGGGGACCTCAACCTGATGACCATGGACAGCCACCCGGAGTGGTATTTCAGCGACGGCGACCTGTCGCGCTTTGAAATCCGGGACAATTTTTCTTTTGCGGCAGCTGTTTACCAAAGGCTGGGAGCAGACACCGTAGCAGGAGCCAATGTATACCAGATGATTAGAGAGTCCATTTTTTACTATAAGATTTCCAACTGGAGATCCTTCAATTTGCAGGGATGGCGCCAGAAATACCAGGAGGAGGCATTCAGCCGCCTTCCTGTTCCCATGGCGGAGGCCACTTACGGGACCAAGGCCTGGAAACCCTCCAGCCGCCCCACGGGAATGAGGCCGGAAGCCTGACGGAAAACCTCCACACCGCGCTCCGTCAAGATTTTCATCCCCCGGCTTGTCAAGAGACCATATTTTTTGCATCATTCTTTTCCGTTATGCAGAAACGACGCGTCGTTATCCTGGGCTCCACCGGTTCCATCGGAACCAGCGCCCTGAAAGTAGCCCGGGACATTCCGGACAGAATGGAAGTGGTGGGCCTGGCCGCCGGCAGCAATGCGGAGGCCCTGGCCCTCCAGGCACGGGAATTCGGCGTTCACAACGTCTGCATTTACGATCCGTCCAGGGAGGAGGAACTCTCCCGCGCCCTTCCCGGCTCGCAGGTTGAGACGGGGGAGGAAGGCCTGTGCCGCCTGGCACAGCTTCCGGAGGCGGACATGGTGCTGATTTCCATCGTGGGCACGGCGGGGCTGCGCCCGGCGCTGGCCGCCATTGAGGCGGGGAAGGACCTGGCCATCGCCAGCAAGGAAATTCTGGTCATGGCCGGACAGATCGTGATGGAAAAAGCGAGGCAGGCCGGAGTACGCGTACTCCCCGTGGACAGCGAACACAACGCCATTTTTCAATGCCTGAACGGCAACCACGGGGGGCCGGAAGCCGTCTCCCGTCTGATCCTGACAGCCTCTGGAGGCCCCTTCCGCACCTGGAAGAAGGAAGACCTGGAGCACGTCACTCTGGAACAGGCGCTCAAGCACCCCACATGGACCTGTCTCTTATACACATCTCCGAGCCCACGAGACTCGACGTCATCTC
>ENA-OYWU01000168-OYWU01000168.1-human-gut-metagenome-genome-assembly--contig:-NODE-168-length-38632-cov-9.514270_pt1 | contig 38632 bp, 59 predicted proteins | sample MGYA00244173_ERZ653403 | MGnify/ENA primary metagenome ERZ653403 (study PRJEB26926, sample SAMN06165043) | human gut metagenome | biome: ENVO:00009003; feature: ENVO:2100002; material: ENVO:00002003...
AGATGTGTATAAGAGACAGCTGCAATAGGTATGATAGAGAGGTATTATATAAGCTTTGTGATTATTATATATATATATCCAATGTGTATAGCAAGTTGGTAAGTACAGTAGCATTTAGTTATTTTTGTAATATACCCACTACAACGTTTGACCTTTGGAAAGACGAGGAATTAAGTTCGTTGGCTTTTAAGATTTGGCAAAAATTGCAACGATCGCGCAAGGATTGCATACTTGATCGTGCGTATGACTCCAACAGCCCCGTGGGTACTATGTTTGTGGGAAATAATGAGTTCGGCATGAATCAGCCCGGAATTGGAGATAATGCCACCCAAAGAAGGGCAATTACAGCGCAGGAGTTGCCAAGATTGGACGAGAAAAAGAGCCAAGAATTGCACGCAATTGATACACAATTCACAGATGCAGCGGTAAATAATACGGTTTAAATTGTGTGTGGTTATTCTACAATTCACAAATGCAGTAATATCAAGGGTTGTAGCGCTTTAACTATTCGTGAACTATTCGGAAAAGTTAGGTTTTGCGAATAGTTACAAGGACATGACATGAATTGTATTAAAACAATTTGATTTTCACACAATGACAACAAAACGAAACGGAAAATATTTTATGTTTCCATGTTTGCAAGAAAAAGGATGGGGAGGGGGTCTGACAGAAAGACCACCAGGCGGCTACTAAGTCCCTTAAATACCTCAAAAAATAAAAAGCCACTTACAGTACTCATTGACATTTTACAGAAATTGGCTTAATATAAACATAAACAATTCACTTTCACGTTGCGATTCGCAACTAAATTTCCAAAAATTTTTTAAAAACAAAAAAGAGTGTTTCGGACAGGAGAATGATATATGACCGGAAATGAGTACCAGAAATTAGCCATGCGGACAAATGATCGCAAGGCGACAGAAAGAATTTCGGATAAACTTGATTTGCTTAAATTTTGCAAAAAGAACAATATCGCATCTGCGTTGCAAGATTATGACCTTGGCGGCATCTTTAATGCTTGCCTTGGACTATCCGGTGAAGTTGGAGAATTTAACGACATAATCAAAAAATGGATTTTCCACGAGAAACCGCTTGATGTTGAACACACTAAGAAAGAAGCTGGCGATATTTGTTGGTATCTTGCAATGCTTTGCGAATCCTTCGGCTGGAGCCTTGATGAAATCATGCAAATGAACGTAGACAAGCTTAAGGCGCGTTACCCAGAAGGCTTTGACATTGAAAGAGCAAACCACAGAGCGGAAGGCGATGTTTAATGGCAAGCTGCAGCAATGAGTTGATGAAAACTGAGTATTCCGAAACCTTTGATGAAAAGCGCAAAGGTTTGATTGAACAGTCGTATTACAAATACGGACCGGCAAGAATGAACTTTTCTACCGGAAATGTTGATGCAATCGAAAGTTTGAAAATGTGCCTTGCCAAGTTTGAAGAGACCGGAAACCTTGAATATCTGTGTGATGTTGCAAATTACGCTATGTTCCGGTTTATGTTTCCACAGCAGGGCGAGTATTTCGAACATACGGACTCTGATTCATCTGCCGGGATCTTCGGTATGAGCGTAAATGAAATGGAACGATTCAAACAGGAACACAGCTTTGAGGATGGGAGATATTGATATGATTTTAAATATAATCGCTACGGCGATAGATGCCCTTGTAATACTTGGACTTATGGGAGGACAGGTAAAACAAAAAGACAATTCAAACGCAATTGGTTATTTGCTTTCATACGCGATCTTTGCAATGAATATTATGGTCATTTGGAAATGATGGGCTATCGCCAAACGGTAAGGCGCAGGATTTTGATTCCTGCATTCCGGGTTCGAATCCCGGTAGCCTAATTGGTTACATGCTGACGTTTCATGTAGCCACGTATGTTTTTCATATGTACTTGAACCCTTGGTTGAGTAATTCAAGCATTTGGGTTCCTCCTTTCGCCACTAGGACGATTCTGTTAAGGACGGTGCGAGACCGTCCGGTGGTATTCTATCATGCGTCTATCCCACGGCGCATGATCGTGTAACGCATAGCACGTAAAACATATTGCTAACCGTCTCGTGGCGGTTATGATCGGTTAGTCGAGCGGTAAGACACCACCCTTTCACGGTGGTAACACGAGTTCGAATCTCGTACCGATCACTATATTGGGATTTAATTCAGTGGCAGAAGACACGGCTTATATCCGGGTTGTCGCAGGTTCGATTCCTGCAATCCCAACGCGTTGTAAAATATTGTTTATGTGACAAGGCTGACGAGTTTTGGTGTAATGAATGATGTTTTTCTTGTGATGGAAGCGTTGCCGGCTTAAAAAGCGTGGAAACAGGACGATGAAAGTTCGTTGACGATATGTAGAAAATTTTGCAGTGTTCCCATAATGGTATTGGAACGGCTTGCTAAGCCGCCGGGCGTTTGTTCGCCTTGTAGGTTCGAATCCTACACACTGCGCTAACTTACGACAGGGGTGAACTTTGCCGTAAGCGGTAGAAAGTCCGCATGAAATTGTACAATGTAGTGCAAAAGCAATTTCAGTATAGCGGTTTCACTACGACTGCTATATACGTCTGTCTGTTGGTCAGAAAGAGGTCTCCAAAACCTCTAACGAAAGTTCGATGCTTTCCGGGCGTGCTTATCCTTATCCCCACTTAGTCGGGTGCTACTGCAATAGTTCCGGTAATGGAGACTTATGGATGGTAGCGGCATTATTGGTAACAGAAAACCCTTCCGTGATTAGAAATTGCAGATTTGAAAGCGGTTGGCATGGTTTTAACTGACAGGGTTCGATTCCCCGTGCCGCTATTCGATGATAAAAACATTATGGAATATTTATATCACACAAAAGACACGGAATCTCACGAGGATTCCGATTTTTGCTATGATTGAGGTGCGAATTATGACAAGTTGCTTGTGCTGCGGAATGCTAATACTTGGCTCCGAAGTTAATATGTGCCCTTATTGCAAATCCTTATTTACGCAGATTCCGGGAAGGAACATCCCAGAAAATCAGCCGGATAAGGTAGAAACAGCAATATTTGAAAACGTGGTATTCAATAAAGGAGAAGGGCGTAAGAATGTGTAAATTTTGCAATTTTGATGAAGATGGTTGGTCAGTTTCAAAAGAAAAGGGAATTGACCTTGGAGTATTAGGCAAAATAACATTAGGTTTGGATTTTACAAATGAATGCATATGTGCATCACTTTGCACTAACAAAATTGCGTTTAGCAGTGAAGTAAAAGTAAAAGTAAATTTTTGCCCTATCTGTGGTAGAAAGTTGGTGTAATATGTGTGAATTTTGCGAGAAAAAATTTCCTATCATAACACATTATGGCAAATTTAAGATTGATAAGTTGTCAAATAAGCCTGTAATTACATGCGACTTGAATAAATGTCCGCCCTTTGCGGTGTGTAGCAGTAAAGATATGAATGTTGAAATGGTAATGAAAATAACTTATTGTCCTATCTGTGGAAGAAAGTTGGTTTAGTAATGGCAGAACATTTAAGTAAATTAGCAGAAAAATGTAAAAGTTGCCCCAAATCTGAAAAATGTGACCATAAAAGAATGGAGTTATGCGCTTTAGCGGATTTGCCACCACAAAATCTTTCAAGTGCTACACAAGGCATTTTGATAGACAATATGTCGCCTATATTGAGGGAAGAAATAAAAAGCCCTTTAAGTCCATTTCGGTACAAAGACGAATTAGAAAAAGCACTAAATGATTTGCATTTTGGAAATATGTTTATGAATGGTGCTTAGAAAGGTTGGCGTAATATGTGTGATTTTTGTGGCAATGAATCGAAACAAATAATTGATGACAGAGAGAAGGATTCTATTTTGTATATTTCCGATTCAGAAAAAGACATAAGAATTTTTCTTGAATATCTCAAAAAGAAGATGGACAACAACGGAAAAGAATGTTTCTTAGATGGAGAACATGATATTTTAAAAACAGAAAATTACAATGTTGTCTGTAAAAGTATTCATGGTACTCTACTTGGAGTCGGATATGGGTATTGTCTACATTACTGTTTTTTGAGAAATTTTGATAAGAGTAAGTGCAACGATATGGAAAAATGCTCGATGGAAGAAATTATTACGCACACAAGAGAGGGAGCAAGAGAAATATCGGAACTTGATATTTTATGTATGCTAGGGTTGGCTTGAAAGGTGGCGGAATGATGAAGCAGAAAAAAGAAATTTTATGCACATGTATTAATCATGAAAATTGTCCATTAGACCCGGTTAGTTGCGGATGTTCAATAGAAATTACGACTTTTGAAGATGCTTGTAGAGGTGAAAGAACATTCATTCCGGGAATAATCGAATGTGATAAGTGAGGGATTTATATGAAACATCAAAAAGAATGGTGTACTTGTGATCGTTGTGGTGCGGAAATTAAAAAAGGAATACTGTGCGGAAATTCGGTTACAAGAAACGGCGTTTTTAATACCCACATACGACTTGTGTTATAAATGTATGGAAGATTTTGAGAGGTTTATGAAGAATGAATAAGATTAAAGAAATGCTTCATTGTCTGCAATTAGATAGCAGAATAAGACACAATATAAGATATGCACAAAGAGAGTGGTTCTTTTCGTACTTTAAGCACTTTAGAAAAGATTTAAACATGCCATTACTCAATAGTATCAAGCAAGCAAGGGGAATATCGAAAACTATTTTAGAAAGAGGGTATATGCCAGACCTTGTACATGATTCTGTGATGCGTATTAGATATTCAAGCAGATGCAATACTCGTGTGTGCAGGGCTGCTAGGAATGATTAGAGGTTTATGAGAAATGATTGTTAATATGGGAACCAAAACCTATGAAATGAGCCGCAAGCAGGCAAAGGCTATCATTGGAACGGCTAAGAAACTTGCAAATTGCAACATATACGGCATTGAAAAAGGCAATGTGGTGATTATGCTGAATGAAAAGTATGAGGACGATATGAGCCTTAAAAAAGCCGTAGAGGAGTATAAAAAGAAAGGGTTCAAGGTGCATTGGAAATGAAAATAATCAAAGAAGGCAGCCTTAGGTACGAAAGAAAACCTTTAAAGTTTGAGTGTAAGAATTGCAAAACCGTTTTTGAAGCGGAAAAGACTGAATATGAATATTGTGGAGATCAAAGGGAAGGCGATAACTACAAGTGTGAATGCCCATTGTGCCACAAAATGGTATATTACAATTAAAAGACAACCGGCTAACAAATGGAGTTAGTCGCTACCCTAAAACAGTTATAGGCAGAGGTCGAGGCACTTCTGCTTTTGCGGAGGTGCTTTTTATTTGGCTTCAAAGCAGTTAATCAATGCAGTAAATGGATATGAAAACTACATACAGAGAAAAGGCGTTGATGAACAGGTAATAGATGCCATTTTGAAAGCGTGCAATGTGGCGATTCGGACGGAAAAAGACGTTGACTATGGATTGACTATAACCGAAAGAACAAAGGCTTTAATCAACGAATATACGCAGAAAAACGCGGGTGGTAGCATATGGGAACTTGAACGATATGCGCAGGATCACGACATTAAAGGCGGATACAAACTTGTGGATCAGTTCTATGAAGTCTTGCGATTAGAGAGCTTTTATCGTTTCGAGAGCTTTATTTACTTTATGGAGCGCAAAAGAAATTGGAGCAAACGGTTTTATTATCCGCGCCGCAAGACGCTGAATATAGTCGCTCAAGATCTTGAAGATTTGGAAAACCGGAAGATTAAATTTTACGGATTGTCAATGCCATCGCGTGTCGGTAAATCGACTATCTGTATTTTCTTCCTTGCGTGGGTAGCTTTGCGCAGACCAAACAGCCATAGTGCTATGGGTGGTCACTCCGGTATTTTGGCAAAAGGATTTTATAAAGAACTGATGAATCTTTTTACCACAGAAGAATATACGTTTGCGGAACTTTTTGCTTATTGGCATCCGGAATATGCAAACGCAACACTTCCAACAGATAAAAGTGCGGACGAATTTACAATTACACTTGGAGATCCAGACAGATTCGCAACCGTAACGTGCCGTGGTATTGATGGAACATGGACAGGAGCGGTCGACGTTTCAAAAGACGGATATTTGTATGTCGATGACTTGGTTCGTGATCGTGAGCATTCATTAAGCCCTACTCGAATGGAAAACACATACCAAGAGTACCTAAACAAGATGGTTGACCGTAAAAATGACGGTGCAAGAGAATTGATGGTTGGTACCCTTTGGAATGTTTTAGATCCATTGGAGCGCATGAGAAAGCAATATGAGCATGACCCACAATACCGATTCCGTAAGATTCCGGCACTTAATGAAAATGATGAAAGCAATTTCGCGTATGAAATCAACGGATTTTCCACGGAATACTATCGGGATATGCGAGATAAGCTTGACAATGCCGAATGGATGGCTAAGTTTATGCAGCAACCATATGTCCGCGAAGGATTGCTTTATACGGATTTGAGACTATTTAACGGAATCCTACCGGACGGAGATTTCCGGCGCATCGGAGTTGTGGATGTTGCCTGGGGCGGCGGCGATAGCTTGTCAATGCCGATTGGGGCAGAATATGAAAACGGAGATGTTTATATTTACGATTGGGTATTCAATAAGGGTACGAAAGAGGTAACAATCCCTCTTGTTGTCGGACGAATTATCGGGAATGAGATTCGGCAGACAAGATTCGAGGGGAATATCGGGGGCGATCTGTATTGTCAATATGTAGACGAAAAGCTGCAGGAACAGGACTATAAATGCTCATGTACAAGTAGAAAAGCCCCAAACAAGGTTGAAAAGTTGTCGAAGATCATAGCGTATTCCGGTGATGTTAAGAGAAAATTCATATTTCTTGATACGCACCGACCGACGCAGGAACAAATGAAGAAAGATTCAGATCTTGGAGTAACAAGATATTACAGAAATGACGAATATCAAGCGGCTATGGATGAACTCTCTATGTTTGTAAGTATTGGCGGTAATGAACACGACGATGCGGCAGACGGCTTAACTCAGCTTGAAATGTTTATAGAAAACCCAAACAATACCGCAAAGGTAGAAGCGGCAGTAAACCCATTCAGGAGGTATTAGGATATGACAACAGACAAATATCTTTCACAGATAAGCAGAATTGACCATGCGATTGCAAATAAGCTGGAAGAAATCAAAAGGCTATCCGATATGGCAACATCTATATCCATATCCCCGAAAGAGGTGGATGTGCAATCATCCGGCAATCCCGACAAGATGGGGAGCGCGGTATCGAAGATTGTTGATTTACAGAATGAGATCCAGACACTTGTAGATGAATTGGTTGATAAAAGACGGATTATTATATCACAAATCGACAGTATGGATAATACAGATGTATATATCGTTCTTTCATCACATTATGTCAATGGAAAAGATTGGAACCTGATTTCTGTTGAAATGAAATATTCCTACAGGAACATTATGAAACTTAGGAAAAGAGCATTGCAGGAGTTTGAAAGACGTTATGGAGAGCTTTACTCTGAAAAGAGTGCATAAAAGTGCACAATAGTTCACACCCTTTCACAACATTTCCTAAAATTTGCATGGTATACTAAAAGAGTAGAAAAGCAAATTCCTACAACCCCCAAAAGCATATAACCCGTAAAAGGCACTGTCAGAAATGGCGGTGTTTTTTATTTACAAGAAAGAGACTTATATGAAAAAAGTAACTATATATTGCCCGGATTGCGGAAGAATTGCCGGACATTATGATGGGAGATCTACGATAGATCATCCGTGTAAATGTAAAAAATGCAATCATATTGTGATTTATCGCGTGGCAACAGGCAAAGTTGAAACAAAGCCAATGCCGAAACGCGCTTGCAGTAGTGGAGTTTTATTTATATGAACACACAGTATTTTCATGACCTTGTAAAAGGCAGATACGGAAGAAAAATTGCATATGCTAACGTAGAACAGATTACGGCAGACAATATCGTAAACGTTGTCGGAAACTGCATTGGTGCATTTTATTTCAACAAGACAGTCATTCGGTATCTGTGGAACTACTATAAGGGCGATCAGCCTGTATTGTACCGAACAAAGGTGCAGAATGCGGATATAACCAATAAGGTATCTGAAAACCATGCCTATGAGATTGTTCAATTCAAGGTTGGACAGACTTACGGTGAGCCAATTCAGCTTATTAGTAGGAAAGACGATGACCGTATAAACAATGCGGTTGATGAATTTAACGATTATCTGACCGATGCTAATAAGCAGGAAAAGGACATTAAGGCAGGAGAGTGGCAATCAGCAACCGGAACGTCATTTAAGGCGGTACAGATTACAAAAAATGGAGATATACCATTTAGAATTGTTGCACCGACACCAATGAATACGTTTGTTATCTACAGCCGTTCCACAGAAGAACCACTTTTAGCAATCCAAGAACTTAAGGATGCCGATGGACAGATATATAAACTCTGTTATACGGACTCTTATGAATGCAAGATTGTGAACGGAGAGGTTCGAGATTGGAAACTGCATGGCTTTGGCGCAATCCCGATTGTTGAGTTTCCGAACAACCATGAGCGCATTTCTGATATTGAGCTTGTAATCGGACTATTGGATGCAATCAATACAATGCAGTCAAACCGAATGGATGGTGTTGAGCAGTTTGTTCAGTTTTGGATAAAGTTTGTAAATTGCGACATTGACCCGAAAACCTTTGAAGAAATGAAGATTTCCCATGCGCTGACCGTAAAATCCAACAATGAGCAAAATAAATCAGATGTTGACATTATGACACAAGAGTTGAATCAGACAGAGTGCCAGGTTGCAAAGGATGATTTGTGGGATAATGCACAGTCCATTCTTGCCATACCAAATAAGAACAACAATAATTCCGGTGGAGATACACAGGGAGCGGTTGAGCTTAGAAACGGATGGGACTTCTCAAAGTCGAGAGCAAAACTGAAAGACCCAATTGTAAAGTCGGCTGAAAAAAGACTTGCGAAAGTTGTTCTGAATGTGATTCGCATACAAGATCACGATTTGGGACTGAGTTTGCGCGACTTTGATGTTCAGATTAACCACAGCCCACAAGACAATATGTATACCAAGTCGCAGACACTATATCAGCTTTTACAAGCCGGTATTCATCCGCTTGTGGCAATTAAATCTGTCGGACTTTGGGGAGATGCGGAAAAGACATTCCTGTTGTCAAAGCCATACTTGGATAATCTGTGGAAAACGATTGATGATGTAGAAGCACAGGAACAAAAAGCACAAGAATTGATAAATAAAATGAATACAGATGGCACAGAGAGCCAGACAAACAAAGATAAGACAGTCACCGAGTAATCGGCGGCTGTTTTTATTTTATAAAAATTCGCAAAGTTGTGAGCGTAAAAATCAACAATGTCGTTCGGTGTCGTTGCACCGTATAAAAATTCGTATGACATATCGGAGGTAATGAATGAAGAGAGAAGATCTGATTGCTATGGGATTAAGCGAGGAAAACGCAGACAAGATCATGGCAGATTACGGAAGTTCCGTACAGAGAGCCAAAGCAAAGGTTGACGAGTACAAGACAAAGGCTGACAAAGCTGAAGAGTTGCAGAAGCAGCTCGATGATATCGAACAGGGAAAGCTCACGGAAGTAGAGCAGGCAAATAAGAACCTCGAAAAAGCCAATGCGAGAATCGCGGAACTTGAAAAAGCGCAGGCAATAGCCACGCAGAGAGCCGATGCCGCATCTAAATTTAATGTTACCGCAGAGCAGGCAGCGCAAATTGTAAAAGACGATGGCAGCTTTGATTATGACGTTCTTGGAAAGATTATCTCTGAAAAAGAGACCGCCGCAGCACAAGCCAAGGAGCAGGAGATTGCAAAAGGCAGTACGAATCCGGGAGGTGGCACGGCTGGCGGCGATAAAGCCGGTACAGATAATAAGACAAATGCTGAAAAGATAGCAGAAAGCCTTATATCTAACGCACCTAAGAACAATGACGTTTTATCACATTACATTCAGCAATAACAGGAGGTAAGAAATGGCAAAGGAAATGAATATGCAGTATGAAAAGACTTTATACGCAGGAGATGTTCAGATTTTAAAGAGAGAGCCTAATGAAGCAATCCCATTAACACTTGATTTTGATGGCGTGACAACTAAAAACGCACAGGGCAAGAAGATTGTCAAAGCAGGTACTCCAATCGGAGCAAATGGCAAGGCTGACAATACGGCTACGGTAGTGGGTATTTTGAGATTTGATGTAACAGAGGACAGGCCACAAGGAGTGCTGCTTAAGAAAGCATATCTTAACACGAAAGTAGCAGAAGCGCATTCCGGCGTTACATATGACGCAGAAGTTAAGACAGCTCTTCCAATGATTGTATTTGAATAATAACAGGAGGTAAATAGATGTTAATTAATGAAGTATTAGACAGTAAGTCTATCGCATTATCGGCAACAGAAAACGCTAGTAATCAGATACCTTATCTTGGTTTACAGTGGTTTCCAGAAAGAAAGAAGCAGGGACTTGATTTAAGTTGGATTAAGACACACAAGGGTTTGCCGGTTTCACTTGCGCCATCTAATTTTGACACAATCCCAACTCTTAGAGCTAGAGGCGGATTAAGTAAGGAAAAAACACAGATGGCATTTTTCCGCGAGGGAATGACAGTTGGTGAAGAGGAAATGCTTGAAATCGAGCGTATTCAATCAGAAGACGACCCTTACCTTGCAAGTGCTTTATCAAGTGTATATGACGACACTAACAACCTCGTAAGCGGCGCAGAAGTTGTACCGGAGCGCATGAGAATGTCACTTCTTTCTACAAATGCAGGTCATCCGGTAATTGCTATTGTAAGTGATGGCGTTCAGTACGCTTATGATTACGATAAGGATGGCTCATACGCAAAAGACCATTACGCAAAGTTATCCGGCACAAGCATGTGGAGCGATACAGCTAATTCAAAGCCACTTACAGACCTTAACAATGCAAGAAAGAAGTTACAGAAGCAGGGTAAGATTGCTAGATACGCACTTATGAACAGCAATACATTCCAATATCTGCTTGACAATGCACAAATAAGAAACTCAATTCTTGCACAGAACCTTACAGCAACTATTGAGGTTGACGATGATACTGTTATTTCGGTGGTACAGAAGAGGGCGAAGCTCACTATTGTACTTTACGATAAGATGTACATTGATGATGATGGCAAAGAGCAGTACTTCTACCCGGATAACAAGGTTACACTTCTTCCAGAAGGCAGCCTTGGAAGCACTTGGTTTGGCACTACACCGGAAGAAAGAACTGCAAGACAGGTAGCTGATGTTGATGTAACAACATATGGTGTAGGTATTACAGTCGCTACAAAGACAGAGTATGGACCACCTATGAAGATGTCAACATTTGCATCTGAGGTTGTACTTCCATCATACGAGAATATGGATAGCACATTTGTATATGAGGTTCATAGCGAAGAGTAGGGGGTGCAACTATGAAATATCCATATATAGTGATTCATAATGGTAAATGGTACAACGCAGGAGAAGAGGTGCCGGAGAGTAATTCTCCGGTATCTTCCGTTGGATATACAAAGACCGAAATCAACAGAATGAGTACCGCAGACTTGCAGAAACTTGCCGCAGAGCAGGGAATTGAAAACGCACAAGCAACAAGCGGTGCGGAACTGAAAGAAATTCTGATTGCAAAATTTAATCTGTAGGAGATCGCTTATGTCATACACGCTTGTCGAACAGGTAAAAATTCGTTTAAAACAATTTCATATAGAAGAGGTAGAGGACGAAACAACCGGGGAAAAGTCCGATAAAGTTGTGTTTGATAAAAAGGAAGATAACCCTTTGATTGAACAGCTTTTAGAGCAGGCAAGGAAAGAGATTATCAGCAGACGGAACTATCCAGACACATACACGCAAGACCAGATTGACGGTGATGTTAAGAACTATGAAAACATTATGGTCAATTTGGCAGTGTACGACCGGTCGCAGGCAGGAGAGGCATACATGGCAAGTTTCTCCGAAAACGGTGTGAGCCGGACATGGAAAGACCGTGAAAGCCTTTTTGTTGGTGTGTTTCCGTTTGTAAAAGCAATGTAATTAAAGAAGATTGAGCGTGACCATATTGCCGATGCCGGTAAAATGGTTGCAGGCGGCGCACATTAAGCGGTGGTGGGCGGTGCGCCAATAAAGGAGATTCAAATGAAAAGTATTTTGATTCAAACTTATCTTGTGGCACTTCCGATAGTGCTTGGATATATAGTTTGGCTTCTTAAACAGCAAAAGAAAAGCAGGGACGCGAACAGTAAAGGAACAATGCTCCTTTTGCGCGTCCAGCTTATTGAATACCATGCAAAGTACACCAGAATTGGAGAAATACCGTCATATGCCTATCAGAACTTCTGTGAGATGTATGATGCGTACCATGCGTTAGGTGGAAACGGAATGGTTACGAAAATGAAACATGAGATTGAAGAGATTCATATAGGGAAAGGAGATAAAAGCCATGAGGAATTGGAAGGATTGGACTAAGAAAGCCGGAATCCGAGCAATCAAGACTGTTGCGCAGGCAGCGATTGCCGGAATCGGAACGGCGGCATTTATGGGCGCGGTGGATTGGAAATATGTTCTTTCTGCATCAGTCCTTGCCGGGGTGTTATCGCTTCTGACGAGTGTTGCCGGAATCCCGGAGGAAAACACCAATGCTTGACATTAACAAGCAGGAAATGAAGTATTCGCAATCCGGTCAGAGGGTATTCATCCCACAAACTGACGAAAATGGAGATATTGTCTATGAAGGGTACAAGGATTCCGATGGGAACTTTGTACCTTATTTAGATTCCGAAGGCAACAAGATTCCAAAAGGCGAGGAAGTTGAAGGGTTTTCAGAACCTACGACATTCAAAGCAAATATCAGCAATAAGTTGTCGGAAGCCCTTGTGAAAGAATTTGGAATTGATGATAGTACATCATACTGTCAGCTTGTCACGGATAAAGGATATTTGCCACTGAAAGCCGGTGATGTGGTGTGGAAACGTTCGGAAGTCAAACGCACTGATGATGGACTTGTGGATTCAGAAACCGCAGATTACATCGTAAAAGGCGTTGCCGATGAAGGACTGACCACGGATTTGTTTCTTCTTCGGAAGAATATTAAGTAGGTAATCACATGGCAAAGAAAACTATTTCAATGACACTATCCACTAAATCCATACAAGCCGCCATAAAGGAATTAGAAAAGTACCGCGATAGTTTACAGGATAAATGCGATTTACTCGTTTCTAGGCTTGCACAGATAGGTCAGACGGTGGCAATACAACACATATCGGAATCTCCAATAGGGAACACGATAACGGTAAGGGTAGATAAAGCACCACAGTTAATGGCCTCGAACGCGATTCTGATTGCAACCGGAAAAACGGTAACGTCAGAAGATAGAGAACCGTTCTATACTTTGTTGGCGGTAGAGTTTGGAGCCGGTATTTTTTATAACTCCAAAGAGAACCCGAAAGCACCGGAACTTGGATTCGGTGTCGGCACGTATCCGGGGCAAATACACGCTTTTGAAGATGGTTGGTACTATTGGGACGATAAGACCGAAACATGGCGTTATACCCACGGTATCAAAGCCACAATGCCAATGTATAATGCGGAACAACGGATTATTCAACAGTATGTAAAGATTGCAAGGGAGGTATTCGGTGGAAAATGAGTTAAATAGTTGGGCGCTTGATTTTGAAGATACCTTATGTTCCCTTTTGAAATCGTACATGGAAAGCAAGGTAAGAGGAATTAAAGTGACGCAAGAAGAAGAATCGGGCGGCACCGCAGTATTCCCGACGCTTTTAGTCAGACAAATCGGTGTCACAGAAGCCGGACGAACGAATGAAGCAAAGACAATCAATGCAATTCGCCCAACATTTCAGATCACAATTACAAACAAAGGTTCAAGAAAAGCAACTAAGGACATCGCAGCATATGCGGTGTCTTTTTTTAAACAACAAAGTTTTGAAGTATCAAATGTAATCACAACAATTTCCAAGCAAGTGCGAACGGCTACATTCCGCGCAACTCGCGTAATTGGAAACGTTGAGCATTTAGATCAGCTATAAGCAGAAAGGAAGTAGGAAATCATGGCATCAACAAGTTATAGAACGCGTGTCATTGTAAAAGAGCACACGGAAAAACAGGCTGACTTTGCAGGAACATATAATCTTTTGGTTGCGGCTAAGTCAGTTCCAAGCCCTGCATCACCGCCAAACACGGTTGAGTCAACCACAATGGAAGATGATCAGCAGACTTTTGAAAAAGGAATTAAGACTTCTGATTCAAGAGAAATCACAGGAAACCTTGAAAAAGAATATCTTTCAAAGGTGGATGGATATGGAGATAAAAAACTTGATATTATCCATCTGTACGGAACGGACGGTATCGGCGGTGTAGCGAAGTACGCATATGTAGGAACTGCAACAGCCACACCTAACGATGTAGGTGGAAACGATGAAATCCTTGAAATGACGGTAACGGTTATTCCAAGTACAGCATCGGAACTTGTTACAGATAAGCTGACTGTCGTTGATAACAACGATGGAACATTCACTGTAACAGTGGTGGGGTAAAAAGCCTGTCGGACGAGCAATCGACCGCACCGGTAGGCGAGGATGAACGGTCGATAGCAGAACTTGAAGCAATGAGATAAGCAACAATGGGGCGGTGGCAACACTGCCCCTTGCCAATATAGGGCAGAAAGGCAAGGTAAAACATGAAAGTTAAATTATGTGGAAAAGAATATACAATTCAGTTTGCAACAAGACCATCGTTAAAAGCACATATCTTACAGGATATTATGAAGACGCAGGACATGGAAGATATTTCCTCTATGGAAGATATTCTTCTTGAAACGCTTCCTAAGACACTTCTTGTGGGATTGCAGATGCATCACAATGAAGAATTTGGATATGATTACAAAACAAACGAAGGCTACGATGAGCAGCTTGAGAAGGTGTCCGACATTCTCTATGATGCGATTGACACAAACGAGATTAACTGCATGGATTTATTCGCTGATATGCAGAAGGAAATGATGACAAACGGTTTTTTAGCGCAGATGATGGAGTCGTTGGAGAGAGCGCAGGAGCAGGAGAAAGAGAAGAAAAAGACCCCATCCAAAGCGAAAGTCAAGAATTAACATGGGAATATTACGTTGCGGAAATCCGTCCGTTTTACCTTATGGTAACGAAAGGCTACGGATTTTCCGTTGATGATATAGATATGATGAATCCAGAGTTGCTTAAGCCTTATGTGGATGCATATAAGGCAGAATGGAAGCAACGCGATATGGAAATGTATATGTGGTTCGGCAGATATGCAACGTCAGCACTTGTGACCGCAATAGACGCGACATTCGGTAAGGGTAATAGTAAGTACGTGAAAGAAACTTGCTATGATTCCATCGAAAAGCATAATACGGACGATCCCGATGCGGAGATACGAGAAATGCTTAAGGCAGAAGAAGCATGGGCGGCTGAATCAAGGAAATCACATTTACCAAAGCCAAAGATAGTTTAAGAAAAGAGGGGTATTACTATGGCAGTAATTATCGGAAGTGCGAGACACGATGAACACGGAAATTGCTATTCTGGTGGAAAAGCCGGAGACCAGACCGGACAGGAAGTGTCTACGCAGAAGTTTTACAACCATTCTAAAGGATGGTACGTGCTAAGGGCGAAGGACGATAGGGTTGCGGAGAAGTTAGCCGAAGCTATGCAGATTGCATCTGACAATAAAAATATCGGCTATGACCAATCGGAACGCTACGGAGTCATTAAGCATGGCATCAACACAAAGGTCAAGACGGAATGCGATTGTTCGTCCCTTGTACGCGCTTGTATTATCCATGCATTCGGGAAGGATGTAGGAGATTTCAATACTGCAAACGAAAGAATCATTCTTTTGAAATCCGGCTTGTTTACCGATGCTGGTTCTTACCGAATCGGAGAACTGCTTTACAACGGGGACATTCTTGTGACGCGTACAAAAGGTCACACTGCAATCGTTGTAAGTGGAGCAAAGAAAAATGCAAGCAAGTATTATTCGATGTATACCGGAAAATCTGGATCAATCGTTGAAGCATTAAAAGCGGTTGGGGAAGATGATGTGTCAAAAGAACATCGCGCGGAAATCGCAAAAAAGAACGGATTTTCCAATTTTAAGTTTACATCAGAGGAAAATTCAAAAATGATTTCTCTTTTGAAAAAGGGAAAACTGAAAAAGTAATTCAAGGGCGGTAAGGGTCAAATCCTACCGTCTTTTTAACCGGCTATCAATGTGGAAGATAGCCGCTAACCTAAAAAAGTTATAGGAAGTTGGTGGATAAATGGAATTAGAGTCTCTTGAAATAAAAATTCAAGCACAGGCACAACAGGCAAGCGGCCAGATAGATGCGCTTGTGACAAGACTTGGGAGATTATCTTCCGCGCTTTCTGGACTTAGTACCGGAAATCTGAATAGTCTTTCCACAGGGGTAAACCGACTTGCAGGGGCAATGACGGCAATGCGTGGAATTGACACACGGACTTTTTCTGCGGTTGCAAGAAATGTAAGCAAATTAGGCTCTATCAACAGCAAACAAATTAATGCCGCGGCTGGTTCTATGCGTCAGATTTCCAATGCATTAAAAGGGATTTCTGGAATGTCGGAATCTGTTAAGGGTCTGACCGACCTTGCATCTGCAATCAAACAGCTTGGCTACCAGAGTTCCACCAAGGCGATTGAAAATATCCCGAAACTTGCCACGGCAATGCGACAGCTTATGTCCGAACTGTCGAAAGCCCCTAGTGTAAGCCGGAATATTATTGACATGACAAATGCATTGGCAAAATTATCACGTACCGGTGGAGCGGCAGGAACAGCGGCAAAAAGCATCACAAGCTCATTTAGCGGATTTAGTTCAAGTGCATCCGTTGTAGCAAAGAAGTCGTTTTCCCTTGCGTCTGCAATCGGAAAAGTGTATGCAACGTACTGGGCTTTATTTCGCGGATTTAGGCTACTTGGAGACGCTATTGACATATCATCCTCACTGACAGAGGTTGAGAACGTTGTAAGGCAGACATTCGGGCAGTATGAAAGCCTAATTAACAATTTCGCAAAAACATCCATTGAAAAATTTGGCATGTCTGAACTGTCTGCAAAGCAGTTCGCAAGTCGTTTCCAAGCTATGGGAACTGCCCTTGATATTCCGCAAGGGCAAATGGCAAAAATGTCTATCCGGTTGACAGAATTAGCCGGAGATATGGCTTCATTCTATGATGTGAGTCAAGAAGATATTGCCAAAAGTCTGCAATCTGTATTTTCCGGTACTACGGCACCTATGCGGCGTTATGGTATCGACTTGACACAGGCAACATTAAAGGAATGGGCTTTAAAACAAGGACTTGATGCAAACGTTTCCTCAATGACACAGGCTGAAAAAGCCATGTTGCGTTATCAGTATGTGCTTGCACATACAACCAATATCACCGGTGACTTTGCACGTACAGCAGATACGTGGCATAACCAGATAACCATGCTTAAAGAGAACTTCAAGGCACTTGGAGCGGTCGTTGGTGGTGGTTTAATCAATGCATTTAAGCCGTTTATTAAGGTACTTAATGCAGTTCTGCAGAAGGTGATTTCTTTTGCAGAAATGGTAACAAATGCTTTAGGTTCTATCTTCGGATGGAAGTATGAAGCAAGCAAAGGGGCAGGAATCAGCGGTCTTGCTGACGATATTGGAAGCGCGTCTGACGGCATGGACGATTTAAGTAATGCCGCAGGAAGCGCAGGGAAAAACACGGGTGGTATCGCAAAGAATGCCAAGAAAGCAAAAAAGGAAATCCAACAGGCAACTCGTGCATTTGATGAATTAAAGGTTATTTCAAAACAAAGTAAAGATAATACTTCCGGTTCCGGGAATAAAGGTTCTGGTTCTGGATCTGGTTCAGGTGCTGGTGGCGGCACCGGTGCTGATGGTGGATTAGTTCAGACGGACACCATCTTTAAGAAATTCAAAAGCAAAATCAAAGACCTTGAACAGTTGGGAGAGTCTATTTCCGGTGCGTTAATTAACGCAATGAAAAAAATTAAATGGGAAAAAGTGTATGCAAAAGCTGAAGGTTTTGGAAGGGGATTAGCCAAATTCCTTAACGGACTATTTAAAGGGCAAAAAGGAACAACGCTTTTCGGAGAAACCGGAAAACTGATCGCAAATTCATTAAACACGGTGCTTCATGGATTGGATTCGTTTGGAACGACATTTAATTGGAAGCAATTTGGAAATTCAATCGCAGACGGAATAAACAAGTTTTTCCAAAACTTTGACTTTGCATTATTGGCTAAAACGCTTAATTCGTGGGCGCAGGGCGCGTTTGATACAGTTACGACAGCATTAAGTAAAATTTCATGGAAGGATGTATGGAACGGAGCAAAGGAGTTTTTAAGCAACCTAGATGTAAAAACAGTTGGAATCATAATCGGTGCGCTGACAATCAAAAAAATTCTTGGATTACATCTTGCAAAAACCGCACTTGATATAATCGGAACTTCCATTTCAAAAGCAATAGCTGGTTCACTTGCATCAAGGCTTGGCGTTGAAATTGCGGCAAATGAGGGAATCTCGGCAGTATTGTCTACCGCTTTGTCAAAAAAAATAGGTGGGGCGTTTGCTACACTTGGAACAACTGTTTCAGCTGGTGTCAAAGCTTTATTCGGTAGCGGTGCGGCAGAGAGCGCACTTTCTTTTATCAGCCCGGTAGCAAAAGCTATAACCGGGATTGGCTCTGTTGCGATTGGCGCATTTACTGCAATATCAAACTTTGTGACCATGTTAAAGAACGGATTCAGTTGGCTTAATGAAGCACTTATGCTTGTCGGAGTTACGATTACGGCAGTCGGAGCGGTTATTTTAGGGGTAGCGGCAGCACCTGCAGCGATTACCGCAGGAATAGTAGCCGGTGTTGCAACGGCGGCTGTAGTAGTCAAGGATCATTGGAAAGAAATAAAAGGAATTTTCTCAAAAGCAGGAGATTGGTTTAATACTAATGTGATTAAGCCAATAAGCGGTTTTTTTAAGGGATTATGGGAATCTGTTTCCGGTTTTTTCTCTTCTTTATGGAAAGATATATCCGGTGTATGGAAAACAGTTTCTGGATGGTTCAATACTAATGTTATAACTCCTATTGTTTCATTTTTCCAAGGATTTTCGAAAAGAGTTGGTCAAATCTTTGAAGGATTGTGGATCATTGTCAAGGCTGTATGGATTGTTGTTTCTGATTGGTTTAAATCAAAGGTAATAGAGCCAATAAAGAAGAATTTTGAATTATTGAAATCGGCAGTATCAACTGCATTCAAGGTTCTATGGACAACTGTAAAATCGGTATGGGCGGTGGTTTCCGGTTGGTTTAAGGAGCATGTTACAACACCTATCAAGAATGCTTTTAGCTCAGCAAAAGAATCTATTCAGAAAGCTTTTAGCGCGGCAAAGACAGCGGTAACCGGGGCGTGGAATAGTGTTTCTAGTTGGTTTAAAGAACATGTAACCACCCCGATAAAAAATGCTTTCTCGAAGATGAAAGAAAGTGTAGCTGAAATATTCAGCAAATTATGGAATAGCGTGAAAAGTGGTGTTGCCGGGGCAATGAACACCGTAATTTCAAGAATTGAAACAGCAATAAATTCATTGATCGGTGGAGTGAATACCGTTTTGAGAGGGTTCAACAGTGTTGTTTCTGCGGCGGCTAAAGTAGCAAAGGTAAAGTGGAGCGGAGTCGATCTTGTGCCGAAAGTGAGCCTACCTAAAGTAAAGGCTTATGCAACGGGCGGTTTTATGGATAAATATAGCATAGCAACAGTTGGAGAAAATGGACTTCCGGAAATTATGGGAACAGTCGGAGGTAAGCCAGCGGTCGCAGGAAGCCAAGAAATTACCGGAATCAAAGATGCTATCAATTCAACATCTGCGCAAGAGGTTTCCTTACTGCGACAACAAAATCAGTTATTACAAGCTATTTTACAGAAAAATTTCGGAATTACTACAAACGACATAGGAAAAGCTGCAAGGGATTATGGTAGAGAACATTACAATCGAACCGGAGACAATGTATATGTTTTTTAGTGACTTCTATAATAGAACGTGATATAATTCTAAATAAATCATATCACAAGAAAGGAGTCATTATGAGAAACACAAAAAAATTATTAGTAGCGATGGGATTGGCATTTGCCGTTTTGATTTCGGCTATGCCAATCCAAAATGCAGATGGGGAACAGATTGTTGCACAGGCGGCAACTATCAAATTAAGCAGAAAGACTCTTAATTTAAAAATTGGAGAATCCGCAACATTAAAGATAAGCGGAATGAGGAAAACTGCTAAATGGAGTAGTGGCAATAAATATGTTGCTTCTGTAAACAAGTCTGGAAAAGTTCTGGCGGTTGGAGAAGGAACAACGTACGTAAAAGCAAAAATTGCAAAGAAAACGCTTTCTTGCAAAGTTACCGTCACTTCTTCCTTTAATGCGAACAAGGTAAAGAAAAACATCTCAATTGAATACCAAGATAGTGGTCATGGAGTTGTTGCTATCTTGAAAAACAACAACAAGGTAAATGTTGATCTGGACGCAAAACTTGTATACTACAAAAACGGTAAAATGCTGGATAGCAAAAGCGATTGTAACAGAGCTTTTGAATCCGGTAAGGAATGTGTTCTTTATTTTGACGCACCGAGCGATTCTGATTATAACGATGTTTCTTATGATAACTATAAAATGTCGTTGAGTGTTGATGAAGCAACAAATGCTGTTTGTGATGTTCGCAATATAATGGTTCAATCGGACATTGGAGCAGATAATGTTACGGTTGAAGCTACAAACGATTCCGGAAAAGATTTTTCATTTGTGAAAATTTCTTGCTTAATGTATGATGCATCTGGCAACTTGATCAAATATGATTATCATTATGCAGAATGTGAAAAGAATGGAGACACCGATTATTTCTCGTTTAGTTTTCCGTACGATTCAAATTACGATACGATCTATCCGAGCAGTTATAAGATATATGTTGATGAAGCATATACATATACTTGGTTGCAGTAAAGATTAAAAAATGAATGACACTTAAGCCGTGGAAACACGGCTTATTTTAATTCCAAAATTGGATTGACACAAAATCAAAAATAGTCTATCCTTATTACTAAGGAAACAGCCTTATCCGTGAAGATGCGGATTACTTACTTGAACGCCATACTGTACGAAAGAGGAAACCAATGTGATTTCACAAGTGGCTTCCTCTTTTTTATTCAGATAAAAATGTATGGAGGTAGACACGAATGAAAAAATCACAACTTATGCTTAAGATTCAAAATGGCATTGAGGTATTTGAAAATCCAATATTCGGACAGATTAGAATGTCCATGGTCGATGATGAACCGATGTTTTGCCTTATTGATGTTTGCAGGGCATTGGAAATGTCAAACAGCCGTATTGTTGCTGATAGACTAGACGATGATGAACGACGTAAGTTAAACTTACCCCGTCAAGGAGAAACTTGGTTTGTTACTGAATCCGGCTTATATGCGGTTATTCTTCGGAGTGATAAACCGAACGCAAAGAAGTTTCGCAAGTGGGTAACATCCGAGGTTCTCCCTACAATACGTAAAACAGGTGGGTATGTCAATAATGATGAATTATTTATTTCCACTTACCTGCCATATGCAGATGAAAACACTAAGCTGATATTTTCCCAGACATTAAAAACTGTTAGGGAGCAGAATGAAACCATTAAAAGACAGCAGAAAGAAATCATCCATAAGGAAGATGTTATTATCGGACTCGTTGATGATATTGACTTGGCAACCAAGAGACAGCGGATAACACAGATTGTCCGTTTTGGTGCCGATGGAAAGTATCAAGAACGCTATTCGTTGCTTTATGGAGAATTTGAAAGGAAATATCACTGCAACCTTAAATCAAGGATGGAAGGGTGCGCACTCAAACCGAAAGTAAGAAACAAGATGGATTATATCGACAGGGAAATGGGAATGATTCCGCAGTTGTACGAAATCGCTTGCAAACTTTTTGAAAACGATGTAGAAAAGCTGAAATCTGAATGGGAATCAGTAGTAGCTTAAAATTTAATCAAATGGATAGCATCTACCAAAAGGTAGGTGCTATTTTTATACCCATTTTTAGGAGGTAAACGATGGGATATGGCGGATATTTAGTAAAGTTTGGCAATTATACCATACCAAACAATTTAATAAAGCAGGACACGTTTAGTTCCTATGTAAACATGCAGGATAAAGACCCTTGGACGGATGAAAACGGATATGAGCATCGTGATGCCGTGGAACTGAAAGCCTTAAAGGTCGAGTTTGAAACTAAAGCCATGCTGACCGAAAAGCAGTTTGATGATTTTTGGAAGAACATCGAAAAGAACTATACCAAGGCAAAGGAGCGCGGTGGCTATATCACGGCATATGTGCCGGAGAAACGCGGATATGTGACACAGTACGGATATATCGCTGACATTCAGCCTACGTTCTATTCTGTGGCACATGGGAAGATAAAATATGACCCAATCAAGTTTTCATTTATAGGCGGTGTGTATGATAAATAGTAGTTTGAAAGAAAAGTATTGGGATTCCGCGACAGATAAGCAAATGGTTATATCTGTTGTTGGAACGAACCAGAAGATAGACAATTCGATGCTTGAAATCGGTACGTTTGCGCTTGAAGAAAGCCTTTGTTCGGAGTCTGAATTAAAATTTGGAGCGTGCGAAGCGAATTGCGTAAAATTCACAGCACGAAACACCGCAGGAAACATTATCGGAAAGAAAATCTCTATCGAAGAAACGATTGATGGAGATAGCGAAAATCCTATGCCATACGGAGTTTTTAAGGTTGCATCCGATGTTCCTACGGCTGACCGTGCAAAACGGCAGATTACGGCATATGACGCTATGTATGACATTATCAATACGGATGTAAAGTCTTGGTATGCAGGACTTAGTTTTCCAATGACACTTAAGCAGTTCCGAAATAGCTTCTTTGCGCATCTTGGAATTGCGCAAGTTGAAACAAGCCTTGTCAATGATTCCATGACGGTCAATAAGACGATTGTAGCCACACAGACGGACGATTCAAGCGCGGTCACAGAAGAGTCTGCTATCAGTGGAAAAACCGTTGTAACGGCAATCTGTGAGATTAACGGATGCTTTGGAAATATCAACCGAGAGGGCAAGTTTGAGTATATCTTTCTGAAAGCAATCACAAGCGCACTTTATCCGGCAGAAGATTTATTTCCGGCAGATAATTTATTTCCGTCTGATGCAAATACAGAGTCCATGACTGGACACTATATCACGTTTGATTATGAGGACTTCCAAAGCAAGGCAATCACGCAGCTTGAAATCAAGACAAGTGAAGATAATGCCGGTGCTATTGTTGGAACTGCCGGAAACAACTATTCGATTACAGGAAACTTTCTTGTATCAGACAAGACCGGAGCGGAACTTGAACAGATTGCAAATAACCTATTGCCTATTATGGCACAGGCGGCATACACACCGATTAAAAGTTGCACCTGTGTCGGAAATCCATGTCTGACACTTGGGGAACCAATCCGATTCAATACCACGAGAGAGATTGTTGAAACGTATCTATTGCAACGCACTTTAACCGGAGTACAAAGCAAGAGAGATTCAATCTCGGCACAGGGTACGCAGACACACTCTGCAAAGGTTAATTCTATCAGAGATGCGATTGAAAGCGTGGAAAGACGTACCGGAAAGTTAGAGAGGAACGCAGACCATCTTCAATCCACGTATGAGGATTTAGAGGAACAGACAAATACCAAGTTTGAGCAGACCGCAAAAAGCATTTCTGCAGAAGTCAACCGCGCACAAAAAGCAGAGGGACAATTAGACGCATCATTGGAATTGAAACTTGGAAGAGATGAGAACGACCAAGTTATTTCAATGATCAATGCCAGCGCAGACCAGATTATGCTTCGCGGGAACAGGCTCATAGTCGAAAGCAACAACTTCAGACTTGATGGAGCTGGACGAGTAACAATAATCGATTCGCTAAACTTTAATTCGACAGCGCTCGGTGATGACCTTACAATTATTGGGCTTGACGGAAGAGGCAGACCCATGCTGCAAAACATACTCATTGACCTAGGCACTGTAACAGATTCAAACGAGGAAAACTTGGCAACTGAAAGTTATGTTGACAATTCGCTGAGCGACTACGCAACCAAAAGCGAATTGCCAAGTGGGTATTTTACAGATGTAGATTATACACTTAATGATAGCTCTACAACCAAGTATTCGCCCAGACACTTTAATAAAGTGTCTAATTTTGGCTCGAGGGAAAGTACCTTGGATATCGAGGGTCTTTTGATTTCTATTCCGAGTTCCGATAAAAGGCTGAAAAATAATATACAATCATTAAGGGATATTAAAAGCGTTTATATGGCAATGTGCCCGGTTGAATATACATGGAAACCCGGATACATCACGCAACACACAGGCTTACAGTTTGGTTTAATTGCGCAGGATTTAGAGAAGATTTTGCAGGATGCCGGATTGTCCGATAGCGGACTTGTACTAAAAGAAAATGCCGAAGAGGATGAAAAAGCAATTCACGGAGATTCAAAGACATGGAAAATTGACAAGGAAAATCTCCATGCAATGCACATACAGATGATCCAGATGCAGCAGAAAGAAATCGAACTTTTGCAGCAGAAAAACGAAGATCTGGAACGCAGATTATCAGCGTTAGAAAGGAGTGTGAACCATGCAGAAAATTTATAGCCGGACATACTGGGAGAATTTTCCAAGCGAGAAAACAGCAATTGATGCCATGCGGTTAAATAATGCGGAAGCCGGCATTGACAATCTGGATGATCGTGTGGTTGCTATGGATGCGTCTAAGGTTGATTTGGCAAAGGCAAATGAGCTTGTGAAAGAAATTCTGTGGGATGAATCAAAGGGAACGATCACTGTTGTGAAAATGAACGGTTCCAAAGCAGTCATTGATACTAAGTTGGAAAAGCTGGCCGTAAACTTTACATATGATCCGCAGTCGCAGCAGTTGATTATCACGCTGGACGATGGCACAACGCAGAATGTTGATTTATCTGCACTGATTACACAATACGAATTTACGGATTCTGATACAATCGCATTTGCAATCGGCAGTGACGGTAAGGTGTCCGCAATCGTGAAAGAGGGAAGTATCCAAGAAAAGCATCTGCGCCCGGATTATCTTGCAGATATTAAAGTGGAATCTGCCAAGGCTGTAGCATCTGCCAAAAGCGCAGGGGTGTCCGAAACCAACGCGGCAAAATCTGCCACAGACGCAAAGGACAGCGCAGACCGGGTACAGGGAATCGAAGACGATATTAACAAGAAACTCACAATAACAGAATTTGATGTGAATGAGGATGGGGAGTTGATTTACACGGACAATGCGGCATATAACTTTACCGTTGATAATAACGGAAATTTGAATTGGGAGGTGGCTTAATATGGCAGTGGCAGGTAGAGTAGCAATCGTGCCTAAAGGCGAGTGGAACGCAAATGCTACATATAAGAGATTGGATGCGGTAACTCATAATAACACATTGTATTTTGCGAAAAAAGAAGTTCCGGCAGGAACGGCAACGAGCAATACGGAATACTGGTCTAAGTCTATCGTGGGCGGTGCTAGTGCGATTGCAACAACAGAGGATGCCGGAGTTGTAAAGCCGGACGGAAAAAGCATGAGCGTAGATGAAAGTGGAACGCTTAGTATTAACTTGGATGGCACCACAATTACATTGGACGAAGCGAAAAACGTCATAAAGTTGGCAGATACACTAAAAGAAAAAATTGGAAGCGCACTGCAACCAGAAAGTATTGTAAATAACCAGGTAACAACAGAAACCGGGTTTGCATTAGATGCACGGCAGGCGAACCCGAATATTGATGGATCACTGGCAAAGCAGTTGAGTAATGCAGCTACTAAAACTGAAGTAAAAGCTTTAAATCCAGCCGATAGTATTAAGATATGCAGCCACTTTTCAATTGGCAAAATTGGAGAAGGATGGTATAGATCTGCTGAAATAGTTTGTTATAATGATGCAACTGCAGAAGGAGCAAATAGTTTATTCATAGAAATGTTAATAAACCAAGTCTGGAATGCACAAGTTGGATGCTTTCAAAGGGTGCAAATAATTACAAAACACTCGGATAAAGCCAGAATTTCTAGCATAGGTCTTGGATCATTAAACATAGTAAAGGTTAGAGTTGTTAGAAAATCCAACATTTTATATTTGGATATATTCAGCAGAGGATATGCCGATGAAACTAAACTGTTAGTAAATATACCAATACATGCTTACGTTGCTTCGGCAAGAGCTTATGACGATATGAAAGTTGTTCCTGAAACTTCTGACGGAGAAACAGTCGTTTGTAGTGTTAATCTGAAAGATAACTTTGTAACTGCATAATTTCTAGGAAAACTAAAGATATACATAAACCATTTCACACATAGAAAGGAAGATATTATGGATAAGATTATTTTAGCTAACAAAACTGAATTTGAGATTGCAGATGGAGCTAGCCTTGGAAACATCCAGATCCAGTCGAAAGACTTTGATGGAATCAAGTCAATCACAGATGCCTTCTCGGAAGAGAACATCTCAAAGGTCACATTTACACACAATGATCAGACTTCCGGTGAGTATGAAGATTTGAAGAGCGAGGGATTTTCTTATATTCCTAATACGGACGATAGTGGCACAGAAGACGGTACATATACCGTTACTATCAGGTTGCGAACAAAAACGGAAATGGAAAAGGCAATTGATGAGCTTAAAGCAGGGCATGAAGCAAACGCAGAAGCAATCGAAGAACTGGCAAGCATTGCTGCAGAAAGTGAGGTGTAAGATATGGTTAAATTCTACGTAAGACGTATTCTGGTAGACAAGAAAATGACAATTGATGAAGTGCCGATGCGTTGGCGCGCAAAAGTGCAAGAAGAGATTGAGAAACAGCTTTCCGCTTCTCTGCAATGACATTTCCTGTCGAAACTTGCGACCGAAAAATGTTGAAATCATGCATATCACAGTGATACTATGGACTTGTCCGAAAGGACACTTCAAGTTCTGGCATGGGTGGGGTTTGGCATGGCTCCGCCCATAATTGGGGATTGACTATGCCGAACACACGTTCTGTAATATCTGTATCGCTACATAGGGCACATGATTGGGGGTTTTGAAGTTGGGAGAAGAGTACTACAAAAATGAAATTATTAAACTCATTGAAAAATGCGACAATACTAGATGGCTTCGAGCCATATACGTATTTGTAAAAGAACTGTTAAAATAAGAAGAAAGCCAAGGGTTTGCGCATTGCCCTTGGCTTATTTTTATTTCTTCTTTGAAATCATATCAACAAAATCTTCTAGTTTATCCCAGCCATCTTTATCTAGCTGCGCTAGCGCAGAAATCAATTTCTTTTTAAAATTTCCGTCTTCTGATTTCATAACATCTGCAAGCATTTTTGAAATTTGCTCATCTTTTGTTTCCGGCATAAACATTTCTCCGTTTCCGGTGCGAAGCCAATCTTCATTAACGTTGCATTTCTCACATACAAGTTTAATAAATGAATCTGATGGATTCCTTCTTCCGGATTCGTAGCTAGCAATGTTTTCTTTTGATATTCCCAAGTAATTTGCAAATGTTTCCTGCGTTTTCCCATCAGGATTGCTTTTTCTTATCTCCTTTAGGCGCTCCTTCATATTAACACCTCCTTTCAACTTGATTATACAAGTCGCAATCGCAAATGTCAACGACAAAAATTGTACAATGTACAAAAATAACTGTTGACAAAGATTGTACGGAGTACTATTATAAGAATGTACAAAGTACAAAGAAAGGGGTGATAAAGGGTGGAAGAAAAAAGATACCGTCTTTTAGACGAAGAAGGGAAAGTCGCAATCGTAAAGAAAGACAAGGATAGATATATCGGTCTTGATGAATTAGCGCAGCACATAGCAATGAATATCGTTGATGATTACCAAAGTATTTTGGACGGCGATAAGAAAATTGAAGATACAAACATTGAATTATCTGTCAAAGTTCTTACCGCCATTTTTCCGGTCATTAAAACATGTTAGAAATGTTTTATGTTACGGAATGGGTTTTCTGCCACCTCTACGCTGGATAATTGATTTTCTTCTTTTGGTAGAGATTCTTTGATTTCTTCACGGTATTGGTCGTACTTGGTTTTGAAATCATTGAAAGAATCGTTACATCCACAGATTTTAGCGATAGCGTAGGCAGATACATATTCATTGTTCAAAAATTCACCTCCCTTATTTGATGATAAGGGAATTATACCACAGAAAGGAAGTGAAAGTATGGATAATTTGGTACACATTGGAAATGCGGATATTTCCATCAAAGAGTACAAAGGCGAGCGAGTGGTCACATTTAAGGACATTGACATGGTACATGAAAGACCAGACGGAACAGCGAGAAAAATATTTAACGACAATAAGAAACACTTTATTTTAGGAGAAGATTACTTCGTCCGAAATTCGGATGAAGCCAAGGGGGAATTTGGTGTAACTGCTCCGAACAGAATGTATCTTTTTACCGAACAGGGCTATCTAATGTTGGACAAGTCGTTCACGGATGATTTGGCATGGGAAGTACAAAAGAAATTAGTTTCTTCCTATTTTAATGTATATTTTCGGATGCGACTTGAACATTGTAGCAGAGTACGAAATCAGATATTGCGCATGAAAGGAAGTGATTGAATGAGCGAAAAAGAAAAACGTGTTGTCGAAAAACTTCGTGATGCCATTCCGAATATGACAGATTTTCAGAAAGGATATGTCCTTGGAATGGTAGAGAGTTCTGCTTCGAAACATAGTGAGCAGGGAGAAGAACGCGATAAAAGGAGAGAGCATGAATGAAAAAAGTAATCCAATTCATCATAGGTGCGGTTGCAATGGAGTATTCATTGGTTGCCGCGTGCTATATGGATAGTGAGGGCGCGTCCGGGAATATGTCGGCTATTAAATTTGTAGCCGGTGCGGTAATTGCGGCAACCATGTATTACTGGTCAGAGTTAGACCGAAAGAGAGCCGAACTTGACAAGCGAATCAAGAGAAAACGCAGAATGAGAGAGGATGCATGGTAGGCGTTGTGTATATAAGTGGCACGAGATGTTCCACGGAAGAAAAGCGTATGCTTGCTGAACTTTTGGCAGGGAAACGAAAGAAACAGAATGATAAAGAAAATTTTGAAAAGATTCTCGGAAGAGAAATGGAAAGGAGAAGCAATGGAGAACAGAATAACGTTGATTGGTGATGTTGTATCAGCACCAAGGGAAAGCCATAAATCAAGCGGTAAGATTTTTTATAAATTTTTCATCGGAGTCGAAAGAAGAAGCGGTGTTGCAGATATTCTTCCGGTACTGTTTGATGAAAAGGTCAGTGATGCAGGGATTAGCGGAACGGTATGTGTCAATGGGAAGATAATTACCCGGCACGTAAAAACAGGGTCTGGAGAAGCCATTCTTATGTATGTTATGGCTGATACAATCACAAAACCAGAGGATGATAGCCATTTGAATGAAGTAAGTCTTGATGGAATCATCGAGGAAAAACAGATTAGGGAAACGCCACTTGGTCGTAAAATCTGTGATGTGAAACTCAAAAACATAAGAGAAAATGGAAAAGAGGATTTGATTACTTGCATCGTATGGGGAAAGTGTGCAGAATATACAGACTCACTTGCTTTAGGTGATGCAGTGAGTGCATACGGCAGATTGCAGAGCCGGAGATACAAGAAAACGTGTAAAGATGGTTGCGTTGTGGAAAAAGTCACATATGAGTTGTCAATAAAAGGAATCGTGGGGGTGTAGAATAATGCGAATGATTTTAAAATCGTTGCGACTTGAAAATTTCAAGGGGGTAAAGGATAAGACATACGAATTTGGCAAGACAACAAGGGTTTCCGGCATGAACCGGAGAGGAAAGACCACAATCGGGGCGGCATGGTACTGGCTGACGTCTGATAAGAACTATGAACTTGTCAGCAATCCAAATATCAGACCGGACAATATAGAAGATTGCATTCCAACCGTTACTGCAGATGTTGATGTGGACGGAAAAGAGATTACTCTTTCCAAGATGCAGAAGCGAAAAGTTGGAAAGCCGGATAAAAATGGAGTTTCGAAAGTTACTATCACAAATACATATGAGATCAATTCTGTGCCTAAGACAGAACGTGATTTTAAGGCATATCTGGAAGAATTAGGGTTTGAGTTTGATAAATTCCTCATTTGTTCGCACCCGAATGTGTTCACTAAGGATTTGTCGTTGAAGAAAAAACAGGATGAAATGAGAAAATCCTTATTCGCTATGGCAAGTGCAAAAACAGATTTAGAGATTGCGCAAATGAATAAAGAAACTGCGGATGTTGCAAAACTACTTGAATCTTATAAATTCGAGGAAATTGAAGCCATGAATAACGCTTCCAAGAAGAAAGCAGTTGAACAGTTAGATGCGATTCCTAATCAGATTATCGGTCTGGAGAAAGCAAAAGTTGATGTAGATGTGGCAGAGCAGGAACTTGCCAAGGCTGATCTGACAAGAAGAATCGCTGAATGCGATAAGAAGATTGCCGGTGCCGATCATTCGCTTGACGAATTGCGCGATAAGGAAATGCGGTTACAACTTGATATATCCGGAATTACACAGACGATGAACCGCGAATTATCCAATCGTAGATACGAAATTGATGCTGATCTGCGCGGTTGCGAAGATGAATTAAAACATCTGGAGCAGACGATTTCTTTGAAAGAAAATCAGATTGTCGGTAATGAAAAGGCTATCACAGATGCGGATGCAGAACGGAAGAAAATTGGAGAAAAGTACAATGCAGAATATGCCAAGGCATTTGATGAAGCGCCTTACCTGTTTGACGAATCCAAGTGGGTATTTGATGAAAATAGCACTGTTTGTTCACTGTGCGGTCAGAAGTTGCCAGAAGATAAAATCGAGCAGTTAAAGGCTGATTTTGAAAGCCAGAAAGAAAAAGCCAAGGCGGATGCAGAAGAAAAACTGAAAGCAAAAAGATTTAAGTTTGACACTGACAAAAAGGTTGAACTGAATCGGTTGAATACTATTGGCACCGAGAAGAAAGAACTTATTACCGAACTTACAAAGAAAAATGCTGATCTGAATACAGAAATTGACGCTTTAAAGAAACAGGAACAGGATGCCATTGCAAAGAAAGAAGAACTTTCGAATCAGTTATCCGAGATCCCGAGCGAAGCTGATTACACGCAGAATGAAGATTATGTGAAACTGAAAGCAGAGCGTGACAAGGTTCTCGCCGATATTGAAAAGCTGGAATCTGATGGTGCGGACAAGATTGTTACTGATTTGAAAGTCGAGAAAGCAGATCTGCAGAGCCAGCTTGATGAAGTAAATAAGATTATTGCACAGGCTGAAAACAATGTTCAAATTGATGACAAGATTGCAGATATGCAACATAAACAGAACGAGTATGGACAAGCAAAGGCAGATGCCGAGAGGATTCTTTATCAGCTCAAAGAAGTTTCAAAACGAAAGAATAAGTTACTTGTTGAAGAAATCAATCAGCATTTCGGTATTGTACGTTGGAAGTTGTTCGATTTCCAGAAAAACGGAGAATATAAGGAAGTTTGTATTCCTACAGTACTTGATGAAGAAACCGGCATTTACAAGGTGTTCGGTGACACGACTAACACTGGCAGAGAAATTGAAGCGAAGATTGATATTTGCAACAGTTTTCAGAAGTTCTTTAATATGTATGTTCCTATCTTCCTTGATGGTGCTGAGAGCATCAATGACGAATATGTGCCGGTCGTTGATACCCAGCTAATTCTTCTGACGGTTTCCGAGGATAAGCAGTTGAAAGTGGAGGGTGTGTAGGATGAGTCACATTGAAATTTTTAAGTTTGATGAAAATGGAGATTCTGAAAGTTATGGAGAGGTAAGTAACGCATGGCTTGGTTCAATGCGAGTGTGGAACATTTTAGGGGAAAAGTATTGTGGTCATGGGGCATCATTATTTGACATGGGGCAGATGGAAGCAATTTGGAATCTTGTGGATGATAAATCTGTCACGTATGATGAAAAAATCGTCCTGTTTACCACATTCGATAAATACCTTGTTAAGAAAGAAGATATTCCCAAAGTTATTGATGCTTTCCGCAAGTTTGAGGGAAATACAAATCTTAATGAGCAGGCAGATGTGCTTGAAAGTTTGTATGAAGAACCGAATTGTATTGCGGTTGGATTCCATCAGAACAGTATAAGTTGCGAGCAGTGGTTTGACTATAACTGCATTCAAGACAAAGAACACTTTTGGCTATTTGATGAACTGAAAGAAAGCGAGGGTGCCGAATGTCAAGAGTTGGAATAAGCAACAACATCATACAGCCGGATGCACGGTGTATGTCGTGCAAGCGTTGGAAGAGTGCAAGTAAAGGGTTCTGGGGAAGAGCCGGACATTGTTCTCTTCCGTATTGCGAGAAAGATATGAGAAATAAAGGAAAGAGAGGTCGTGTACATGGATGATATTGAAAAATTGAAGGCTGAAAACTCAGATTTGCGAACAAAGGTAGATAACTTTGAGCGTAATGAATATAAACTTATAAGAGAACTTGAAAAAGCCTCAGAAACCAACGAGAGACTTTTGCGTATTCTTGAAAATTTGTCAAATGGATATGTGAAAAAGGAGAGGTAATTATGCAGTATATCAAAGCAAAATTTCCAAACAGTACCAGAAGCTACGTGTATCGCACCGAGGATTCTGTGAAAGCCGGTGACACGGTTATAAATGCCAATGGTGCAAAGCTGACTGTTACGGATGAAACAGTGGATATGAAGTGGGTAGAAACATACGGTGCTGATAAGATGGCTGTTGTGAAGAAATATGAAGAACCGGAGAAAAGGTACATTGTCGAGCGTGAGTTTGAACACGCAGGCTACAAATGCGTTGTAATATTTGGAAGCATCGGGCACAGATGCGGTTATGTCGGTATTCCAAAAAATCTCCGTTATACGGAAAAGATTACGGCGATCATCTTGAAATCAAGAAATCTGATGTTGGAGACAGAGAAGTAAGCGGAATTTTCCCTTTGCTTGGTGCTTGCCTGGATGAAGATGAAAGAATCCGAATTGAAGCATATTTTCAGTGTCACGGTGGCATTACATATGCAGGCGGTGGAGAGCATTCAAGTTATCCAATCGAGAGTGATTTGTGGTGGTTTGGATTCGATTGCGGTCATGTAGGAGATAGACCGGATTACGAGTATGCAATCAAGCAGTTCCCGAAACGCAGGGATGAACTTGAAAGAATTTTAGATATTCAAAATCAGTGTCATTATGACGGCGATGTTATTCGCACCGAAGAATACGTTGCGGAAGAGTGCAAGAAGTTAGCGGAGCAGTTAAAAGAATTTGAAGAAAGCGAGAAATAGATATGGTTATCAAAACAAAGAGATTTAATGTAAACAGTAAGTCATGCAAGGTGGAACTTAAAAAAGAGGGTGCTGATTACCTTGTGGTAGTTGACGGCAATGTGTATGCAAAGACTCCGAACGAATTGCATGCGGTGCAGAAATTTAATGAGATTTAAGAAAGTGAGGAATAGAGATGATTAAATCAGATTTTGGAACAATAGAAGTAGACGGAAGAGAGCCGGTTATCATGGCTGAATTTATAACTCTTTTAGCAGCATTAAGGAACGTTCTCGGAGAGGAGAAATACAACCTTGCTTTGCAGAGAGCAAATGATAGGGTGGAGTCCAAGAAAGACACAGATACATTGAAAAATGAAGAAAAAGAACGCATGGCAGAAGTTATCAAAGCTATTTTAAGCGGAATGGAGGATAAGTAATTATGGCAGAAAACAACAGTTTAGAGGTACAGAAAGTCAACACTGCGGTCAGCCAGTGGACTAATTCAATCACGAATCTTGTTACAAAAGATTTCGAGTTATGCGGTGTGCCGTATGATGATTATTCAAAGCAGTGCGCCATGTCAGCTATGACAAGCATTTATCAGCTTGTTAAGGATAGCGATAAAATCAAGGATTTAAACGGACTTGATACATCGAATCTGCGAGAGGTTGTCGGTCAGTGCGCAAGCCTTAAACTCAATGCTAATGCAGTGCCGAGAGAGTGCTATTTTCAGCTTAGAACAAAGAGAGTCGGAGACGACTATGTGCAGGTCGTAGAAATGGGAATTGAGGGAGACGGAAACGATGCGTTACTTCGTAATTACGGAGAAAATGTAGATACCGTATATCCTTGTTGGCTTGTTAAAGACGGCGACGAGTTTTCCTATCCAAAGCATAAGGGTATCGAAATGACACCACCGGAATGGGAAGAAATGGGACAGTCGCAGAAGGTTGTCCGTGTTGTTTATCCTCTGAAATTAAAAGACGGCACATTTCAGTATCTGATCGCAGAGAGAGACGGCGTAAAAGTTAATCTGTTTGCTCATGTGCGCAACAATCTGATGAATGAGACTTTCGGAATTTGTCAGAATCGTTACAAGGCATCAGCCGAGCAGTTGAGCAAAATCAAGGCTAAGAAAGAGGAGATTTTCGACGCATTAAGAAAATGCGCAACCGTTGATGAAATGTTGGAATGTGAAGTTGCAAAGCCTTATATCAGCGCGGCATGGCTCGACACACCGGAATCAATGATTGTTCGTAAAATGCGCAACAATGCAATCAAGAAGTATCGCAAGGACTTCAATAGCATGGCAAAGCAGTCATTCAATCAGCTTGATGAAACCTATGCGCAGGCACAGGAAGAAATTTCCGAAAACGCCAATTCAGAGCCGTTTGTCGTAGCTGAATCCGAAGCGACCGACGGTGCAGCAGTTGAGCCGGAGAAAGTCGTTGAGAATGACGAGAAGGTACCGGACTTTATGAAAGATTAGGGAGGTTTTTATGAGAGTAATTTCGCAGGACGGGACAAAGGATTTCCCGTATGATAACGCTTGGGTTTCTGTATATGAAGGATGTATAAATGGGCGCGTTTATGTGAGGATGCAGATATGTGGATATGATGATTCAGTAGATGTTGCAGATTATTCCACCGAAGAAAAAGCAAAGAAAGCCATGGAAATGCTTAGAATTGCGTATGAAAATAATGAATTTTATCATCATACTGCCAATTCAAAACACTTTACGGAAGTTTGCCAAGTGTTAAGCAGCGAAATGTTTAGGAAAAGTACATCAGAATATTTTCAGTTTCCTGCAGAGGAAGAATTGGAGTAGGGTATGGGAAAACATACAATGTCAGACTTATATCAGATGCAGTCACTTCCGCTTTCTGCAAAAATAAGCATGACTGCACGTAGAATAAATGAATGGGTAAACGAATTTGGTGAAGATGGAGTATATCTGTCATTTAGCGGTGGCAAGGATAGCACGGTTTTGGCACACATAATCAGAGAAGTTTGCGGATATAAAAATATTCCTTTTGTGTTCGTAGATGTTCCGACACAATATCCAGAGTTAAAGGAGTTTGCCAAGACTTTTGATAACCTTGTGATTTTGAAGCCAAAGATTTCATTTGCAAAGGTTTGTGAAAAGTATGGATTTCCGATGATTAGCAAGGAAGTGTCAAATTGCGTAAGCGGTGCGAGAAAATATGTTAAATACCTTGACAGTCAAAAATCTAACAACACAATCTTAACAGACAGACAGACAGACAGACAGACAGACAGACAGACAGACGGTTCCGTATGCTTGCTATATGGCAGACCTGTTAGGAATAGACAGGAGAATAAACAAGCAAAACGGACAGTACAAGAGTTTGCAGATGGGGGTTATCCCTAGCGGTTCAGAATATAGGTTACGCAGACTGAATGGAGAACTGACAGATAGTAAAGGCAATTATAGTCAGTTTAATCAAGAAAAATATAAATTCTTTCTTGATGCACCATTTGAAATAAGCGACTTATGTTGTGACATTATGAAGAAAAAGCCTGCGCACGATTACGAAAAGAAAACAGGCAGAAAGCCTATTATAGCGACTATGGCAAGCGAAAGTGTTATGCGTACGCAGAAATGGTTGCAGGATGGCTGTAATGCTTTTAATGTTAAAAGACCACATAGCAACCCTATGAGCTTTTGGACTGATCAGGATGTGTTACTTTATATCAAAGAGAATGCGAAACGCATGATTGAAGTCAGAATGAGCGATGATAAGATGTTTTACGGAAATAGGATTGTATACAAGAAAACAGGAGCGAGTGTCGAAAATACCGAATTTTATTTTCCAATATGTTCTGTTTATGGTGATGTGGTCACAGATTATGAAGCTATGGGGCAATGTGAGAATCAGATGTCGTTTGCGGATTTTGGGATTTTTGACAAAGAAAGACCATTGCTGAAAACAACAGGATGCCAAAGAACAGGTTGTGTACTGTGCGGATTCGGATGTCACTTAGAGAAAGAAAGCAGATTTTTAAGGCTGAAAGAAACACACCCTAAATTTCATAATCTGCTATATATCTTGAAAAATAATGGCGTGACATACGCAGAAGCTATTGACTGGGTAAACGAACACGGAAATATGAATATTAAGTATTAAGAAAGTGAGGTGGTTTAAATGCTTATGCGATGTTGCGGTTCATCATCAGCAGGCAACAGTTACGCTTTAATCAGCAGCAGTGGTGAGATTCTTGCCATTGAAGCAGGTGTGAAATTTATGGACTTTAAGAAAATGATTGATTGGAAAATAGCAAATGTTTCCGGATGCATTGTGAGCCACGAACACGGAGACCATGCACGATACATAAAAGATTTCATGCAGTCCGGTATTCCGGTTTACACGGCTTTTGAAACGCAGACCGCACTTGAAACCATAACCGGAGAACGTACAGCACCTATTCCACCGCGCAGACCACGGCAAATCGGCAGTTTTACAGTGACACCCTTCAATGTACCGCATGATACAGAAATCGAGTGTTATGGCTATTTAATCGAGCATGAGGAAATGGGTAAACTGTTATTCTTGACCGACTTGGAATATTGCAGATATGACTTTTCCGGCATAAAGGTTGAGCATATCATGGTCGAAGCCAATTATAGCATGGACTTGGTAGACCGGAATGAGCCAAATTACGAACACCGTTTACGAGGTCATATGAGCCTTGATACGGCACTTAAATTTATTCAAACGAACGACAACCCAGCTTTACGAAATGTCGTTTTAATACACTTATCGGATACAAGCGGAGATCCCGCGTTATTCCTAAAGAAAACGAAAGAGACAATTAAATATGGAGCAAATGTTTATGTTGCAGAAAAAGGACTAGAGGTTGATATGAACCTTTGTCCGTTCTGAAAGGAGAAAGCATGAAATTATACATTTACAGATTTTGGAGAAATAATTTTTTTTGAAGAAGTAGACGTAGAGGAAAAGCCAAAGACGTATATCATCACCAAAGAATGCAAATTTGGATATAAAGGACAGAGAATCCGCAAGGACGAAATTGGTGCGTTAAGCGGTTACAACAGGGATACGGTCATTCTGACGGAGAAAGACAAGAAAAAAGCTGTTGAAATGCTTATTAACAGGCAGAGCACTATTGTTGAGAGTTGCCGAGTACGTCTCGAAAAAGAAGAGAAAGCCCTTGAGACCATCAAAGCGGAACTTGAAAAAGAATAATTAGGTTGAAACACCTTGGCGAAAGCCTAAAAGAAACTATCTTGTTTGGCGAATAGTTATCACAAACCTTATTGAAAGCCATGTTTTGGCGGTGCGTTTACCGTGCCGCCCTTACAAAAGATTGGAGGTAAAAATTGAAAATATGTGAATACTGTATGGCTGAATTTGAGCCGAAGCGACCAGATCAAAAATACTGTAGACCAAAATGCGCAAAAAGATACGCACAGTTTAAAAATTTTAAAAAGGCTGGAAGAATTGTGTATACAAGAATATGCCCGAAATGTGGCAGGCTGTTTATGACGATAGATGAACGCAAAGTTGATTGCCAAGACTGCATCGGCATTGACATTAAAGAACGATTGAGAAAGCCAAAGAAAAAGGATGATGCAATCACGGCTGTGAATCATATGGCACGCGCTTCCGGAATGAGTTACGGAAAGTTTGTGGCTCAAATGAGCATGAAGCCATTGGAGAGGAAGTGATTGGATGGATTATAAGAAATTTAGACAGGCAAAAGCCATCGAAGCCAAAAACAAGCAGAAATGGCTTGCATTGAATCCAAGGCTTGATGAATCAAGCGGAATTTATATTCTGACAAGGCAGGACGAAAATGGGTTTAGATATGCCTATGCGGGGCAGGCTAAGCATATTTTAACCAGATTGTCGCAACACCTTTCTGGGTATCAGCACATAGACCTTAGCTTGAAGTCTCACGGACTGTATTCAGAGGATAATCCGTATGGATGGAATGTAACATCAGTACACTGTCCGATAGGAGAACTTAATGAACTTGAGCAGTATTATATTAAGTATCTGTCTCTTATACACATCTGACGCTGCCGACGAATAGCCTTGTGTAG
>ENA-OYWU01000198-OYWU01000198.1-human-gut-metagenome-genome-assembly--contig:-NODE-198-length-35971-cov-14.782437_pt1 | contig 35971 bp, 35 predicted proteins | sample MGYA00244173_ERZ653403 | MGnify/ENA primary metagenome ERZ653403 (study PRJEB26926, sample SAMN06165043) | human gut metagenome | biome: ENVO:00009003; feature: ENVO:2100002; material: ENVO:00002003...
ATCTACACAAGGCTATTCGTCGGCAGCGTCAGATGTGTATAAGAGACAGTTATCAAAGTGCCGGAATTGGCGCAGTTCTACAACGAGATTACGGACTACCGCACGGCGGAGGACGTGGGCGTGGACAGGCCGCAGAAAAACGAGATACTGCACAACATCCCGCCCACGCCGCAGCAGGAGGAGTTCATCGAGAAGCTGATGCAGTTCGCGCAGTCGGGCGACGCCACGATACTCGGACGCGACAAGCTGTCGGAGACCGAAGAAAAGGCCAAGATGCTGATCGCAACGGACTACGCCCGCAAGATGGCGCTCGACATGCGGCTTATCGACCCCGACCTGTACGAAGACCACTCCGACAACAAGGCGAGCCACTGCGCGAAAATGATTGCGGAGTATTACCACAAATACGACGCGCAGAAAGGCACGCAGTTCGTCTTCTCGGATTTGGGGACGTTCCAGCCGGGACAGTGGAACGTGTATAGCGAAATCAAGCGCAAGCTCGTGGAGGATTACGGCATACCCTCGTCGGAGATACGCTTCATTCAGGAGTGCAAGAACGAAAAGGCTCGCAAGGCCGTCATCGACGCGATGAACGAGGGACGGGTGCGGGTGATCTTCGGCTCGACCTCCATGCTCGGAACGGGTGTAAACGCACAGAAACGGGCGGTAGCGGTGCATCACCTCGACACGCCGTGGGTGCGACATGAAGTCGCATAGATAATTGTTGGAATGATACTTACGGGTATCAGCTTTAACCCGCTGTTCCGTCAGCGGTAGCCTACCGACCGATGCACCTTAATGTTGTATTAAGCGGTCGGGACGAAGTACACTTTCGCAAGACAAGACAGAACCGTGAGGGGAAGTCAAGTACGGTTAGTATCATACCGTAGAGTGGCGAGGCTGGATAGTATGGTTAGCGCAAGCGAACTGTTAGTAAACTTCGTAATGTCACGAAAGAGTGTAAGATACTGGCACACTCTACCCAAAAGGGAAGCGGTCGGTTAATCCTCTCCATGGTAGGATTACACGGATATAAGCACCGCCGGAGGATGAGACAGAACCTAACCTATCCGTTAGTTATCTATGTGGAACATGGTAAGCCTGTATTATCTCCTGTCATGTAAAAATGACAGGTAAGCTGACAGCAATGAAAGCCGAATGGTGTGCAGGTATAAGATAACAGAAAAAGCGAACGCCGTTCTGTAATGGAGCGGATACGGATTGAACCGACATCACGGGCTGATGTGGGCGACATCATCCGACACGAAAGTGGGCAGACTTCTGTGACGACATTAGGTAGGCAATCAAACCGAATGTTGTCAAATGGTGATTCTTTACAATTAACTTTTAGAACTTTCAAAAGGAGGAAAGCAAATGAACGAAAACAAGACATCGTGTGCGCCTGCTGACAATCAACAAACACTTTGGGACAGAATAGACTGGACTAAAGCGGAGTTGGCTGTCAGAAAGCTACAAGCACGAATTGTAAAGGCTCAGAAGGAAGGCAGATACAACAAGGTGAAAGCCTTGCAGTGGACGCTGACCCACTCTTTTTACGCAAAAGCCTTAGCCGTAAAGAGAGTTACTTCTAACGGAGGTGGCAACACCCCCGGAGTGGACATGGAAACATGGGAGAAACCCGAAGCAAAAACACAAGCGATAAGCGAACTCAAACGCAGAGGCTACCAGCCGAAGCCATTGAGAAGAGTCCACATCAAAAAGAGTAATGGCAAACTGCGACCGTTGGGAATACCGACAATGAAAGACAGAGCCATGCAAGCACTCTACCTTATGGCATTAGAACCAGTGTCGGAAACAACAGCCGACTCACGTTCATACGGTTTCCGCAAGGAACGCCGCTGTATGGACGCGGTAATGCAATGCCATAACATTCTCCGAAAAGGCTATTCTCCCGAATGGATTCTGGAGGGTGACATAAAGGGGTGCTTCGACCACATCAGCCATGAATGGCTGCTTGCCAACATCCCTATGGACAAGGCAATACTCCGAAAATGGTTGAAATGCGGCTATATCTTCAACAAACAGATGTTCCCGACAGAGGAGGGAACGCCACAAGGTGGCATTATCTCTCCCACGCTTGCCAATATGACATTGGACGGATTGCAGAAAGTCCTTGCAGAGAAATATAAACGAGTTAGAATCAAAGGTAAGTTATATTCGCCAATGGTGAATCTTGTCCGTTACGCTGATGACTTTATAATTACCTGCGAGAACCGTGAAACACTTGAAAAGGAAATCAAGCCATTGGTAGCCGACTTTATGTCTGAAAGAGGTCTGACCTTATCAGAAGAAAAGACGGTGATAACCAATATCCATGACGGCTTCGATTTTCTCGGTTTCAACATCCGCAAATTCGGCAATGAAATATTGACCAAGCCGACCAAGAAAGCCGAAAAACGTTTTATGGAGAATATCCGTAAGGTGACAAAAGGTCATAAGGGTTGCAAGCAGGAATCATTAATCAGGATGTTGAATGCTAAAATTCGAGGATGGGGAGCATATTATCAGCATGGGGCGACACGTGATTCTTTTCACAGAATCGACCATCAGATATTTCTCGCCTTGTGGCAATGGGCTAAACGCCGTCATTCCAAGAAAGGGAAACGGTGGATAAAAGACCGCTATTGGCACAATATCCGAGGGAACAGCTGGACTTTTGCGGCTAAGTTCAAGAAATCAAACGGCAAAGAAGACCAACTTACCTTGTTGAAACTGGCATCTTCGTTTCCTTTTCTGCAATATACGCAGATAAAGGGGGACATGAATCCGTTTGACGCAGACTGCCGCCTGTACTTCAATAAAAGAATGAAGTCAAAGATGCTTGTGACGCTGAAAGGACGTAAATCCCTGCTTTACCTATGGGAAAAGCAAGGTCGGAAATGTCCGATATGTGGTGAACCGATTGACACGCATAAGGCATGGAATGTAATGCCGACTGTACAAGACGGACGGAAATGCAATATGTTGGTTCATGATGAATGTTTCAAATTATCCCGTAAAAAACAATGGAAACAAGAAGTAGGATGAGCCGGTCTCTGCACACGAACAGAGACTTTGAAAAGCTTGAGCCGTATGAGGGGAAACCCTCACGTACGGTTCTGAGGGGGGAAGAGGGCAGTAATGCCCTTGACCTACCCGATCGACCCTCCGACCTCGCGCAGCGTGACGGGCGTGCCGTGCGCAAAGGCAACGAGATAGCCAAGTTCTTCGCCGGAGGCAAGGTGGATGTGATTATCTACGCGGTGGAAAAGTCGCTCGACAGCTACAAGTTCAACCTGCTGCACTGCAAGCAGACCTTCATCTCGCAGCTCAAAAGCGGGGCGATGGGGGCGCGTACCATAGACGAGGGCGCGATGGACGAGAAATCGGGCATGAATTTCTCCGAATACATGGCTATTCTTTCAGGGAACACGGATTTGCTCGACAAAGCCCGTTTAGAGAAGAAAGTCGCGGCGTTGGAGAGCGAGCGCAAGACGTTCTACAAGGCCAAGAGTGCCTCCTCGTGGAAATTGGAGGAGTACACCAAGACACTCGCTTTCAACAACGACTGCATCGTCAAGATGACCGCCGACTATGAGGCGTTCCTCGCACGGGCGAAGACCGACAAGGAGGGAAACAGGCTCAACGCCGTGCGGCTCGACGGTTTGGAGGCTACCGACCACAAGAGCGTCGGGACACGCTTGCAGGAGATCGCCAAGAACGCCACGACGGGCGGCGAGTACGTGCGTATCGGCGAGCTGTACGGCTTCCCGCTGCTCGTAAAGACCGAACCCGTCCTGAAAGACGGCAAGGAGGTAAAACTGAACCGTTTCTTCGTGGAGGGAGCGTTCAAGTACACCTACAACAACGGGCAGATAGCGATGTCCGACACCAAAGCGGCGTCGATGAACTTCCTGAATGCGCTGGAGCGCATACCCAAGCTCGTGGAGCAGTACAAGGCGCAGAACGTAACCTACGAGCGGGACATTCCGATTTTACAGGAAACGGTCGGCGGCGTATGGAAGAAGGAGGACGAGTTGAAGGCTCTGAAAGCGGAGGTCACGGCGTTGGAACGCAAGATACAGCTCACGCTCGCACCGCCCGCACGCGAAGCCGGGCAGGAACAGACCGACGGCGTGCAGCAGGAGAGCGGACAACGGGAACAACATCCGGAAGTCGTCAGACATAGCGCGGATACCGATTCGGAGGATTTCATCCGCAGCCATGTCCTCGTCGTGAGATCGGGAATATCAGGAGAAACTAAAACGCCGAGCGTCGGGATGAAAATGTAATACTTTAACAGCCGCCCAGACAAGGCGGCTGTTATTTTTATTTGTTAAGGTTCCTTTTTGAATAATATCTATAAAGTTTCTGCATAGTTACGATAGTCAATCGGAGACATTCCTGTGAATCGTCGAAAATAACGACAAAGGTAAGATACGTCCTCGAACTGCAATTCTTCTGCTATTTGTTTGACAGACCAATCCGTATTCGTAAGGCAGGTCTTTATCTCTGCGACCGTCTGGCGGTTTATCATTTCTTTAGGAGAGACCTGTAGCACTTTTCTGCACAGCTTGTTCAGGTAAGATGTAGTAATACATAGCTCATCAGCATAGAACTGCACATCTCGTATCTTACCACAGTTTCTGTTTAACAGTTTGAGAAAATCGGTTACGAATTTCCATTGTCTGTTAATATCTCCACTCAAAGGAGGAAGTGTTTTCCCGGACACTTTGTAGTCTATTGCTAACAAAAATGCCTGAAATTCAGTTTTCAGTAACGCATCGCGATAATCAGTTTTCGTTTCGTTATCAATCCAATGCATCTGCTCCCACCATCCGTTCAGTAACTTCCATTCCTGTGGTGTGGAACTATAGATTGGATATTCATAAAGGACGTCCCAAAAATGCGGAAAAGGAGCATTCACGAGAACTTCCTCAACCAATTCGTATGGAAGAGAAACAAACCGGACGGAAAAGCTGGAAGAAATTTTTTCCATACGGAATATAGTATCGTAACAAAACAGTATCGAGTATCCTTTCCGTAACGGATATTTCCGAAAATTAATGGAAGCGACAGCATACCCTCCGGTAACGATAAGAACAATACAGCCACTCGTAGCAATCAGGTTTCCTTTGCTTTCTTTTAAATTTGTAATACCTACAGAAGCGCAGGCATTTGAATGGAAGAATGAATAACGTGCATCGGTCATATCTTTTTTGTGTGCAAAAATAACGATATTGATTGTACTTTTTGTTGTTTTGTCCCGAAAAATACCATATTGGTAAAGAAAAATCTTTCAGTCCTCTTTGTAGGAAACTGTATTTTTGTACCCAAAAAAAAGATTATGGGAACAAACATGTCAAGAGCTGAATTGCAGCTGTCAAGAGGAAAAATGCAACCTCTGTTTTTCCGTTATGCAATACCGGGAGTAGTAGCCATGCTTTTTTTGGCCATGCAGTCAATAGTCGATGGTATTATTGTCGGTAGATTGATAAATGCCACAGCGTTGGCCGCAGTAAACATTGCAACTCCCGTTTATGCTTTAGTGACGGCAGTTGCGGTGATTATCGGTGTCGGTACGCAGGCTCAAATGGGAATACATATGGGAAGCGGTAATTATGTACGGGCAAAAGTAGCTTTGCATAGTGGTATCTTAGGTGTTGTGGCTTTCATAATTCCGGCAACGATATTCGTCAATTGGTTTGCCGACGACATTGTCGTTTTTCTTGGAGCGAATGAAGAGCTACTGCCATTGTCGAAAGACTACATTCATGGTGTTATGCCTTTATTGTTCGGGGTCGGAGGTTTCCTCTTTTGTGACCATCAGTTGAAGGCATTAGGACATCCTCGTTTTGCTATGATAGTTATGATATTGACGATTGTTTTGAATATAGTCCTTAGTATTACTTTTGTAAAAATGGGAATGGAGACTTTTGGTGTCGGATTGGGGACAGGGTTGAGCTTTACTATTGGCTTCATAATCTCTACCACTGTAATCTGGCGAGAAATGCACCATACCCCCAACTTGCATAAAGCCCAAGGCAAGTTCTCCGGACAAATGTTTTGGCGCATCATTTACAACGGCTCATCCGAAGGGTTGGCAGAGGTGTCAATCGCCATAACTATGTTCCTTTTCAACCGTACACTGATGGAGTTTGCCGGAACAGACGGAGTGGCAGCCTTTACTCTCATCAATTATATTTTATTTGTTGGTGTGAATATTATGTTCGGTGTAGCAAATGGAGTGATTCCAATCATTAGTTATAATTTTGGGGCTGACCGTATAAATCGGGTTTGGCGCGTGGCACAGCTTGCCACCAAGAGCAACCTTGTCGTAGGTGTCGTGCTGATACTGGTTTTATGGATTTTGGGCAGACAGATCATCGGTATATTCATCTCTCCATCAGAAATTCATGTGACAGAGTTGGCGGTAAGCGGAATACGCATTGTTTCATTGGCGTTCCTTTTCAACGGTTTCAATCTTTTTACGTCAAGTTTTTTCACGGCAGTGGACAATGCGTTCTTATCATTACTGGTTGGGGCTATGAGAGGATTGATATTTCTTGCCATAGGGATTTTTACGTTGCCTCATCTATGGGGTGTGACAGGCATTTGGCTTACAGTACCTATAGCGGAAACCATAACGATTCTCATCGTATTCTATCTTTTAAAAAGATGGAATTTACTATATTCGAGAAAACAGAACTTTACGATCTGACATAAAATTAACTACAATGACGAACCATAAATATCGCATAGCATTTTATAAGTTCAACACCGAGCAGAAAAAGCTCGGTGTAAACGTGTTTGACATGGATGAATTAAGACCGTCACTTAATGAAGGGCCAGTGTTCCGAGAAGCCTTTATCACCACCTATTTTATTTGCGGCGGAATAGAAAGGCTTACAGTAAACGGTCATACCCGAGAAGTAAGCCGAGGCGATGTTATCTGTACTTTACCCGGAGAAATATGGGAATGGACAGGCGATACGCATCTTGAAGGTTATTGCGTTATTTTCGAGAAAGGTTTTATCACAGATTTTTTTCGTGATGAGTGCTTTCTCAACCGTTTCCAATACTTGCGTCCGGACCGCCCTACACCATTCATGCGTCCGAATGATGAACTTTTGCAGCGGGTGTTGCGATTGCTTAGGGATATGCTGCACGAACAGCATAGCCGCTGTTCTCTCGATAACAAAAGCCACATCATGAGAGCACAACTTTACGAACTGCTTATGCTCTTAGCCCGGGCCGTTCCGGTTGGTGATGATATGTCACCGATGAATGCTAATCCCATAAACCGGCATATCAACTATTTCGTACAACTTGTTGACAACCATTTCCGTGAAGAGCATGGTGTAGAATATTATGCTCGACAAATGGCTGTCAGCAGTAACTATCTGAACAAAATCGTGCATTTAATATATGGTATGTCGACTAAAGCATATATCAACGATAAACTGCTTAAAGAAGCATGTCAGCAACTTATTTATACCCACAAGTCTCTGAAGGAAATAGCTCTGATGCTTTGTTTTGAGGATGTACCATACTTTGTTCGTTTTTTCAGCAAGAACAAGGGTATGTCACCCATTAAATACAGAGAATCCATGCAGGAGAAAATATAAAGTCACGAAAAGTACAATTACAGTCCGTTTTTGTTTATCTGTCAGTTGTGATACTTGCAGTAACTTTGCAAATCTGAAATTAAACGTAATATTTATTTATGAAAATGGAAGCAAACGGACGAAAAAAAATAAGAGCAGTGGTTGTCGGATGCGGCAATATGGGAAGAATCGGCGTGAGGTATCTTCTTGAAAAAGGAATTGATATTGTAGGAGCATTCGGAGTAAACCCGAAAACTCTCGGAGAGGATCTTGGCCTTGTAGCCGGACTTGACAAGCCACTTGGCATCAAGATTTCATCAAATTTAGCTGGCCTGTTGGATGAGACAAAACCCGATGTGGCTGTCCACGCCATGTACAGTACAATGGCGCAGAACGAGGCCGTCTTTACAACGCTTCTGGAACATGGAGTGAACATAGTCACAACTTGCGATGACAGTCACTACTCCCGGGATTTGGAGCCGGATGCTACCGGGCGCATTGACGCGGCTGCCAAGCGCGGTGGAGCCAGTCTTATTGGCACGGGCATCCAAGATGTGTTCTTCTTAAACATTGGATATGCGGCCGCAGGTGCATCGGCGTCACTTCACAGTATCGACCTTTCGATAACAAACAACCTTGACGACTATGGTCTTACCTCGGCGCAAGGCGCAGGAGTGGGTCTTATGCCGAAGGAATTCCAAGCTATGATAGAAAGCCGCAGACAAGCGCAGAGCGTTATGACCGCACCCATCAATAGTGCTATTTGCGTCAAATTCGGGCTGACTCCTATAAAACAGACACTCCGTCAATTACCAAAAGTCAATGACCATGCCGTATATTCAAATGCCCTGCAAAAGAAAGTTGAAGCAGGAAGGGTAACAGGCATCACGGAACAACTGACGACTGAAACGGCAGAAGGGGTTACCGTAAACTGCGAATACGGTCTTTACATATACGATGAGGGTGAATACGACGTAACAAGATGGCATCTGTACGGTAACCCTGACTGTGAACTTGAAATACCACGATGCAAGACTCCGGAAGGAACGATGGCGACTCTCATCAACCGCATTCCAGATGCCATCAATGCCGCTCCGGGGTATTATCCGAATTGCGAACTTGACATTGCCAGAATGTGCGTAGGTAATATGAGAATGTAAAAAAGAGATAACAATGAAGAATCAGATTAAATCCAAAGTCGGTGTAACCGCAAAAATCATTGCATTGATGCTGGCTGCCAATATCGCAGTATCATGTACAAACAAAACCACTGGAGGTAAGAATATGGTCACAGGAAATATGGCAAAAGCCGAAGACTGCAACTATGAGCTGAACGGTGTCAGATTCACGAAACTTTTCAATCCTGACATGGGTACGTTGAAGCAGTTAAACGATACAATAGTCTTTACTGCTAAAAAAGGTTCGGACTATTTCAGCGATCCGCAGGGACAGTGGAGCAACTTTACGGCTCCGATGCTTATGACAGAACTGGATAATACCAAGCCTTTCACTATAACTGTAAAAGTGGAGCCTGAATTCAATCCGGGCACCGAGGGTGTGTACTCGGCCGGCACTATCATAATTTATGCAAACGACAGTCATTGGCAAAAAATCTGCTACGAACAGGATGAAGCTGGGGCACATCGCCTGATTACCATGCGTACCGTAGGTCTGTCAGATGATGTCAACCATGAAATCAGTGAGTCAAAAAGCCTATGGCTGCGTCTTTCATCGGATACTAAGATCATAGGCAACTACTATTCCAAAGACGGGGAGCATTGGCAGCTGCTGCGTGACTACGCAAATGACTATCCAAAGCGTCTGTATATCGGTATCATGTCGCAATGTCCGCAGGATAGCATCCATATATGCCGCTATTCTGACATGGAGTTGGTATATCAACCTGTCAAGAATTTCAGAACAGGAGATTTGTAATCAGGAAAATCATTAAACCCAACGATATTACATAAGATACTTATACTGACCGCTAACGCAAGGCTTGGGTAGAATAGCTGTGCGTGGTGGTTTGTTAAGTGTTCGTCAATTCCGATAATTTTGCAACCAAATCAAAACATTAAAAGTAAAATATATATGAAACAGACTAAGATTTTAAGGATTGTCGTAATTGTTCTTGCGATAGGTGCTATCGCCCTGACCACATATAAAAAGATGAATAAACAAGAAGCGATCAATTCAAGTACAATGATGGAAAAGATGAAAGATAAACGCGTATTGGTTTTGTTCTTTTCACGAGCAGGCGATAACTACAAAGTCGGCAAGGTTGAAAAAGGAAATACCGCTTTTTTAGCTGAATACATAGCAGAAATAACCGATGCAGACGTGTTTGAAATTACTTCCAAAAAGAATTATGATATTCCTTATACGGAAATGTTGAAAGTGGTACGGGAGGAATGGAAAAATGATGAATACCCGGAGTTTAACAAGCCACTACGTACCATTAATGAATATGATATAATATTCGTAGGTGGACCGATCTGGTGGGGAACTTATCCGAGGGTAATGTTCTCTTTTTTCAAGGAACACGATCTGAATGGAAAAATTATCATTCCTTTTGTTACCCATGAAGGTAGTGGTCTCGGAAATACAAAAGTAGATTTGCAAAGGTTATTCCCTAAAGCCACTGTTATTGACGGATTTTCTATGCCCGGACAAGAAGCGAGGAAGCCGGAAGCCCGTGAAACTGTAAAGCAATGGCTTGACGGTTTGGATTTTCAAGATAAAGTCTTGTCGAAAAATGATAATACAGATGGCCTGACCGGTGCTACAACGCTAAATAATCAATTGACAGAGAAAGGCCAAAAATGCGAGAAACAAATCAAAAGAGTTCTGGACATCAAATTTCAAGATGGGCATATTGAGAAACGGGAATTGGTGGTCAAAGGAGTTGTCGATATGGGCCTCGGCACATTATGGAGTGCCACTAATCTTGGAGCAGACTTTGCGTGGGAAATAGGAAATCACTATGCTTGGGGAGAGACAGAACCCAAACAGAGCTATGTGGAAAACAATTATCCATATTATCGTCAAGCAATAGGAGATGATATAAGCAAGACATGGTACGATGCGGCTCAAAAGGAGCTGGGAGGTGATTGGCGGATGCCGACACGAGAGGAATGGGATGAATTGCTTTTCAGCGTCGAGCATGAGTGGGTATCTATACAAGGTAATCAAGGCTACTTGTTTACAGCAAAAAACGGTTCCCGTTTGTTTTTCCCGGCAAACGGCTATATATACGACCAAAACGTCGGTACACCTGACGAGGGGTATTATTGGGCATCAACATTCTCCAATATAGACAATGCCTATGTAACCTATCTGCCGTCAAATTCATGGGGGATGAGTAATTACGGACGACACATCGGAATAGGTATAAGGCCGGTTAAATAGCAGACTGACATATCTGCACTTTCAGCAATGCAATATAAATGAATTCATGTATAAACAATGAACATCCATGATATAATAAATAGTATCTATAAGCTGCCTTTAGCTTCTCTTGAGACTTTAACTCGTTCCGTGTCGGAAGTTGGATATCCTAAATGTTTTCATCTATTCCGAGAAAATAGAAAAGAAGCCAAATCTTATTTCATTAAAGAAGGGATTGTCCGGGCATACGCCAATAAAAAGGAAAAGGAAGTTACATTTTGGTTCGGTCAAGAAGGGGATTTGATATTCCCTTTACAAACTCTCTTTGCGGGTTTGGAAGAATATGCGAGTATAGAACTGCTGGAGGATAGCATTTTATACGAGATTGATTTGAAACGATTACGGGATTTGTATTTGACTGATATACACATAGCGAATTGGGGCCGTAGATTTGCAGAATACACTTGCATCAAATCTGAGCAGCTCTTTATTGCCCGGCAATTCAAGACACCGACAGAAATGTATAAGGAATTGCTAACCGAATGTCCGGACATAATACAACGGGTTCCGCTTGGAATTGTCGCTTCTTATTTGGGCATATCGCAAGTGAGTCTAAGCCGTATTCGTGCTAAAATCCGTTGATTTTTACTTGTGTAAAATCATTTTTTATCCTTTGTAAAAGAGAAACAAGGTAGGAATGATGAACTTTGCAACCTAAATAATGAAGATTATGATGAATTGGTTTCTTTTGATTTTATCAGGATGTATAGAGCTTGGTTTTACTTTCTGTTTGAGTAAAGCAAGTAAAGCAATAGGAGTAGAGAAAGGAATATGGAGTGTAGGTGCCGTAGCTGCCATTGCCTTGAGTTTGTTTCTCATATCGAAGGTTATTAAGACCTTGCCGATAGGAACAGCATACGCTGTCTGGACTGGTATCGGGGCAGTTGGTACAGTTCTAATAGGGATTATTTTCTTTAAAGAACCAGTTAGCTTTGGCAGGTTGTTTTTTATATCAACATTAATTATTTCTATTATAGGACTGAAAGCCGTATCTGCATAATTTTAACAGTATCAAAAAGAATAAGCACTGATAATACATTTATCAGTGCTTATTATATGCTATGTAATGAGATTATTGACACAAACAAGATAATAGAGATAATGAATAACAATAAAATATGGATTGATGGATGAAAACACCTGTGCTATACTTGCAACAGAAGAACCTATTTTTATAACATCTTCAATCCAATCGAATGGATAATATTGAAGAATAAATGAAAGTTAAAGGTGGTACAACATAAAAATCTTCAAATAGCCAATAAAACAGCATTTCTAATAATTGGGATTCTTGAATCGGCATGGGCACCATTGATACCGTTTGTCAAGGATACTTTCTCTCTCAACGAGGGAGAAATGGGTTTTTTAATGCTTTGTTCTGGATTAGGTGCATTGATAGGACTCCCCACAGCAGGAAAACTTTGTGTCAGATTTGGTGCCAAACCCATAGTTTACCTTGCCACTGTAGTTATGGTAATCTGTCTTATGTTGATAGGACTTATGATCAATGTTTGGGCTACGGCGGTAATGCTTGTTTTGTTCGGAGTATGCCTTATACTGATAGATGTTTCAGCCAATGTCAATGGCATTTCTATTGAACACAAAACTGGCAAACATTTGATGTCGGGGTTTCATGGCGGCCATTCCTTAGGCACGCTACTTGGATCTGCAACGATGAGCCTGCTGCTCACCATGGGTATGGTTCCGGCATGGGCTGTCGGGGTGTGTACTACTGCCACAATGGTTTTAATGCTATGGGGATGCAGAAATTTGCTTCCTAAAGAGGAATTATTGACTGAAAAACAGGTGGATAACAGGAGTGGTGGTTTTTTCCGCATTCCTATTATGGTCATTGTTGTAGGATTATCATGCTTTATTATGTATGCTGCCCAAGGTGCGGTAGCAGGTTGGGCAGCAATTTTTGTCAGTCAGGAAAGAGGTGTTGATATCCAATATGCAGGATTTTTTTATACAGCTTTTGCTGTGACCATGACAGTGATGCGATTGTATGGTAATAAAATTGCTGATTCATTGGGCCGTCATAGAGTAGTCGTTGGCGGAGCGTTTTTCGCTGTCGCTGGTTTTTTGCTCGTAATACTTATCCCCAATGTTATTACTACTGCACTGGGGTTTAGCATGATCGGTATTGGGGCAGCCAATATTGTCCCCCAACTGGTCTCTTTTGCTGGCGGTATTAAGGGAATGGCCATACAAAACATAATTAGTTTAATAAATGCTTTTGGCTTTACAGGGCTGTTGATGGGACCTGTAGTAATAGGTCTCATCGCAAAAAATTATGGATTACATACATCTTTCGCGTTTATAGCGGTATCGGTGTTTGTTGTAGCCATTGTTGCATATCGAATTTTAAAGAAAACAAATTCATAAATCTAAGTTAAGTTTTTACCAGCCATTTTTCCTATTAAAGTTAAGATGACTTATATAAAAAAGCTAAACAGAATGTTAATCATAAAATTATAACTAAAACAGAAGGATTTATGGAACAGAATAACAGACCCAAAATTATTTGCCACATGGTAAAGATACAGTGTTATTGTGTTTATAGCACTCCATTGGTTTTGTAATAAGATAAAGTAAACATAGATTCCAAGTAAAAACGAAAACTTAAAAATTTATACATCTCATGGATTTGCTGAAACAATATCAAGTTGTTTGACATATTTGTGGTTTCCCCTCCTTGCTTAATATATGTTTATAAATTATGGTAAAAGCGAAAGTTCCGTTACAAATAAAAATACTCGTAAATAATTTCATTATACTGCTTGTAATAGGCTATATAGCTGGTATTTTATTGCATGAACAGGAGCGGATACGAGAAATAGAGATGGAAAGCAGGGATATTAGAGAAATCGCAAAGAATATAAATAAAGTTCACCGTTCTATTACAGAACTTGCCACACAGGGTGAGGGTGTGCTTGGCTGGGACGACAAGGACAGTCGTGCCTATCGTTCCAAACGCCTCAATACAGACAGCCTGCTGCTCACGCTTCGTCGGGAGTGCGTCCGTTTCGTGCGCCCCGAACAGGTCGATACGCTGCGGATGCTGCTGGCGGCCAAAGAGATGCACCTGCTGCGTATCATGCAGAGCTTTCGCCAACGGGTGGCGATGGACAGTCTGATCGTCCAACAACTGCCTACGGTCGTCAAAAGTGCGAGCAAACCCCGCATTGAAATACGACGCAAAAAAGGCATCGCGGGATTTTTCGGCAAGAAGGACACGATACGGATATATCCGCCGTCGAGAAACCTGCGCACGCTGAACAGCCAAATAAATACTTTGCGGGATACGCCGACCTTTGATTTCAATGATCCGGTGGACAGCCTGCGCCGGCAAAACAGACAGTTGAACCGCGAACTGTCGGCGCTTATCTCCCTGCTGGACGGGCAGGCGCAGATGGCTTTCGACTTCCGGGAAAAACGAATAGCCGACATGAGGCAGACCTCTTTCCGCATACTCTCCTGCGTGCTGGGCGTGGCGATCCTGCTGCTTATCCTCTCGTATGTCATCATCCAACGGGACTTACGGCGGCGGGAGGCCGGAGAGCGCAGGTTGAAAGAGATTATCGGCCAGAACCGCGGCCTGCTGGATATGCGCAAGAAAATCATCCTGACGATTTCCCACGACATACGCGCCCCGCTGAGCATCATCAACGGCAGCGCGGAGCTGGCGATGGACACGCGCGACCGCAAGAAGCGCAACAGCCATCTGGCCAATATCGGCATATTGTGCAAACATATCCTGCACCTGCTGAACAACCTCTTGGACGTGTACCGTCTCAACGAGGCGAAGGAGACCCGCAACGACACCCCTTTCCGGCTTTCCGACCTGCTGGAACGTATCGCGGCGGGATTCACCCGCGCCGCCAACGACAAAGGGCTTCTCTTCCAGTGCGATTTCGAGGGCACGGACGTTACGGTCTGCGGCGACAGCGACCGCATCGAGCAGATTGCGGACAACCTGCTCTCGAACGCCGTCAAGTTCACCGGGGCGGGAAACATCCGCTTCACAGCCCGCTACGAAAACGGAACGCTTCTGCTGACCGTCGAAGATACGGGTATCGGCATGAGCGGGGAAACGGCGGCACGCATCTTCGACCCGTTCGTGCGTTCGGCTCCCGACACGAACGCCGAAGGTTTCGGCTTGGGGCTGTCGATCACGAAAGGGCTGGTCGGGCTGCTGGACGGGGAGATTACCGTCGCCAGCGAGGTCGGCAAGGGCAGCACGTTCCGCGTGTCGCTCCCCCTGCCGCTGACGGACGAGACGGTGGAGAGCGAGGAGCGGATTTCCAATCCCTCCGCACGTCTTCCGCAGCGTGTCCTCGCCATCGACGACGACCCGTTGCAGCTCGAAATCGTCAGGGAGATGCTCGAACGCAGCGGCGTCTCCTGCACGACCTGCGGGAATACCCGTGCACTGGTCGGGGAGATGCGCAAGGCGGACTACGACCTGCTCCTGTCGGATATACAGATGGCCGGAACGAACGGTTTCGAGCTGCTGGAACTGCTGCGCAATTCCAATATCGGCAATTCGCGCACGATTCCGGTCGTCGCCATGACCGCACGGGGCGACAAGGAACGAGAGGCTTTCGCCTCCGCCGGATTCGCCGCCTGCATCTACAAGCCGTTCTCGATGCACGAGCTGCTCGACCTTATCGCCTCTGTCATCAACGGCACGAGGCCGGAAGATGTATCTGCGGATTTCGCCGCACTCACGGCGGGCGTGAAGGACAAAACGCGGCTGCTTCGGACGTTCATCGAAGCCTCCCGCGAGGACATCGAACAGCTCCGCGAGGCGGGCAACGACCGCGAACGGCTGCGGGAGGTCGTACACCGTATGCTGCCGATGTGGGAGCTGCTGCAAACGGACGAACTGCTGCACGCCTACCGGGACGTGCTGCACGACGACAAGGCGGACGACGGAGCGGTCGGGGAATACACGCGACGGGTCATAGACCGTACCGTCCTGCTGATCGCGGAAGCGGAAAATGAAATAAAACGACTGACGAATGAAACGGAAGATACTGATCGTGGAAGATAACGTCGGCCTGTCGCAGATGCAGAAAGACTGGCTGCTGCAAGCCGGGTACGAGGTAACGACGGCCATCGACGAGCCTGCGGCACGGCGACTGCTCCGCAGGACGGCGTTCGATTTGATCCTCTCGGACGTGCGGCTGCCCGAAGGGGACGGCATCTCCCTCTTGGAATGGACGCGCGGGGAGAGGATGACAACCCCGTATATCGTCATGACGGAGTACGCAACGGTGTCCGACGCGGTACGTGCCATCCGTTCGGGCGCGAAAGACTACCTGCCCAAGCCTGTACATAAAGAGCGGCTGCTGGAAATGGCCGACGAGATACTGCACCCGCTTTCTACCGTGCAACGGGAGGAAAAGGTGCTGTTCCGACGGCGCAGCGTACAAGCCCGCCATGTGGAACGGCTCGCCGCGCTGGTCGCGCCGTCGGACATGTCGGTCTTGATTCTCGGTGCGAACGGGACGGGCAAGGAATCCGTCGCCCGCAATATCCATCGGTCGAGCGAACGGCGGAACATGCCGTTCGTGGCCGTAAACTGCGGCGTGCTGCCCAAAGAACTCGCCGTCTCCCTCTTTTTCGGACATGCCAAGGGAGCGTTCACGGGAGCCGACGCGAACAGGGAGGGATATTTCAGTATGGCCGAAGGCGGGACGCTGTTTCTGGACGAAATCGGCACAATGCCCTATGAAATACAGGCCATGCTGCTCAGGGTATTGCAGGAAAACACCTACCTGCCCGTCGGCGGCAGACGGGAGCGGAAAGCGGACGTGCGGATTGTCGCCGCCACCAACGAGGACATGCCCAAAGCTATTCGGGACGGTCGTTTCCGCGAGGACTTGTACCACCGGCTCTGCGAGTTCGAAATCCGGTTGCCGCTCCTTTCGGAGTGTCCCGACGACATCCTGCCGCTCGCCGAGTTTTTTCGGGAGCGGTACTCGAAAGAACTGCGGCGTGAAACATGCGGGTTCACGGAGAAGGCCGCCGAACAGTTGCTCGCCTACGCATGGCCGGGCAACGTGCGGGAGTTGCAGAATAAAGTCAGGCGTGCGGTGCTGCTGGCCGAAAGCGGCATCGTCCGTGTGGCGGACATGGGACTGGAACCTGCCGAACCGACAAGCGACACGGGGCATTCGCTGGCCATCCGGGACGAGGCGGGCGAAAAACGCCGTATCGTCGAAGCCCTGAAACGGTGCGGCGGAAACCGCACGGAGGCGGCAAAACTGCTGCGCATCGACCGCGCCACCCTCTACCGTAAAATGAGAAAATACGGACTGAATGAATAATTAACGGACTTATAGCCCTTGCATCTCACTGAAAAGGTGTATATTTGGGCTGGAAATAGATAAAAATAGCGGTGGAGGCCGACAGCCTGCCGCCGTAATTATACATAAGTACGCAAGACGTTTCCGGCGTGAATCTGGAAAATTGACTGAAAGGGACTATTGCGTGAGGCTTATGCTATGCTTTTGCGTAGCGTGCGCTCACGTACTCCTTTCAGGGCATTCCAGAGCCTACGTCGGAGGTGGTGTAGATGCACGCTACTTTTTATTTGGGCAAAGGATATGGCAAAGGTACGGATAGTTGTCGCAATGACATTGGACGGCTGTCTCCCCACAAAGGAGGACGGGCGGTTGGAGTGGTTGAAAACAGACCGCAGGGGCTTTCGCCGCTGGTACGGATCGTGCGACCGCCGTCTGTCGGACGACGAACCCTTCGTCGATTTTCTCTGTATGAAAGACCGCCCCGACAATCGGGCGACCTATCTGGCCGAGATCTACGATGCCGGACACCTGCGCCTGCTACACGGTCTTTTCCTCTATCATGCAGTCGATGAAATCGTCTTCTACCTGCTGCCCGTAATCCGGCGCGGCGGTGTCTCCATCGTCGGGGAATTTTCCGCTGCGGAGTGGAAATGCGTACAGATAAGACGGTACGGGAACGGCATTTGCCGGATCGTTTACCGCAAGCTGTTGCAATAGACTGTTGCAAGATGCGAAAAAACGTTGCAGGCTGCAACACGAAAAATCAGTCCTAAACAGAAGATTGAAAAAATATATCGTTGAACGTCAGGAAGATATTTTCAAATATGCTTCCGATCTTCGTTTCAGGTTCGGGGTTTGTCCCTTGTTTCCATGAGACCCGTTGCGCAACAGGGCAGGAAACAATGAAGTATGAACCTGATAAACCCGAACGATATGGACTACCATACATTGACCGAAAGCGACTTTTTCCGCTTCGTCAGCCAGAATACGGAGGCTGCCGACATTCGGGCGGCCTACGATGAGTTTTCACAAACGATATTCCGCTCCTACGTGGAGGCGGGCAATCCCCATCGGTTGCTTTTCGCGTTGATTTACGCGGAGGTAGAGCTGCAAAGCCTCCATGACGCCCTTCCCGATGGGAAGGACGGGAAAGCCGCCTATCTGAAAAAAGCCCTCGCGCTCGTGCGGCGTATGCTGGAAAACCTGCAAGCCCAAGTGCCGCCACTGTCCGCCGCACAAAAATCAGACATTCAACCCCCGCCTTTCCGTTGGACGGGTACGCTGATCGAGTTGGTCGAACTTATCTACGGTTTGCAGGAAATCGGCTGTATCAATGACGGAGAAGCCTCAATCAACGAATTGACGGGGTATTTGGGTAAATTGTTAGGCGTAGAAATAAAGGACATCCTCTGTTATAATACCTATGCCAACATAAAACACCGCAAAAATGAAAGCCGCACCTATTTCCTCGACAAAATGCGCGAGCGTCTGAACCTGCGGATGCAGCGCGACGACGCCAAAGAGCAGGCAAGACGATAAATCCGAAATAGAACAGAGCCGCATTTTATGTGGCTCTGTTCATTATATACTTATTTCTGTTGCAGCAAGTGCGCTAATGCCGGGTCGTTCTGTATTCGCTCCAATTCATCGGCGACAATCTGCCTCACGTCGGCTTTGATACGGTTGTAGTTCTCCTGTATCATCTCTTTCATGCAGTCCTTTCCGTTCTCGTCCGTGAAATCGGTAATGACGGGTATGGGCTTGTAGGCTTTCTCCTCCCGTTTTACTTTTTCAGCGTCCACGACGATCTCGCAGTGGAAAATCTTCTGCTCGATGCGCTCGTCGAACGTGTCGGCTACCGAGCCGACGAACATTCCCTGCGTCAGAGAGGAAATCTTCGAGGGTGGAATGAGCGAATCCATCTGGGTATTGATGGAGGTGGACTTGTCGTTGCGGTTGATGGTGATGCTCTGCCGCTTCTGCAAGACCTTTCCGAAGCGTTCGGAGAGCGTCTTGGCCGTTTCCCCGACCACCTGACCGGAGAAGATATTGCCGACGGTGTTCATCACGACTTTGGCCTCCTTGTCGCCATAGTCGCGTACCAACTGGGAGAAATCCTGAAAGCCTAACAGCACGGCCACCTTGTTGCTTCGCGCCGTTGCAATCAGGTTGTCCAAACCCTTGAAATAGATGGTCGGCAGCTCGTCGATGATGATCGAGGATTTGAGTTTTCCTTTCTTATTGACGAGTTTCACGATGCGGCTGTTGTAAAGACCGAGAGCCGCGCCATAGATGTTTTGCCTGTCTGGATTATTACCCACGCAGAGGATTTTCGGCTCCTGCGGGTTGTTGATGTCGAGCGTAAACTCGCTGTCGGACATGACCCAATAGAGCTGGGGCGAAATCATGCGCGAGAGCGGGATTTTCGCCGACGCGATCTGCCCCTGAAGCTGCTCGGCAGCCCCTCCGAGCCATGCGTCCATGAACGGCGAAAGGTAGTTTTCGAGTTCGGGATAAGAGGAAAGTATCGGGAAAATATCCTCGTACCTGCGGTTCAGAAACTCGACGGCGTGCGGGAAGGTGCAATATTTCCCGTTCTGGTAGATTTTGAGATACCAAATGATTGCCGCAAAGAGGATTATGGGCGATTCCACGAAGAAGTCGCCCTGCTTCTGTACCCACGTCTTGTTCAAATTAAGCATGATCGTGTAGGCGCTCTCGTATGCGTCGGTAATGTCTTCCATGAAGTCGGGATGTATGGGGTTGCAGCGGTGCGAGCGTCGCGGGTCGTCGAAATTAATTACATAGAATTTCGGCTTCACCTCGTAGCCGTCCAAGTGGTTCATCAGGTGGTTGTAGGCAATGGTCGAGAGGTCTGGAAACTTGAAGTCGTAGATATACATCGAGTAGCCCTTTTCGATCTGCTGCTTGATGTAGGAATTGACTACGGCGTATGATTTTCCGCTGCCCGGCGTGCCCAATACGATGGAGGCACGCTGGGGCAAAAGAATGTTGATCCAGCCGTTGTGCCACCTCTTTTTGTAGTAGAAACGGGTGGGCAGGTTCACGGAGTATTCGTTGGTCAAAAGGCGTGTCTCCTGCATGAACGATTCGTTTTCGTTGTTGAACGGGTCGTCCATGAGATTGTTTTTCAAAAGGCGGCTTGCCCATAGTCCGGCCATCAGGAGGCAGACGTATCCCGCCGCCACCGTTGCGATGTAGAGTATCACCGTCGCCGTGAGCGGCAGGGGCAGGTCGAGCAGCCACCAGTTCAGGAAGAACAGCACGAAGCCCGCCACGAGTGCCGTGCTGATTTTCGGCCACGTGATCTTCTCGTCCTTCACGCCCGTCGTCCCCAAGCACGAGAGGGCGAGCAGCACGACGGCAAAGAGTTTCGTGTAGAGTATGGAGTGGAACAGGTGCGCCGTGCGGTCGAAGTTCATCAGGATTCTATCGACCACGCCGATATTCACACCCCACGCGAGTACCGCTTCATAGCAATACCAATACACGTTCATTACTACCAATAATATACTTACGGCACGCAGAAAATCCATGATTTTCGCCAATGCCCGAAGATCGTCTTCTTGTTGCATAATGATTAGGATAATTAGATTTTACGATGTTTTCTTTTTTTCTTCTTTCGTCGCTGCATTTCGCGCATGAAGGCTTCCTCCTCCGTGTCCGCCGCGCCCCCTTCGGTCGAGAGCAGCCCCCAGCCTCCGGCGGCAATGCCGTCGTCGAACGGGCTTTCAGTCCGCTTCCCGTTGTCGGGCGCGTCATCCAGCGGCAGGGATATGGAAATGGGTATGCCCGGACGCGGCGGCTCGAAGTGCTCCTGCAAGGCGTTCGCTGAAAGCTCCTTGCCCATGCGCGAGCCGTTCAGTACGCACCCCGTGCGGTGGTCGATGAACGTCGCGCCGTAGATACGCCCCGTGTCGGTTTCGCGCAGCACGACATCCACGCCTTTGGCTCGGAGCAGGGCGATGAACTCCGCGCGGTCTTTCGTCCGGCGCAGGGCGGCCATCGCCGTCGCTTTGGTCATGTCGCCGAGTTTCCGTACCTTGATCTGCTCCTTGCTTGCGGCGCACCACCTCCCGAACGCCTCGTACCCGTAGCGCTTGCCGAAGCGGGAGGCTTTGATCGGCGTGCCGACCTTATTCCCCTCGCCGTCGAGCGCGGAATACACGAACCCGCCGTATTCCCTGCCTCGCACCTCCCCGCGACACTCCTCTACGGTTACATTGTAGAGGGCGAGCAGGGCGCGGTACTCTCCGAGCGTCTGGAAACGGTATTTGCCCGATACGCCTTTCAGCACGTTCCCGATCTGCTTTTTCACGTCGCCTGCCGCCGCATCCACGCGCCGCAACGGTTCGTGTTGCGTCTGCCGCTTGCGTTCGGCAGTGTGCAGTCCGTATTTCTGTTCCAATGTGCGGGTAATGTTCTTGCTGCGGCGACGGATGAAGCTGTCGCCGATTTTCCGCCCCGTCTCGTCCACCGATAGCGTTACGATATGCAAGTGGTGGCGGTCTATGTCCTCGTGTTTGAATACGGCATAGGGCTGGTTGCCGTAACCAAGTCGTGTGAGATACTCCTCGGCGATGGCCGTCAGTTCCGCATCGTCGAGGCGGTCGTCGGGGTGCGGATTCAGGGAGATATGCACGACGGGTTTCAAGGTTCGTACCTGCGGCGGCATACAGCGTGCGAAGTCTTCCGCAGCCTGCCGTATGTCGAACGTTCCCGTGCCGTCGTCGAAAATCTTGTGCGTCAGGAGCAGCCGTCCCTGCCCCTCGTTCACCTTCTCCCCGTTGTATGCCAATGCCCCGTAAAGGGAGCTTCCTACACTGATTTTGGCAACCATCGTTGCTGAAATTCGTGTGTCAGGGCGAGGATTTGACGGCTCAATCCGGCCAGTTCGACGGTCATTTTCTCCAGCTTGTAAAGCAAGGCCATCGCCTTCTTCTCCGAAAATCGGCTTTTCAGCTCCTTCACGGTCTGGTTGTAATTCACCCCGACGGCACGGTATTGCGCGTGCAGGGAGGAGAGTTTGGTGTAATAATCGACGAGCGTCTTATCGACTTTCAGCACGCGGAATTCGGCTCCGAACACGCGGGCTTTGACAAAGACCGCTTTCGCGTACACGCCCGACTGCTCGTACATGGCGAGGAAGCGGGCGTATTCCTCGTCCGTGAAGCGCACCATGACTTGGTGGCTCGCCTTGTCGGGTTTGGGCGGCTTGCCACCGACGTTTCTTTTCTTACCGTTCATATTTTATGGATTTAGTGGTTACGCGACATGAGCCACCGCACCTGCGCCTACCGCAAGTTCGAGATCAGGGCTGCCCGACTTCGGAGGGACAGCCCAGCCCCCTGCAAGGGCAAGGTTTTCGGGAGTAACCCGAAAAGTATCGAGTAACTCGATACACACCTTGCTATGTTCCGACGAACATAAAAATCCGTCGGAAGACGGATTGCGGGAGAGCCGACCCCGACCGCTTCGGCGAACCTTGCGGCGTGCCCTGTCGCTTGGGGGCAAAGGTAGAGGCTTTGTGCGCAGGTTTTCAAGGGTCGAAAACGCCACTCGCTGCCAAACGGACGCCACAAGCTGCCACCTGCGGCAGAAGCGATACAAGCGACATTTTTTCCTTGTTTATTTGCGGCAGAAACCAACACACGGCGGTCAGTCGGGACGGCTGTACACGGGGATAGTTCACCCTGCATACAGCCGGACAATCCGAACATCATACGCACGTCGGGCGAACGGTTACGGAAGCCATCCCAACGTTGGTTGGTTGCAACATTGGGCAGTCCGTCGGGACAGGTGTCCGTCTTTTCGGACGTGTATCGGACGGGCGGGAAGGACAAACGAATGTTTGCAGAAACAGATAACTCTATGTATAACGATTAAAATGTATGACAGTATGAACAAACCGACTTACGTGGCTTTCTCCACGCAGAAGGGAGGAGCCGGAAAGACAACCATCACGGTGCTGGTCGCAAGTTACCTGCACTACGTCAAAGGGTACAACGTCGCGGTCGTCGATTGCGATTTTCCGCAGTACAGCATCCACGATATGCGCAGGCGCGACATGGACATGACGATGAAAGACGATCACTACAAGGCTATGGCCTACGAACAGTTCAAGCGGCTCGACAAGAAAGCCTACCCCGTGCTATGCTGTAAGCCGGAGGATGCGGCGGAAACGGCAGCGAAACAAGCCGGAACGGGGCAGCCTGTGGATTTCGTGTTCTTCGACCTGCCGGGCACGATCAACAATCCGAGCATTGTAAAAACCATCGCGGCGATGGATTACATTTTCTGCCCGATTGCCGCCGACCGCGTCGTCATGGCGAGTTCCATGCAGTTCGCTACGGTCATCAACGAACACATGGTCAGCACGGGCAAGACCAATATCAAAGGGCTGTATATGCTCTGGAATATGGTGGACGGGCGCGAAAAGACGGAGATCTATTCCGCTTACGAAAAAATCTGTGCGGAGCTGGCACTCCCGATATTGAAAACCTACCTGCCGGACAGCAAGCGTTTCCGCAAGGAGGCCGCAACGGAACGCAAGGCGGTATTCCGCTCGACGCTCTTCCCTGCGGACAGACCGCTCGTGCGGGGCAGCAACCTCGATGTGCTGGTCGATGAAATTCTGACAATCGTAACGCAGTAGGTCTATGGCGAAGAAAACGAATATCGAGGGTATCGACGAGAATTTCATCATCAACTCGTTCCGGCAGGACGATCTGACACTCCCGCCGTCGGCACGGGCGATGGAAAGCCCGACCGATGCGGAGGTGGCAGCCTCCGAACCGATGCCACCGGAGGAACAGCGGGAAGAGCCTCGCCGCCGGAAGACCAGAAATAAAGAGCAGGATTACGGAGCACTCTTTCTGAAAGAGGCGACCATACCTGCAAGGATAGGCAAGACAGTTTACATCCGTAAAGAGTACCACGAACGCATACAGCTTATTCTGCGGGTAATCGGCAAAGACGAAGTGTCGCTGTTTAGCTATATTGACAACGTGCTGGCGCATCACTTCGATATGTTCCAAGAGGAGATAAAAAAACGCTATGAGATGAATAACAACATTTTCTAATAAATAAAAACGATAATCATGAGTAAGAAAAATTATTTCGAGCCTCCATTCGAGAAAATGCCGGAAACGAAAGTCGCCGCTGCCGACTATCGAGGCAAATATCTAAAACATAATGAGATCAAAACGCGCCAATGCGTCTATATCAGTCGGGAAATTCATACCAAGATTTCCAAAATCGTGAATATCCTTGCCGCCGAAAAAGGTATTTCTATCGGTGGATATATTGATACGGTTCTCACGCAACATCTCAAAGAACATCGGGAAGCAATTAACACCCTTTATAAAAAACAACTCAATAATTTGATTTAGCTATGATTTGGAAAAACTGGAACAGGCAGGCTGCCAAGAGAAGTTACCGCCTGCGTTATTTGAAGAAAGCCGACACGGTAGCCCGCCGGGGCAAGCTGGTCTATGTGCGGCAGGAGTATCACGACCGGATACGGCGTATCGCCCGCGTTATCGGCGGCGACGATGTTACGCTGTTCAGCTACATCGACAACGTGCTGGCGGAGCACTTCGCCGCCCACAAGGAGGTTATCGCCTCGCTGTACGACGAACATAACCGTCCGATCTTTTAGCCGTCTATGGAAACGCTGTTAGTGTGCCTGCTCGCAGGCTATGGCCTGTGGCTGGCGGCCTACCTGTGGTGGGAACGGCGGCAGACCGGAGGAGGGTCGAGCGGCGAGGCTCCCGCGCCGACGGTGCAGCCGCCGCAGGAGGCCGAAATCATCGGCAGGAGCCACTTTCGGATGAAGGCGAAAGAGCCAGAGAGTGCCAAACGGACGCCACAAGCTGCCACCGACGGCAAAACGGAACCAGCGACGGAAAAAGCCGCTACATTTGCCCCCGAAACCGAAAACCGGACATCGGCACGCATCCCCGATGATAAGCTGGACGAGGCTTTCGAGCATCTGGAAATTCCGGACATCCCGCTCGAATACGAGGATGAGGACGACGATTACATCGACGAGGAAGTGCCGCTCGGCGCAGGCCGGAGATACGCTTCGGGTGCGAGCTTCGAGGAGCTGGACGCGGCGATGAAAACCGCCCGCGACCCTTCGGCGGACGACAGCGAGCGGCGACAGGCCGGGCGGCTGTTCGGACAGATGCAGGGCACGGAGTTCTTCGACCGCCTCGTGAGCGGCTCGGCAGACATCGCGGAAAAGATAACGGGATTGATGGACTACTATTTAAGCCCGCCCTTCCCGACGGCTGGGAACGCGGAGGCTGCGGCAGCCGCCCCGCCTATCGCCACCGACGCGCCGGACGGCCTTGCCGGGTTCGACATTCGGGATTTTGTTTAACGACTAAAAACGAAAGGACGATGAAAGAAAAAGAGTACGGGTAGCTGTCCCCACGAAAAACAGCCCGCTAAATCCACAAGTAAAAATCAGTATCAACCCGCCGGACGGACTATCCACCCGTCCGGCACAATCGAAGAACAATTTATGACGAAGAAACATTTTCTTTTCTCGGCAGCCCTTCTTCTGGCTGCCTCCTCCGCCTTTGCACAGGGCAACGGCCTTTCGGGTATCAACGAGGCCACGAGTATGGTAACGAGCTATTTCGACCCCGCGACGAAGTTGATATACGCCATCGGCGCGGTCGTGGGTCTGATCGGCGGCGTGAAGGTCTATGGCAAGTTCTCGTCGGGCGACCCCGACACCAGCAAGACCGCCGCCTCGTGGTTCGGCGCGTGTATTTTCCTGATCGTGGCGGCGACCATTCTGCGTTCGTTCTTCCTCTAAACGTCGGGCGATGGCAGAATACCCTGTAAACAAGGGGATAGGCCGCTCGGTTGAGTTCAAAGGTTTGAAGGCGCAGTACCTTTTCATCTTTGCGGGCGGCCTGCTCGTGGTGTTCGTCGTTTTCGTCATTCTGTACATGGCTGGCGTCAGCCAATGGTTCTGTATCGGCTTCGGGGCGGTTTCCGCATCGGTTCTGGTGTGGCAGACATTCGCCCTGAACGCCCGGTACGGCGAACACGGATTGATGAAGTTGGGCGCGGCACGCAGCCATCCCCGCTATATACTCAACCGCCGGAGAATCTCCCGATTGTTCAACCGCAAAAGACAGAAGAATGAGAAATACACTTAAAGCCGCGACTTTGGAGGCCAAATTTCCGTTGCTGGCCGTCGAGCACGGCTGCATCCTCTCCAAAGACGCCGACATCACGGTGGCCTTCGAGGTGGAGCTGCCCGAACTCTACACGGTAACGGGCGCGGAATACGAGACCATACACGCCGCGTGGTGCAAGGCCATCAAGGTCTTGCCCGATTACAGTATCGTCCACAAGCAGGACTGGTTCGTGCGCGAGCAGTACCGGCCGGAACTGCAAAAGGACGACATGAGTTTCCTCTCGCGTTCGTTCGAGCGTCATTTCAACGAGCGTCCGTACCTGAAACACACGTGTTTCCTGTACCTGACGAAGACGACCAAAGAGCGGAGCCGCCAGCAGAGCAATTTCAGCACCCTTTGTCGGGGACATATCGTCCCGAAGGAGATACGCGACAAGGACGCTGCGGCCAAGTTCATCGAGGCGACCGAGCAGTTCGAGCGCATCATGAACGACAGCGGCTTCGTCCGTCTGCGCCGCCTCACCTCCGACGAGATCACCGGAACGGCCACGAGTGCGGGGTTGGTGGAGAAATATTTTTCTCTTTCATTGGAAGATACGACCTGCTTACAGGACATCTCCCTCTCGGCGGAGGAAATGCGCGTCGGCGACAACATCTTGTGCCTGCACACGCTTTCCGACACGGAAGACCTGCCGTCTGCAGTGGCGACCGACAGCCGTTACGAGAAGCTCTCGACCGACCGCTCGGACTGCCGCCTCTCGTTCGCCTCTCCGGTGGGGCTGCTGCTCTCCTGCAACCACCTGTACAACCAGTACGTGCTGATCGACAACAGCGAGGAGAACTTGCAGCGTTTCGAGAAGAACGCCCGCAACATGCAGTCGCTCTCGCGTTACTCCCGCTCCAACCAGATAAACAAGGAGTGGATCGACGAGTACCTGAACGAAGCGCACAGCCTCGGCCTCACGTCCGTCCGCGCCCACTTCAACGTGATGGCATGGTCGGACGACCGCGAGGAACTGAAACGCATCAAGAACGACACGGGCAGCCAGCTCGCGGCGATGGAGTGTACCCCGCGCCACAACACGGTGGACTGTCCGGCGCTGTTCTGGGCAGCCATACCGGGTAACGAGGCCGACTTTCCGGCAGAGGAGAGCCTTTACACTTTCATCGAGCAGGCGGTCTGTTTCTTCACCGAAGAAACCAACTACCTCTCGTCGCCCTCCCCGTTCGGTATCAAGATGGTCGATAGGCTCACGGGAAAACCGCTGCATCTGGACATATCAGACCTTCCGATGAAGAAAGGCGTAATCACCAACCGTAACAAGTTCATACTTGGGCCGAGCGGTTCGGGCAAGTCTTTCTTCACGAACCACCTCACGCGGCAATACTACGAGCAAGGGACACACATCGTGCTGATCGACACGGGTAACTCCTATCAGGGGTTATGCGAGATGATCCGCCGCAAGACCGCAGGCGAGGACGGGATTTATTTCACCTATACCGACGAGACGCCGATAGCGTTCAACCCTTTCTATACGGACGACAAGGTGTTCGACATCGAGAAGCGCGAGAGCATCAAGACGCTGCTTCTGACGCTGTGGAAGAAGGACACCGAGCCTGCCACCCGCGCCGAGGAGGTCGCCCTCTCGAACGCCGTGGCGCTCTACATCGAGCGCATCAAGCGGGACGCGGACATCGTGCCGTCGTTCAACACGTTTTACGAGTTCGTGAAGACCGACTACCGTGCCGTATTGGAGGAGAAGAAGGTGCGCGAGAAAGATTTCGACCTCGCGGGCTTTCTCAACGTCTTGGAGCCGTATTATCGCGGCGGGGAGTACGACTACCTGCTGAACAGCGACAAGCAGTTAGACCTGCTGCACAAACGCTTCATCGTCTTCGAGATCGACGCGATAAAAGACCACCCGATCCTCTTTCCCGTTACGACGATTATCATCATGGAGCTGTTCATCAACAAGATGCGCAGGCTGAAAGGCATCCGCAAGATGATACTTATCGAGGAGGCGTGGAAGGCCATCGCCTCGGCGAACATGGCCTCCTACATCAAATACCTCTACAAGACGGTTCGCAAGTTCTACGGCGAGGCCGTCGTGGTTACGCAGGAGGTGGACGACATCATCGCCTCGCCGATTGTCAAAGAGAGCATTATCAATAACTCGGATTGCAAAATCCTGCTCGACCAGCGCAAATACATGAACAAGTTCGACGCGATACAGGCTCTTTTGGGACTGACGGACAAGGAGAAGGGGCAGATACTATCCATCAATCAGGCGAACGACCCGTCGAGGCTCTACAAGGAGGTCTGGATCGGGCTGGGCGGCACGCAGTCGGCAGTCTATGCAACCGAAGTGAGCACCGAGGAATATCTGGCGTTCACGACCGAAGAGACCGAGAAAATGGAGGTCTATGCCCTTGCCGAGAAGCTGGGCGGCGACATCGAGGCGGCGATACGGCAGATAGCCGAACGCCGCAGAAACAAAAAGTAATCACATCAAAAACGAAAAGTCTATGAATATTAACAGAGAAAAGTGGCTCACGTTGAGCTGTTGTATGGTCTCGCTTGCGGCGTTGATGCTGCAAGCCTGCACCGAAGCGAAGGAAACGGATTGCAGCAAGTTGTGCGGAAATTGGGTCAGCGTGGGCAGGAAGCCCGACGTGCTGATCTACCGCGAGGGCGACGCCTACAAGGTTACGGTCTTCAAGCGCAGCGGCCTCTCGCGCCGCCTGAAACCCGAAACGTACCTGCTGCGCGAGGAGGAGGGCAACCTTTTCATCAACACGGGCTACCGCATCGACATCGCCTACAACGAGGCGACGGACGTGCTGACCTTCTCCCCGCACGGCGATTACGTCCGCGCGGAGATGGACACGAAACCGGAATAGAAACCACTAAATCCACAGTAAAATGAGAACAAAAATAATCCTACTATTGAGTGCGTGCCTGCTCCTTGCAGGCACGGCGAGGGCGCAATGGGTCGTAAGCGATCCGGGCAACCTCGCGCAAGGCATCATCAACGCCTCGAAAAACATCATCCACACCTCGAAGACGGCGACCAACATGGTGTCGAATTTTCAGGAGACGGTGAAAATCTACGAGCAGGGCAAAAAGTATTACGACGCCCTCAAATCGGTGAACAATCTGGTCAAGGACGGCATCAAGGTCAAGAACACGATTCTGATGATCGGCGAAATCTCGGACATCTATGTAACGAATTTCCAGCTTATGCTGCGCGACGAGAACTACACCGCCGAGGAACTTTCGGCCATCGCCTTCGGCTATACGAAGCTCTTGGAGGAGAGCAACAACGTCCTCAAAGAGATGAAAGAGGTGGTGAACATCACGACGCTCTCGATGACCGACAAGGAGCGTATGGACGTGGTGGACAGATGCTACAACCGTGTGCGCAACTACCGCAATCTGGTGATGTACTACACCAATAAAAACATTTCGGTAAGCTACCTGCGGGCGAAGAAGAAAAACGACATGGACAGGGTGCTGGCGCTCTACGGCAGCCGCAGCGAACGCTATTGGTAACACTAACACGCTATGCCTATGATGTTACTTTCAGTAGAGTTCGACAACCTGCACGCCATTCTCCGCTCGCTTTATACGGAGATGATGCCGCTCTGTTCCAACATGGCGGGTGTGGCCAAAGGCATCGCGGGCTTGGGTGCGCTCTTTTACGTGGCTGTGCGCGTGTGGCAGTCGCTCGCCCGTGCCGAGGCCATCGACGTGTACCCCCTGCTGCGGCCTTTCGCCGTCGGCTTCTGTATCATGTTCTTTCCGACCATCGTTCTGGGCACGATAAACGGGGTGTTGAGTCCCGTCGTGCAGGGCACGAACCGGATGCTCGAATCGCAGACGCTCGACATGAACAAGTACCGCGAGCAGAAAGACAAGCTCGAATACGAGGCGATGATGCGCAACCCCGAAACGGCCTACCTCGTCTCGAACGAGGAGTTCGACCGGCAGCTCGAAGAACTGGGCTGGTCGCCGGGCGATATGGTTACGATGGCCGGAATGTATATCGAACGGGGCATGTATAACATGAAGAAAGGTATCCGCGACTTCTTCCGCGAGGTGCTGGAGCTGCTGTTCGCCGCTGCCGCCCTGCTGATCGACACGCTGCGGACATTCTTTCTCGTCGTCCTGTCGATTCTCGGCCCGATAGCTTTCGCCATCTCCGTCTGGGACGGCTTCCACTCCACACTCACGCAGTGGATATGCCGCTACGTGCAGATTTACCTGTGGCTGCCCGTGGCCGACCTGTTCAGTACCGTGCTGGCGAAGATTCAGGTGTTGATGCTGCAAAACGACATCTCGGAGTTGCAGAACAACCCGAATTTCTCGCTCGAAGCCTCCAACGGGGTCTATATCGTGTTCCTTATCATCGGCATTATCGGCTATTTTACGATTCCGACCGTCGCCGGATGGATCATTCAGGCCGGAGGTTCGGGAAGCTACGGACGTGCCGTAACGCAGCTTGCAGGCAAGGGCGCGGCGCTGGCCGGAGGCGTGGCCGGAGCCGCCGTCGGCAACGTGGCCGGACATTCGGGCAGGCTCGTGGGGCGTGCGGGCAAGGCCGCATGGAACCATACCGCCGGAAAACTATTCAAACGAAATTAAGCAATATGGAATTTAAGTCATTGAAAAATATCGAAACATCGTTCAGGCAGATACGCCTGTTCGGTATCGTCTTCATCGCGCTGTGCGCTCTGGTGGCGGTCTTCTCCGTCGGGAGTTCGTACCGCTTCGCCGAGAAACAGCGCGAGAAGATCTATGTGCTCGACGGCGGCAAGTCGTTGATGCTCGCCCTCTCGCAAGACCTCGCGCAGAACCGTCCGGCGGAGGCACGCGAACACGTCCGCCGTTTTCACGAGTTGTTCTTCACCCTCTCGCCCGAAAAGAGCGCCATCGAGCACAACATCAAACGCGCTCTGCTGCTCTCGGACAGGAGTGCCTACAACTATTACACGGACTTCGCCGAGAAGGGGTATTACAACCGCATCATCGCGGGCAACATCAATCAGGTGTTGCAGGTCGATTCGGTGGTCTGCAATTTCGACCGCTACCCCTACGAGGTCAAGACCTATGCGCGTCAGATGATTATCCGCGAGAGCAATGTAACGGAGCGCAGTCTCGTAACGCGCTGCCGCCTGCTGAACGCCTCGCGTTCGGACGACAATCCGGGCGGCTTCACCATCGAGGGGTTCACGATTCTGGAAAACCGCGACCTGCAAACATTGGAGAGATAGGCGTATGGGAAAGTGGATTGAACGTGTCCGCGACTGGACGGACAGGCAGGACGGGCGGCTTCGGGCGTGGCTCGAAGCGCTGCCGCAGCGGACGAAGCTCGCCGCCGTACTCGTGATTTTCACCGTCTTCGCCGTATGCGCCCTCTTTACGTTCGGGGCGGCGCTCTACGAGATGGGGCGGGAAAACGGACGGCGGATAGAGATCGAACATATCAGAGAGTTAGACCTGCGGCAAAGGCAGGACAGTATCAACCTTTACAAGTATTACGATTATGGAACAGAACAAGAATCCGACGGCCTCCCCGAAAACGGGGAAGCCTGAACAGCCGCTCACGGAGGAGCAGCGGCAGAAGCGTCGCAAGATGCTCGTGTACCCGCTTATGGGACTGCTTTTCGCAGGCTCGATGTGGCTGATCTTCGCGCCCTCCGAAAAGGAGAAGGCCGAAGCCGCACAGGGGACGGGCTTCAATACCGAGATGCCCCTGCCCGCAGAGTCGGGTATCATCGCCGACAAGCGCACGGCCTACGAGCAGGCGCGGATGGAGGAGAAACAGAAAGAGCGGCGTGCGCAGATGCACGACCTCGCCGACCTGTTCGCGGACAAGGAGCAGGACAAGGAAACCGCATCGGAGGACTTCGACCTGCTCAACCCCGAAGCGGGGGTGCAGCCCACACCCTCCTACGGGGGCGGCGGCTCGCGTCCCAAGCAGACGATACGCTCGTCCGCTGCCGCTTACGAGGACATCAACCGCACGCTCGGCAATTTCTACGAGATGCCTGCCGACGACCCCGAAAAGGAGGAGTTGCGCGAGCGCATCGAGGAGTTGGAGGCGATGATGGCGCGGCAATCCGCGCCGGAAGGCTCGACGCTCGACGATCAGGTCGCCCTGCTGGAAAAATCCTACGAGCTGGCGGCGAAATATATGCCCGCCGGACAAGGGGGTGCGTCGCAGGCGGCGGCAACCGGAAAGCCGGAGCAGAAACCCTCGCGGAACGGCAAGGCCGTAGCCGTGCCCGTCAATCAGATTGCGGTGAATGTGGTGTCTGCCCTCGCGCAGCCGATGGACGATGCGGAGTTCATGCGCACCCACGCCGCAGAGCGCAACTACGGTTTTCATACGGCGGTCGGGAACACGGGAGCCGCTGAAAAGAACACCATTGCCGCGTGCGTACACGGCAACCAGACCGTAACCGACGGGCAAAGCGTCCGCCTGCGGCTGCTGGAAGCGACGGACGTGGGCGGGGTGCGTATCCCGCGCAACACCCTCGTCGTGGGCGCGGCACGGGTGCAGGGCGAGCGGCTCGGCGTGGAGATCACCTCGCTGGAATATCGCGGGTCGATTATTCCGGTCGAACTCTCCGTGTTCGACAGCGACGGGCAGGAAGGCATCTTCATCCCGAACTCGTTGGAGGTCAGCGCGGTCAAGGAGATTGCCGCCAACATGGGTTCGTCGCTCGGTTCGAGCATCAACATCTCCACAGACGCGGGGGCGCAGCTCGCCTCCGACCTCGGAAAAGGTGTCATACAGGGAACGAGCCAGTACATCGCCCAGAAGATGCGCACCGTAAAGGTGCATTTGAAAGCCGGGTATAAAGTCATGCTTTATCAGCCGGAAGATTAAAAACATTCACAAACCACTAAATCCACAGTAAAAATGAAAAAGATTTTTGTAATGATGTTCGCCCTTTTAACGGGCATCGGTGCGGCCAGCGCACAGGAGCAGGTAACGACGGAAAACGACCCGACGACGGTGCAGACCGACCGAGCGAAAGAGGAGCCGGAGAAGCTCGCCTTGCAGAAGGAGGTCTATCCGCAGAAAGAGGAGGACGGCGACCTCTATCACGGCCTGACGAAAAAGCTCACCTTCGACCGCATGATTCCGCCGCACGGCTTGGAGGTTACCTACGACAAGACCGTACACGTCATCTTTCCGGCGGCGGTGCGCTACGTCGATCTCGGCTCGCCGAACCTTATCGCGGGCAAGGCCGACGGCGCGGAGAACGTGATCCGCGTGAAGGCCACCGTGCGCGATTTCCGCACGGAGACCAATATGTCGGTCATTACCGAGGACGGCTCGTTCTATACCTTCAATGTGAAATACGCCGACGAACCGCTGCTGCTCAATGTCGAGATGTGCGACTTCATCCATGACGGCAGTGCCGTGAACCGCCCGAACAACGCGATGGAGATATACCTCACGGAGCTGGGGAGCGAATCGCCGCTTTTGGTGCGTCTTATCATGCAATCCATCCACAAGCAGGACAAACGCGAGGTGAAGCATATCGGGTGCAAGCGTTTCGGCATTCAGTATCTTCTGAAAGGCATCTACACGCACAACGGTCTGCTCTATTTCCACACGCAGATAAAGAACGCCTCCAACGTGCCGTTCGACGTGGATTTCATCACGTTCAAGATCGTCGATAAGAAGGTCGCCAAGCGCACGGCCATGCAGGAGCAGGTGATCTTCCCCTTGCGTGCCTACAACTACGCTACGCGCGTGGCCGGAAAGAAGGACGAGCGCACCGTCTTCACACTCGACAAGTTCACGATTCCCGACGGTAAGTGTCTCGTCGTGGAGCTGAACGAGAAGAACGGAGGCCGCCATCAGTCGTTCGTCGTCGAGAATGAAGACCTCGTGCGTGCCCGTGTCATTGACGAACTTAAAGTGCAGTAATCATGAAGCGGTTTCTATTTCTACTTGTCGCGTCGCTTGCCCTCTGTGTGGGGCAGGCTGACGCGCAACGATGCCTCCCCAAGATGCGGGGCGTCGAGCTGAAGGCGGGTATGGCCGACGGATTCTATTCGCACTCTAACCGCGACGATGCGGGGTACTGTTTCGGGGCGGCACTTGCCACCTACACCAAAGGCGGCAATAAGTGGGTCTTCGGCGGCGAATACCTGCAACGCTACAACCCCTATAAGGAGAGCCGCATACCGACGGCGCAGTTCACGGCGGAGGGCGGGTTTTATTACAATTTCCTCTCCGACGCGCGAAAGATTTTCTTCGTCTATATCGGCGGTTCGGCGCTTGCCGGATATGAAACGGTGAATTGGGGCGACAAGGTGCTGTTCGACGGCTCGCGTCTTGCGAGCAGGGATGCCTTCATCTACGGCGGGGCGATCTCGCTCGAAGTGGAAGCCTACCTCGCCGACCGCATCGCCCTTACGGTGAACCTCCGCGAGCGGTGCTTGTGGGGCGGCTCGACAGGGCATTTCCACACGCAGTACGGGATAGGACTGAAATTCATCATCAATTAGGGGGACAATATGGTATTGTTGGAATTATTTTCAGGGATAGGCGGTTTCAGTATGGGATTGCAGGCCGCCGGATATTCCTTTGAGAAAGTATTTTTCTCCGAGATAGAAAAACATGCAATCGCCAATTTCAAATACAATTTTCCTTATGCAGAACATATCGGATCAGTTACGGACATTGCAAAGGTCAGTATTGCACGACCGGACATTGTCACTTTCGGAAGCCCTTGCCAGAATTTTAGCGTCGCCGGAAAAGGCGAAGGTCTGCAAGGACGGGAAAGCTGCCTTGTCAGCTATGCCATTGAAGCTGTCAGACGGTTCAGACCTGACGTTTTTATCTGGGAGAACGTTAAGGGAATACTCTTCGCAAAACATCGCGCAGATTTTTGGAGCATCATCAAAGCGTTTGCCGACATTGGCGGTTATCGACTCGAATGGCAACTGCTTAATACTGCATGGTTTCTACCCCAGAGCAGAGAGAGAATGTACCTTGTCGGACGTCTTGCAGAGAAATGTGCCGGAGAGGTATTTCCTCTCTTTCCGCCGCGTGAGAAGCATGGTAAGGGCAAACAAGACTCGGTTTATTCCGATGGTTGCGGAACCATAACGCAGAATTATTACAAACAGCCTAATTTCGGCAATTATATCCTGCATCTCAAAGCCGGAGAAACTTTCGATGGTACACCCACATCGGAACAGTATGAAAGGATAAGGATGCTGACAGAGACGGAATGCGAACGCCTGCACGGATTTCCCGATGGGCATACACGGTATGGGGTCTATGAGGACGGAAGCGTCAGAACAGTTCCGAGGGCGAACCGTTACGCCATGTTGGGAAATGCCGTAAGCGTTCCCGTCGTGGCGGAGGTGGCAGGGAAAATAAAGGAAA
>ENA-OYWU01000217-OYWU01000217.1-human-gut-metagenome-genome-assembly--contig:-NODE-217-length-34039-cov-16.839778_pt1 | contig 34039 bp, 37 predicted proteins | sample MGYA00244173_ERZ653403 | MGnify/ENA primary metagenome ERZ653403 (study PRJEB26926, sample SAMN06165043) | human gut metagenome | biome: ENVO:00009003; feature: ENVO:2100002; material: ENVO:00002003...
CTCTTTAATACAGAAAAATCCTCGGCAAAAAGCCGAGGACTTTGTCTACAGTCTGAGCGTACCGGAATCCGGTACGCTCCAAATAAAAAGGAATTTAAGATTTTTATCCTAAATTCCTGATATTCTGTATTTTTAATTTGATGCAGATGCGCAAGCTCCTACATCTTCTATCATTGCAATATTAATTTTCATTTTGTGTATGTCATTTATGAAAGCAAACAGCATAAAGAAAATTACTGCCGTTATAAAAATTACAATTATGCTGCTTATGATAAAACTGGTCTTTGCAATCTCAAAACTGTCCCCGGCCGTTTTTCCGGCATACTCTATTGCCATTTTCATAAAAGAGAAAAACTTGTCCCATACATTCATAAGAACTGAAAGTGCGATTGTCAGTAAAAACAATGTAAGCTTGCTTTTCTTCTTTTCATATTTAGCATTTAATAGAATATATTCAAATTTCAATTCATCAGGCGGCATGTTTTTGTATATGTCCATCTGTGAATTAAACTTTTCAAATTCTTTTCTTCGGTTCTCATCATATAAAAATAGATTCAAAAAATTTATCAGACTCTTTTTTATCCTGTTCATATATTATCACTTCCTGCAATATATTAAAATATTTTTACAATTTGAACGGCTTGGATTTGTTCATTTCTCTATTTTTTCCGTGAGTTTTTCCAGCCTGGCGTTTAGTTCTTTCATGAGCTCAACAACATATTCTGCATCACTCATATCACCGATATTACTGTTAAGCCTGTGTGCTATCTGATTGATGTTCACTCCGATTTTTCTGACCTGATAGTTAAGGTCTTTTAATTCCATGTCTACACGAACGTCTTTTTTTCCGGTCTGTGACAGAACAAGGTTCCTTATATAGGCAGACATATCCCATCTGCCTCCATATGTGAACCTTGTTTCAGTTTTTTTCATTTCATCAATAAGAGTGTACTCCTCCTGTGTCACCCTGAAGGTTATCTTTCGGTCTTTCATTTTCACTATCCTCTAATCCTGTCAGAAGCTGTATCTTCTCCCTGAAGCTTTCAATATTATCTGCATCAACTTCACCAAGCAGGTCTCTTACTATGTCTCCGATCAGTGAATCATTTTCGCGCTTCAGACGTTCCTCTTCTTTTTTCAGTTCATCTCTTAATCCCTTGATTTTTTCTTTGTATTTCTGTTCTGATTTTTTTTGTGCCTCTGTCGTTTTTGCAATCTCAAGCTGAAGCTTTTTTATTTTTTCGTTAGTCATTTTTCCTCCAATAAAAATGAACAGGCGGTGTTGAATCTGCCTGTCCGTTTCTTTTACAATTATATTCTACAACATGCAATTATTAATATCTACCACCACTTACTACCACCATTTCAAGTTGGTAGCTCTGGCAGGTCATCATTCATGTACTCTGCCTGTTTCTGGTATTCCCTGTGACGCCTGTACAGAGTGGCTTTTGAAACACCAAGTGACTCGGCAGCTTCTGTTACGGTCATGCCTGAGTCTATCATCCTGTAGACCTTTTCCATATCTATCCAGGTGCGGCTTTTCTTTTTTCCAAGATTTTTTCTTACTGTCATGTTATCCATCTGCACTTTCCTTCTTTCTGCTTAAGTGCTTCCGTTCCTCCTCCATCCTCCTGTATAGGGTGCGCGGTGAAACCTTAAGTCTTGACGCTATCTGCCTGTTGGGCAGTCCCTGTCTATACAATATAAGATACTGATCCATGTCAATTTCTTTTCTTGGTCTGTGCGGATATTCCTTTTGTTTTTTTTCGCTCACAAAAACCACCTCCGGCTCACGATTTTTTTTCCAGTCTGTTCATATTTTTTACTTGATTTGTCCCTTGATTTTTTCTTGTCAGGCTGTTGGGGTAAGCCTCTGTTTCTGTTATGTGTCAGAATTTTCTCACTATGTTTCACCATCATTTCACTGACATATCACAGGTGTCTCTTTTATGTTTCAAATGCGTTGAAAATGTATTCCAAATGCGTATAATTACGTTTCTTTTTTATCTCACATGTTGCATATATGTCTCTCATTTGTTTCAAAATACGTCGTTTATGTGCATTTTAAGTCATTTTTCGAGCTAAAACGCACTTTATTACATTCTCAACGTAGACTAATTATTTGGCAAGATACGCATTCTGTCCGACAGAATGCATTTCTTGTCAAGGGCGCCGCCCCTGATACCCCGGTAAAATATTTTTTTATATCATGACATCACGCTTTTCAGCCAGCCATTTAAAAAATCCTGCCATGAAATATCATCATCAGCTGAATAAAAATCGTTCCTGTACCTGTACACAGATTCAATCAGGCTGCTCTGCACTGAAAGTATTTCTTTTTGCTCTTCATTCAGTGTGCCAATGAATTCATAGAGTTCATTTTTTATCTGCTTTCTTACTTCAATTTCATCAGAGTGTGCAAAAATATTTTCCTTGCTTGTTGCCATCATTGAAAGAAAATATCTCTGAAATTCGTTTGCAATTTTTTCTTCTAACATCATATCTTTTCTCCTGTGGTTTACTGTCCGGCTGTTGCATCCTGTGTCTGCCCGGCCTGTGGCTGCGATATGTCCTGTGTCTGTTCCGCCGACTGTCCGGCCGCTGCATCAGTGGTTTCCGGAAAGACCGCATTGGGATCATCTTCCGGTGAAACATCACGTACATCAGGCGCATTGTCCTGTTCATTCTCCGTGTTATTGTCTGAGCCGTCAGCTTTGATTTTTTTCACTTTAAGATATCCGTTTTCATCAAAATAATATTCTGTATCCGCCTCAGTTTCTTTTATTTTTTCTGTTGCATTTTCTGTCCCTGCCGTGGTTTCCCTGACTTTATTTTTTTCTGCATTATGAGTATGTTTTATAAGCATGACACCAATTACACATGCAGCTGTCACTAGCATAACAACAAGCAGGATAAAAAGTGCCCTTCGGATTTTTTCATATGGATTTTTTCTCATTATCATCACTTCTTTCTTAGTGTAACCGGTGTGATGTATTCTTCAAGTTCGTCTGCATCAAATGCAAGCTCCCTGGTTTTTTTCTCATAGCCAAGTTCACTTATGAACCTTGTAATTGACATTCCATACCATTCCTTGAAGCCTAAAAATATAACCGGGAATGCAAGAGGTATTCCGAAATAACATCCGACATTCAGTGCTATGTTGAACTTGAAATATACAAGTGCTGTTACACCTGCAATGATTAAAAGTGCAGCCGCAACACACAGCACTTCTTTTAATGTATAACCGAACATGAATTCATTTTTATATTCAGTGTCGGGGTCCTTGTTGATTGGTATTGTCATAAAATTATTCCTCCCTAAAAAATCCAGCGTGCCGGATTCCGGTACGCTGTCAGTTATTTTCCTGTCCTGCCGCATCAGCCGCTGTATCATCCTGCGGATACTGCGGAGTTCCATAGCCAGCTATCTTTGAATATGTAATCGAATATGTATGCTCTTTTACATGGCTTCCTTTATGGTAAGGTGTGGTGCTGCTTCTTCCGCTGTTGCCTTCTATTGTTGTAAGCTTTTTTGTTTCAGGGTTATATCCTGTCACAATTCCTGTATGGCTCATTCCGTTTCCGAAAATAATAATGTCACCTGCCTTTGGCACATATCCGCTTGCTGCATCATGATACAGGTTATTGTTAATATACCACTGCTTTGACGCTGCGACACTTGCGGTCTTTGGCATGATTCCCTTTTCAATGAAGCCACACTTGTCTGCACAGTATGACACGAACATGGCACACCAGTTCGCATCCATCCCATACCAGTTTTTGTACCTGTATCCTCCGACTGTCTTGTCCGCATCATTAAGTTCATTCTGTGCTGCCTCTACTATCTGTGTGCAGACAGTTCCATTGTTATCACCTTGTCCTCCTGATGCATCGACAGCTGCCTGCATTGTTACCGTCAGGCTTGTAAGTATGACTGTAAGACAGATTACGGCTGCCATGAGAAGCATAATTAAATTGTTATTTTCCCCGGCCTGTGAAACACTGTAATCACTTACAGCCGCTGCAGTCTCATGCTTTGCCTGCTGTGTCTGCTCAGCCTGTATCTGTGCCGTCTGCTGTTGCATTTTCTGTGAAACCTTTACTGCAGCCTGTGCAGCATTTTTTGCTGTATCAACAGCAGCTGTCACCGCAGCCGTCACACCAAATGTTGCTGTACCGCTCAACGCTCCTGCCGTTGTTCTTACAGAAGTACCTGCAGATTTTACTGCAGTACCGGCAGCTGTCTGCACAGTCTTATTTGCCATGGTATTAGCAGTGGCAGATACAAATTTTGAAGCTGTTTCCTTTGAGTTAGCAGTCAATATATTTTCCTTTTCTGTTTTACGTCCACGAAGGTCTCTGTTTCTTTTAATGATATTAGATGACCACTGTTTTTTAGACAGTTCCTTCTGGTACATTCTGTTATATCTTTTCTTCTGCCTTCTGCTCAGGGTGCCATATAATGCTCTGCTCTCTTCTGCCAAAACGTTCTGAAGCTCAGGCATTTTTTCTTCTGAAGCATTATTATTTCTGTCTTCTTCATCATGCATGCCGTTAAACTGTACATCAAAATTTTTTACTGCATTCCTTGTTTTTTTTGCGGCCGATGCAGTAAATCCGCTCACATGCCTTATGACTGTTCCACCTGTTTTTATTGTACTCTCCGTGGTCCTTATTTTTGTTTCCTGTGCCGTTATTACACGCATGTCATTTCCCCCGGTTCAAATCACAGATAAAAAGTTTCTTTTGAAATGTCAGTCTCTTCCTGTTTCTTTTTCTTTTCTGCCTGCTTATGGAAATTTGTATCAAATGATGCAAACAGCGGATTGCTCTCACTCATTCTCGCATCCATCAGATATACATTTCCACGCCATACAAGTACCCCGCAGCCTTCTGTATTTTCTTCAAGTGCCCTAAACTCTGTTGGTGAGAATTCCTGAATCTTGGCAAGATTTGCTGCATCAAGCCCACCCTGGTCAAAGAACACCTTGAACGGACAGTTTGAGAACATGTCTCTCAGCGAAGGATTTTCAAGCACGTGTGTAATATTCTGTGCGGCAAGCGTAACTATGGCTCCAACCTTACGGTATGTCTCAATTGCATACAGAAGCTGTGCTGCCGTAGTTTCTTTCTCACACAGCACCTGTGCCTCATCCACAATCAGGTGGAGTGCCTGCTTTGTTTCCTGGTTTGTATCAATTCTCATTGAGAGAAAATGCATTATTGTCAGCATGCACGGCTCCCATATTTCCTTGTCAATATTTTTAAGGCCGAAGCCTATAAGCCTGCTGTTCATGTCAAGGTTTGTTTCATGCGCAAACATGTCGTATACACCTGTGGTGTAATCCTCAAGTGAGTCGACTATCTCCATAATTATTCTCTTGTCTTCAGTAAACTCAGCAGTATCAATCTGCGCTTTAATTTTTTCCCTGAGCAGCGGCAGCGTCGGGTATTTTTTCTTCTTTGCATGTTTTGAGGTCTCGTTAAAATATTCCTCATACATAGTCCTTACTGCACGTCCGACATAGTTCATGTGGATTCTGGTTACAACAATATTTGTCATGACTGATGCACAGAACGAATTAGAAAAGTTTGTCATCCTTGCAATAAATTTATTCCGGACATTGCTGTCACCATTCTCCACATAGTCAGGAATCTCATACGGATTCATATAAATTTTGCTCTGAGGTGTAAAATCAAAATACATTCCGCCTCTCAATGAGCGTATGAATTCCATCTGTTCATTATTCGGGTCAAGTATAATCACATCATCATCTGTAAACAGCAGCGGCTGTGCTATCTCCGTTTCCTTAATGAAAAATGATTTGCCGCTTCCTGTATGTCCTACCATAAAGCCATGAGGTGCAGGAAGAAGTTTTCTGTTACCGTATATGAGATGCTTAGTCGTTTTATTGAGGCCGTATACGGTTCCGTTTCTGTCATGCACATCTCCTGCATAGAACGGCTGGAAAGCTATAGCTGACGAGGTATATAAAAACCTCATATGATTTACCTGACGTCCACCTATCGGAAGGACAGTGTTTAATGCCTTAAGCTGCCTGTGGTAATACGGTTCAAGCTCATAAGAGCTTCCCTTTGCCTTCTGTTTCAAAATATCCACCCTCTGTGTCAGCTCCTCAAGTGAATCTGCATACACCAGAACAAGAAGCCCGAGAAATACTCCCTCCTCATCATTCTCATCAAGCTGATCCATGTCATCTTCCAGGCTCGTCTTCTTTTTGGTCAGGCTGTAGCTTGTAGTTGCTCCAAACTGCTTATTATTGTAATTTCTTGTACGTTCCTGGGCTATTACCCTTTCGTTATTTGCATGCGCATTTTCGAGTCTGTCATGAATTACATTCTTTGGAACACGCTGCATGTCTATCGTAATGTATGTCGGAAAGAGTACATCACTCAAGCTGTGTATTACCTTGTCCTCTGAAAGAGACTGCCCAAATGCGGTTCCCACAAGCACTGATACGTATTGTTTATTATTTATAACCATGTAGTCGGTATCTGACTGTATCGATGCCGGAAGTATCTGGTTTTTCCATCCGCTGTCATCTGGTGATATTCTTGCTGGAGGAAGGCACTCTTCCCCTGCCCGTAACATCCTCGACAGCAGCACCATTCTCTCTTCTGCAGACATTTTGTATATCCTGCTCCTCAAGTTACGAAAAATGTTTGACAGTGTAGTGTCAATCGTTGCAAAGTATGCTTCAGCTTCTTCCAGAGTATGCGCACGGCATGTCACGGTAAGAATCATTGTCTTTCTGATGTCCCTTGTTCCTTCATCTATCTTCTGGTTAATCCACTTTCCTATTCCTTTTTCTATCACAGGATATTCCTGTCCGTTAATTGGATTGAATATCTCATTCACAAATGAATCCAGGTCTCTCTGTTCGTTTGCAAGTGTTATCTTAAAAGGTCCATCCAGAGATTTAAGCAGTGTCATTATCTCCAGCAGTGTGCTGTCCTTTTTAGCGGTATCCTTATTTACATAATTGATATCCTCGAACATATAGCTCTGATCATACATTGCTTCACCTGTCATTGGCTCAATCTTAAAGTTGCCGTTTTCATATGCCCTGTCAATGCAAAGCCATTCCTTGACGCTCCGCGGCACCTTTACTACCGGCACGCTTAATGCTCTTCCCCTTTCAAATTCACTATTTGCATCTAATTTTGCCATTATGTTTCCTTTCCTCTAAATCCCAAAAGTCTGTTTCATGAATGAGTCTGCACCTTTTACTCCTGCAGCTGTCAGCATCATTATGAACATATTCTGTATGCATCTGGTAGGCAGCACTATATCCGTAAGAAGATTCTCTGCAAAGAAATCCGTCAGATCAAACTTAGACACCAGTATAATAAAAATTGCTATTATAACAATTGATAATGACTTCGTTAACAGTGTCTTAATCCATGCTCCTGCAGCATTCTGTATTCCCGGTCCTCCGGGAATACAGGAAATCGCAAGCGGACCTACGGCTGCAAGCATGTATAACTGTACGCTTCTCGAAAATATGGTTATAAATACCGTAGCTGAGCATACAATAGCCACCACCAGAAAAATAATTCCTACTATCATGTGCACCATTGCCTGAACAGAGTCAAGTACCCCCTGCTCAATTCCCTTAAACTCTCCTGTCGATAGCATTACGGAGCCTGTCGTACCGGTAATTTCAAATACCCATTTGCTGAACAGCATAACAGAATTGATTCCAAGATTTCCAAGGATGACCTTAATAAGTATATTGACTCCGGTTTCAAGTGTCATGCTCTCCCGCAGGTTTCCAACCTGCCTGCATATTCCTATGTAAAAGAAAAGATTCAGCATTGTAGCTGCTATTGCCTGAAAAAAAGGATAGAGAAAGTTGTTAACATATGCCCATGCCGAAGGCGAAAAACTCTCAGGTGTACTCAGACCTTTCCCCAGACAGAAACTTAATATAAGATTCCATATATTAACTCCAAGAGTATATAAAGGTGAAAGGCCGCTTGTAATCCAGTCCATTAAACCACTCCCTTACATTATTGCTGCCAGTATCTGCGGTGCCATTGCCATTACAAAACCGCCTCCAATACGTTTGAATGCGTTTGCCTGCATTGTACCCTCAGACCCCTGAAAGGCAATGCCCCACTCTGAAATTCCCCAGAGTGTAATTATTGAACCGATGGATGAAACAATTCCACTTACAAGATTCTGCAGCGATGTAAATTTTGCTGTCACAACATTTGCTGCCTCCGCTGCGTATACCGGTGACACTTCACCTGCCATGATTACTGTAGTAATAAGCAGTGCAAGCATAACCTGGAAGAAACGTACCGCATCCACGTTCTGTATTCTGTACTTTATCATTTTTATATGCCTCCCTATTTTTTCTTTTTTGCAAGTGCCACAATGCCTACTCCGATAAAGCTCAGCAGGAGCCATGAACCGAAGAATATCATTCCCATAAACTGTGCCATATCCGGCTTAAATTTAGCAAGCAGCGCCGTCAGCAATAATGCAAGCATAAATGCTGCTACAAATGTAACAATGAAACCAACTGGTATTTTCTTCTTTCTGTGCATAATAATTTTCTCCTTTTAAAAAACGCAGAGCCTCACAGCCCTGCGTTAATCATTGTTTGTAGGTAATTGGGTAACCCCCTAGTGTTTCTTCTTTGATACTGCTTTCTTCCTGAAGAATGAACAGATAACTGCCATTACTCCTGCTATTCCTGCAAGCGCATACATAACCACTGACATGTAATCACCGGTCTTTGGCTTTGGCGGAGCAATCATTGTAATGGTCTGGGCTGCATCGTTGATGTCATTGTGTGATGCAATGGCATAAGCGCCATCTGCAGTCACAACATCAAGCTGCTCAAATACTACAAGCTGCTTTCCTGTCATGCCTTTTCCGTTGAATCTGAATGTCACGTCAACTACACCCTCGGTACCTGCCGCTGTAAACTCAGTTACTGCAGTAACTTCCTTTCCGTCAATCACAAGTGCTTTTCCTGTAGCTTTGTCCATGAGCTTTCCTGTTACTCTGTAGGTCTGTCCCTGTACCAGATTCTGGTACGCAACTGAATCTACAATAGTAACGCTGCTGTCAGCTGTTGAGTTGTGATCCTTTCGCTCACCATCGATGGCTGTTGTTCCAATCTTCGGAACATAAAGTGTCTGTGCCTCGTCTGTAATGTCTGCATGTGTCGCTATGAGATTATTCTCATAATATACATTCTCGAACATCACAATCGTTCTTCCTGCAAGAAGGCTCGCATCAAATGTAAATACCACATCCACTTTGCCTGTTGCTTCCTTCGCAACGAACTCTGCCTCTGCTGTGACATTGTTTCCGTTTGCAATAACCGGTGCTCCGTTTGACTTGTCTACTGCAGTTCCGACTACCTTATACTTCTTTCCTGGTACCAGATTCCGGTACGATACAGTATCGACTATCTTTGCACTCTTCTCAGCATAAAACATGCTTGTGCCTGACTTTGCATCCTTTGCTGTGGTCTTAATCTGCGGCACGCAGATGGTCTGGTTCTCATCACTGTAATCTTCATGTACCGCAATGAGCACCTCTTTAACTTCACTGTTGTCGGCTGGATTGTTATTTTCATTATCTACCTCGACCTTGTTTGATGTGTTATCTGTTTTATTCTGTGTGTTTTCTGACTCAGATGCCTTCTGTGTATCATCAGGTGTCTTGTCCTTGCTTGATGTATCATCAGGATTTGCATCAGCATTATCCGCATTTTTAACTAAATAAAGCTTCTCAAACAGCACCATTGTCTTTCCGGCAAATTCCTTTGCACTGAATGTAAACTCAACATCCACAGTGCCGTCTGCTGTCTCAGGTGTGAATACAGCCTCGGCCGTGATATCCTTGCCGCCATTCTGCAATGGCTTTTCACTGTCCTTATCCATTACTGTTCCTGCTACCCTGTATGTAAGGCCAGGGATAAGGTTTTTATATGTTACTGTATCTTTTACTTTTACATCATCCCCTGCATTTGACAGATGAATGCCTGTCACCTCATCAAGAGCCTCTGTTGCAATGGCTGGCACGTAAATGGTCTGTGCCTCGTCATCTATGTCTGCATGTACTCCGATAAGCCTGTTCTCATAACGAATTTCCTCATACATTACAATTGTTTTTCCGGCTAAATTACTTCCGTCAAAGATGAAATCAACATCCACTTTTCCGTCTGCTGTCTCAGGTGTTATCTCAGCTTCTGAAGTTACTGCTTTTCCGTCTGCATCCTTAATCACCTTTCCGGTTTTCTTATCCATCGCTGTTCCTGTGACCTTATATGTCTTTCCAGGAATGAGATTTGTGTACTCGACAGTATCCGTGATTTTGATATCCTTCTCAGCATATGTGAGCTTCGTCTCTGTCTTTGTGTCTGTTGCTGCAGTCTTTACTGATGGAACATAGATAATCTGTGCTTCATCGGAAATATCAGCATGCACGCCAACGAGCTTATTGTTGTAGTAGATGTTTTCATACATTACAACTGTCTTTCCGGCAAGTGAGCTTCCGTCAAATACAAACTCAACATCGACTATACCATTTGCTTTTTCTGCCTTAAACGATGCCTTTGCGGTTACATCTTTTCCTGCATCGTCCTTTAATGTCTCGCCTGTTGTCTTGTCTATTGCAGTTCCTGTGACTGTGTATTTCTCACCCGGTACCAGATTCCGGTACGCTACTGTATCAGTGATGTGTATGTCCTTCTCTGCAAGTGTGAGCTTTGTTGCTGTCTTATCATCAATGGCTGTTGTCTTTACAGATGGGATATAAATTGTCTGTCCCTTGTCATTGATATCCTCATGGGCTGCAATCTCTGCTTTTCCATAAAACATCTTTTCAAACACAACCACAGTTGTATCATCAAGACCATTTGTATTGAAATGGAAATCTACTGTTGTTTCTCCGTCAGCTGTATCTGGTGTGAAATCGGCTGATGATGTAACGGCCTTGCCGTTTACTATCACAGCCTTGCCGGTACGCTGATCCATGAGTGTTCCGGAAATGGTGTATGTCTTTCCCGGTACCAGATTCCGGTACGCTACTGTATCAGTAAGAGTCACATCACTGCCTGCCAGTGACATGTGCGAGTCAGTGTCCTTATCCTTAACACTTGTAAAAATGAGTGGAATGTGGACTGTCTGTGCCTCATCATCAATGTCTGCATGTACTGCAATAAGCTTGTCCGTATAGTAGACATTCTCGAAGAATACCACTGAACGTCCGGCCATGGCTGTTCCGTCAAATGTAAACTTCACATCCACACTGCCGTCTGCTGATGCTGCGGTAAACTTAGCTGTCGATACAAGCTCGTTTCCGTCTGCGTCTGTAAGAGGCTCTCCTGTCTCTTTGTCCACTGCTGTTCCCCTGACTGTGTACTCTTTGCCCGGTACCAGATTCCGGTACGCTACTGTATCTGTGACAGATACTTCCTTCTTTGCCTCGCTCACGTTAATCTTTGAGCTGTCATCTGTTGCAGTGGTCTGTGCTGCCGGAATGTGGATTGTCTGGCCCTCATCATTAATGTCCTTATGCTCTGCAACCTCCACATCCTCAAGTGTAAGTGTCTCATAAACTACAAAGCTCTTTCCTGCAAGTCCCGTTGTGTCAAACTCAAACTTGAGCTTCTTTGTGCCCGATGCACGTCCTGCCGTGAAAGCCATCTCCTGTGTGACAGGCTCTCCGTCAACAAGCAGCTCTTTTCCTGTTTCTTTGTCCATAAGCACACCGCTTAACGTGTATGTCTCACCCTTTAAGAGGTTAGTGTATGTAACTGTATCGGTTATAACAGCCCTGCTGTCTGCAAGTGTAAGGTGATCAGCTGTCTCACTGTCCGTGGCAGTGGTGTGGATTTCAGGGAAATAAATAGTCTGGTCTTTATTCTCCATATCCTCCTCTGTGGCTGCCACGTAATCGCCATATGTGAGCTTCTCGCATACAACTACTGTCTTTCCGCCAAGTGCAGATGAATCAAAGTTAAAGTGCATGTCGAGCACCTTCTTTGTTCCGTCAGATGTAAATGTCTGTGAAGCTGTCACCGGATTTCCGTTTACCATGACTGCTTCACCTGTGTCCTTGTCCATGAGTGTGCCGGTAATTGTGTAATCCCTGCCTGCCATGGTGTCCGTGATTGTTACTTTGTCAATGATGTCTGTATCTGCCGATGGCTTGATAATCTGGTACTGTGTCTTTGCATCAGATGCCTGTGTTGTGATAACAGGTGTTGGCTCTGAATGGTTCTCGATTGTACCTATATCAACTGTAACCTTGTCTCTTCTGATAGAGAACTCGCCCTTATAGAGGATTTTTCCCCTGTTGTTGTCGCAGGAAAGTTCCTCAAGTGTGTAATCACCATAAGGCATTGCTCCAAGAGAATCATCAACAGCAGCTTTTCCGTCTCCTGTAGAGAACCACAGTCCGTCATATGCTCCGCCACCGTTTGTGTTCTTTGAGTGTGCGTTCCAGCTGCTCTCTGAGCTGAAATAACCGTTCTCGTCAGTTTTGATTATATGGCTCTCACCTGTAGCCTTGTTCGTTACCCTGAATGGAATGTCACTCATTCTGTTCTGGTTGTCTGTATCTATCTTTGTCAGCTTGAAATCACCGCGCTTGATCTTATCGGCAACAGAAAACTCATTGCCTCCATTAAGCTGGGCTATATTTCCATTCTGTGTGATCTGTGTCACATACTTTCCTGTAACCTTTGTACTGCTTCCGTAAGCCTGAAGATATGCTCCATCAAGCTTATAGCCTTCCGGTGCCTTTGTTTCTTCGATTGAGAGTGTTCCAAGTGGTAAAACAGCTGCTCCTGATGTATTTTTATAGAAATCATCTCCTGAGACTTTACAAGTATTATTTAATCCAGCTACATATGTTCCACCAATTTTAACTGTCTTGATAACCCATGTTCGTGTGGCATTTGCAGGAAGATTTCCTGCATCGTAGAATCCTGCATAGTACTTAACCGTAAACTCTGCTCCCTCAAGGCTTGCTCCGCCCTGTGCAGCCTCTCCTGTTACACTATCTATTTTTTTAAGTGTTATAAGTGTAGGATCGTTTGTAGGTGTATCTGATACACTGAGCGCTGTATTTTGTCCGTCTGTTACAGTAAATGACTGTACCGAACTATCAAGTGCATATCCTGCAGGTGCTGTAAGCTCCTTGTAATAATATGTTCCGGCATTCAGTGAAACAGCAGCTGCATTGCCGCCTGCATCCGTTGTCAGTGTAGTAACCTGAGCTGAACATCCTGCATCAGAATAGATTCCGTATACAGCCCCTGCAAGTGAATAACATGAGTTTCCTGATGTGATTCCTGTGTTAGCTGACGTCTTGCTTAATGAAACTGTACCTGTCGGTGTGTACTCATAACCGAGAATGTTCTGTGTCGCACTTCCTGTGGAAAGTATATATACCTTAAATGATGCAGGTGCTGTCGTCCAGCAGAGGATTGGTAATGGAGCCTGCCCATTTACCAGATCACCATTGGCATTATATCCAAGTACGTTCTGGTATACCCAGTTCTTGAATGAACTGTTACATCCATGCATAGAACCTACTTCATCGTATGACACCAAAAAAGACAACATTATGTGGCTTAATGCAATGTATCTGTCATCATTCATTGCACTTCCATCATACCATGTGGATGGGAAATTTTTGGCATCGAAGCCTGGTGCTCCCCAGCAGTAATACGCAAGATTGCGACTCTGTACTGCCTGCGTTTTGTCTCCGGCATTGCTTACATAATTCTCTACATCATAGTGCTTTTCATATGTTCCGGACTGCGGAGTCTTTTTAGACGGCTGTACACAATAAGCATAATTGCCACCTGCATACATCTTGCGTGTTTCGTATCCGGCATACTTAGCAGATTCACTTGATACCGTCAGTTCGACCGTATCACCGGCCGCCTTTACCGGCACTGTTCCCATACCGGTTGTGATGATTGTTGGCACAGATAAGATAACTGCCATGGCCAGTGCCAACACTCTTTTAAATTTTTTCATGCGATTTGTCTCCTTAATTTATTTGCATTAAAAAAGGACTGACCGCTATGGTCAATCCTTGCTGTTATGGAGGTCCCCTCTGCATGATGTCTGTTCGTGATATAAGTTTTTTCATCATGTTCTCCTATCATGTTATTCTTTTGGCTTACAATTTGTAACAAAAAAGGAACTGTACGAGACCTCTGTACAATTCCTTTATCATCAATTATATATTACACTATCATGAAAAAGATATCTACCACCACTTACTTCCACCCTATTTTGTGGCACCGCATCCGCTGCACTTCTCACCATAGACATTCTCCGTATATGCCGCCTGATCTACCACATATACCTGCTCTGTTACTGCATCATGGTGTATGGTTCCGACCTGTACTGGAATATTTGTATACACAACATTATCACACTCATTTACATGATTTAATAAAGTCAAATCATCTGTTCCCAAATCCTTACCACATGTTTTACAAACATTATGATATTCATACTTTGGCTCATCATATGCCGCTTTTACAACCTTCGTTTCATAATGGCCCTCTTCCTTGTGCTGAATTGTATTGGCCACATACTTTACCCATGTATGGGTATGAGCTGCCGGCTTATTCGCTGTGCCTGCTGAGCTGTCTGTACCTTTACCGCCTGCAGCTGATGCCGGCTTAGTCTGATTTGATGAGGCCGCATTTGATGCTGCACTGCCGTTATTGGATACCGTGCTGCCATTACTGCTTACAGCTGAAGCTGATGAAGCAGATTTTTTATTATCTTTTGCTTTTTTTGGGGATTTTTCCTTATCAGCTGATGTTCCGGCAGATGAGCTTCCATTATCTGAATCTGCACTGCTGTCTGTCGTTGCAGTTCCTGCAGCAATGCTGTCATCAGCTTTCACACCGGCTGCTGTATCAGAGACCTCTGAACTCTCCTGCCCTTTTACTGCTTCATTTACTGCTGTGCTATCTGTAGATTTTTCCGTAACACTTTCTGCTACACTCTCAGTTGCTTTCTTTTCTGTTTTTTCAGTCTTTGATGTATTTTTTGAACTTGTGCAGGCTGCTGATGAAACAGCCATTGTCAGTGCCAGTAACGTGATTAATAATTTCTTTTTCATTGTAATGCCTCCTGATTATCAAAATCAAAATAAGGTTCCTCAAGCTCCGTATCATAATACTGATATGCTTCATTGAAAGTATCTTGAAAATCATTATCATGATTTCTGTAAATATCACCGCCGGTTAAAATAGCTGCAAATATATTCTGTCTGATAACCCTTTTCGCTATAGGTGCTATTAATATAAATACTGTTGAAATAATGATCACAACAACCATCATAACCGCACAGAATACCTTCTGAATAGTACGCAAAATCTTATTCTTCATTCCTTTTTGCCTCCAGTCTTTTTAATTCTACCATATATGCAAGCATTCTTTTAGTGTATACAGGACACTCACGGTCACCGGATATCCAGTGCCTTAAGGTTCCCATTGGAATACCAAATGTCTCCGAAAATTCTTTCTGTGTCATTCCCAGGGATTTTATCAGTTCCTTGAAGGATACTTTTTCTTCCTGTGCAGACATAACACTCATTTCCCGGTCTGAATATATCATCCAGTCAGTCTTTTCATTTCCCATATATAGCCTCCCTTCACTTACAAAGTAATCCAATGGGGTGTTTTTGTCAAGTGAAAACATCCCATTGGATTATTTTTGTGAGAGTTGCACAACAAAATGCTGCTCTTTAACCGTGATCACAAAGTTGTATTTGTGCAATATTTATCTTTTTTCACAATTATATAATACCACTTAACAGATATGCTATCTACCTCCACTTACTACCGGTCTTTTGTCGGCCGGAATATCTCTGAACTCCCCATAAATGAGACATTTTATGATGATTTTGTAACTTTTAATGCACATTTGCTAATCAAAAAACTCTTACAATTTTATTTAATGAAATTCTGCAAAATCCATATTTATCTATGTAATTCTATAGAAACATTTCATTAAAGCCAAAAAAAATAGAGAAATAAAAATCATACTCTCTGTGAACAGGAAGGAAGGAGGATATTCCCAATGATTAAAACAATACTAATTAAACTGCTTATCAGATTAACAGCAAACTTTTTGCTTCGCTATCTTGTCAAAAAATACATGTCTCGTATTGCCTGGCCGCATATGAACATTCTGTTAACATACCGGAATAAACACGTACATATCATCATTTACATTTTTTCTTAACTATATGCTTAGATATTGAAAGACTGTAATGCAGGTACTGGCTGCCTTGTCTAATAAGGCTTGTCCTTTTCCTTTTAATTTTTCTTTTTCATTAATGGGACCTGTAAGAGTTTCAGCCGGTTATACGATAACATGCATCATTTAATCCGGAGCGCAGCTCCCGCAAGTCCCATATATGGGAAAAGATAGAATTAATTCCAGTAAAAGAAAAGGTAAGATATTAGAATATATATAAAAGCGTTTATATATGCCTTTATGGCTTAAACACTGCATTTGAGCTTATCTGATGCCGGCGTTCTTTTGGACTGGTATATGCCATATATATCTGCATTTATGGACTGGTTTTCCGGCATTTGACATATTTGTCACTTTTTTTGGACTGCTTTAAAAATATATCCGTATTTTTGGACTGGTATGTGCAGGGCTGCCGTGCCATGCATGTCATCCGGTCTTTCCGGAAATATATTTTATTCACTTTTGAAGTATTTTTGTGATTTTATGCATTTAGAAATGTAAAGGTGCATGTTTTTGTGAACGTTTACGAGGCCTGCGTCATCCGACCCAGGCTGTTTGCCATATTTATATTGTTGTATTGAGAAGCAGGCTCTCCAACTCTCCATAATCATTGTCACGCTGGCTGAAGTTATTGAATCTGTTCTTTTTTGATTTGCTGTTTGATTTCACAGACTGTGTTTCCGGCACATCCTTTAAGCCTTCCAGAATGGCTTTTAAATGATGATGTACTGTTGGGGCAGACAGAGATCTGTCTCTCCATTTATGTCCGCTTATACTGTTATGTATTGCTGCTGAAAGGTATGTTTTTACATCTGCATGCTTTTGGGCAAAGGCTGAAGCATACTGATACATAAGAAAAACTGTATCATCAAAGCCTGTTTTGTCATACTTGATGTTATCTCTGTTTAAATCCATTCTGACTGACTGCTCATTATACATGTCCTGGTCATATCTGTGGCCTTCCTGGCCTTTAGCCGGCTTTTTAAAGCATATTCTTGATGTTATTCGGTAAAAGCCATCCTTGATTCCTACGCTGAAGAATCCGCATACCTTTGACAGTGAATGTATATAGCCTCTGACTGTTCTGTCAGTTACCCCAAGTGTTTTATCCCAGGCATCATAAAAAGCCCTGACGCCATGCTTATAGCCTTTTCCTGTCTCAAAGCTGCGCTTCCTGAATTCAAGGGCCAGATATTTCTCTTTTGCTTTCAATGCCTTGAACTCGCCTGAACGAAACACCGGGCTTGCCAGGTCAACATATCCCTCATTCCTGTATGTAGCCTCGCTGCTTCCCTTCCATGGATATGCATTATCGTTTACCGTAATGTCATAATCACTTGTAGTGCCTGCGTCATTCTGGTTGCGTCTAAAGGTCACAATTCCCTTATCAGCAAGTCCATACAGCGCATTATAGAAAGACTGCTTACATCTGTCATACTCATCGCAGTAGTCTTTGTAGTATGCCCCATACATGGTTCCACTGGTCTCATCAGAATGCTGCACTGCCCAAACCAGCAGATCCATTTCACTGTTGCTTACATTATGAAGTTTTTCAAGTATTCTGTACTTAAGCTTCATCTGTTCCTCTTTGTTACTTCATTTTCTAACTGTTTTTTATGATTCCATTCAGACCTTTTAAGTCTTTCATTATCTGTTACGATTCTTATGTTATTTACAGCATCAGGATATTTTTTGAGCTGTGTGCATACCTGCACCCATTCAGTCCATATCCAGTTAGGTATCACTCTTACATTCACTTCTTTTTCTCCTCTGAAAGCTGATGTATCCATTTAAGCTGCTCTGCATCATCCTTCTCACGGTCTCTGGAAGCTGCCATACAGCATAACATCAATCCAGTGCCAACCAATATCCCTAAAGCAGTGCCAACCAATATCCCTAAAATAATAATAATAATAAAACTCTCAATTATATAGTGCATTGCTTATCTCCTCCTTTACATGCCGCACAGCTCATCACAGTTTTTACTGTAATTCCAGTCTTCAGACTCATCGTCAAACCAGTGGAATGAGCATCCTAATCTGCCATCTACATCCACTGCTCCGTAAAACATGCATCCGCTGCATAGTCCTTCTGCTTCATAATCCTGTAATGTTAATTTCTCCGTATTATCTCCGTCCATATTACCGCTCCTTATTTTGATATTATTTTAGTTTATGCATTAACCCCATCTCACAAAATGGGATTTAAACAGTCTGTCTGAAAGAACTAATTTTATTCTGCTGTCTGTCAGTGTTGTCCTTTCTCTTCCGCTTTCAACTGCATACCATAATGTTCCCTTATGCACAAGCATGCTCCCACCTTCCTTCTAACGCAATTTTAATTTCCTGCCTGCTTTAATATTGACACTCTTGAGCAATCCCTTTAATGGCCTATATTTACACAAATGTGAGTATATATAGTGTGAAAGTTGTTCAATATCATTTTTGGTGGCAAGCTGCTCTATGATATCAGATACATCATCATAACAGCTTGCATAGCCGTCTGACTTCATGTCGTCTGCCATTCCACATTTCCTCACAAATGCATCAAACCTTTTCTGCAGTTCTTTTTTCAGTTTTTTTTCATTAATCATTCACTTTTCCCTTTCCTGCTGGTTGTTTTTTCTTTATGCGCCATGAATATACTCATTCCAAGTCCTGCTACTGCTATAGAATGTGATCATTCATTAGCAATTTGTCGATGAACGCATTACCGGAAAACAATACATTCCAATAATTTTGACATACTTATGCCTATATAATACAGCATTAATTAAACTGATCTCATTGTCCGTTATTGAGTCTGAATTACAGGAAATCTTATTACATAAAGATGCTATATTATCATCAGTACAATTAACCTCAACTACACGATATTCATTTTCTCTATATTGCATCGCCTTTTTTAAACTATTCATATTATGTAATCTAATATCTTCTGACAACGACTTGATCCAATAAATAAGTTTTTTCTGTTCAGCCACATTCATATTTGCAATATCAAATGAAGACTTAATTGGATAATATTTTTTATACATTTTTGAATTGAACATATTTCTTATATCTCCTTATCTGATTTTTTTATAAAGTTGTAATTTCAAAACTACTCATTTTTTTCTTTATGCGCCATGAATGTGAACATTCCAAGTCCGACTACTGTCATAATTACAACGATCATTAATTCATATGATTTAGTTAAAAGAATTGTCAACAGAGGCTGAAAAAGTGCCATAAACAATGAAAAAAATAAGTCTTCAAAATCTATGCGTTTTGTTATTACTCCAACAACAAAACTAATAAGAAATATTGAAATTGCTATTGTTCCTGATAGTGCAGATACAGACATATTTATTGCATTATACCCTATATGATATGTAAAATCTGAAGCACAGATAAAAGCTGTCCCTATAAGCAGATACTTATTTTCCAGTTTCTTTGGTACCTGTGACATGAACACATAAGCGATCTCAATTATCATTGCCAAATAAAATATCACTTCTCTCATTCAAAATCTCCTCTCCTCATCATCCGGTACAACGTGGCTTTTGATGGATACTGTTCATCTGTCTTTATCCCTGATTTCTTAAGCTCATCCAATGCAGTCTGTGGACTGACACATTCATCAATGAGTTTCTGCCTTAAGAATTTATACATTTCGCCATTTTTATCGAATATTCTTTCCTTGCGGCCCCTGTTATTCATTGATATTTCATACTGCTTCTGCGCATATTGGGCATCATAAACACCATCCTCATTTGTTCCACGTCGTATTTCCCGGTAAATTGTTGAATACTCAAAATTCATCCTCTCTGCGACTTCCATAATTGTAATGCTTTTATTTTTTTTAAGCATTTCCTGTATCTGACAGCGGTTTTCATATGTTACTGTCTTATATTTCCTGCTTATGTACATGTTTTACCTCCTTTTCATTCCTGGTACCGGAATCCGGTACCTCAAGAAAATCCATCATGTCAATCTGTCCTTCAATGCTGTCTGACGGCACTTTTCCTGCAGGAGCCCGGTTCTGTGGTTTATGAATTTTTCCAGAACTTCCTGTTATTAGCTCCCCAACAGACAAATGGCTGTTTGTGTATTCTATAATCAGATGCAGCGCCTTTTTCCTGTAACGCTCAAATGTGGTCGGTGACATGTCAAACTGTATTCTTACGTTCTCATACAAATCATTTTCAACATATAACTGACTCAGCAGAGTATAATAAGGGTCGTCCAGCGCCAGATAACAGGCCCATACACGATTAACCATATCCTCCTGATTCGACAGCTCTGTGAGCATCGTTAAAAGCTCTTTACGTCTTATTTCTCTGTCTTTTTCAAGTTTAATTATAAGGTCAGACAGGTCTTTCTTTTTTCCACCTTTAGGGCCGGGCAACAGGCTGTTATGTGCAGCTGAGATGCTTTTTTCAGCTATAAGCTCATCCATAAACACCCCCATGTCACTCCGGCTTACCTCGCGGAAAAGAAGAACCATCTTTTTATTAATGTCATTAAGCATTTTTTCGCGGTTAGACAGTATTTTTTTAATTCTGTCTTCTGTAATTATTACACTCATTTATTCACCCTTTTTCCATATGCGCGGCAGATATAAAAATCTGCCGCAAAGGTTTTATGATGGCTGCCATTTCTGGCAGCAAAGATACTTTCTTCATTTGATGCCACGCACAGCCGTGCCGGTTATGGCACGGCCTGCGGAAAGTACCATTATTCTTCCATATCTTCAGTATTCCCAACATCCGGACCTTCTCCGTACTCTCTTGCACATCTTTTTGAATCAGGATAGAGATACATACATGCTCCTCCCGATATCGAACATTCAAATCCGTGATATTCATCTGTTTTTATTGCACACAAACATCCCATATTATTTTTCCTCCTTAGCCAATTTTTCTAATCCTTGTACTATATACTCCTGCCTTCTTAAAACTTTAACCGGAACATCTGCACCGGCCTCTGCACGCTGTCTAATCATTTTAAGCCGCTCTCTTTGTTCTGTAAGGTAAAAAGCCAGGTCATACATAACTTCAAGACTCTTTTTGAATTCATCTTCATCATCATCGAATACATTTTCCTCATCCTCTTCTGACATGATTTCCTCGTCTATGTCCATATCAATGTTGTTAAATGCATACTGGCCGGTCATGCCCTCTTCTTCCTCCTGCATCCTTTCATATCTGTCTGAGCCTGTAACACCATCCACAAGGTCAAGGAACTCTGTCCATGACAGTCTGTCTGAGTTACACACTATGATGCCTTTTGGTGAGCAGTCATATGATATTCCTGCCTCACATCCGCCTCTGTATGATTTTGCAAAATGAGACATAAGGTATTCTCTCAGCTCTTTAGATGAATTAAACTGCCGGTCTGCGTCCTTTAAAAACAGATCATAAAAAATTCTGACCTGTCTTGGTTCCGGCTCTCTTTTAGGTTTGGAAGCTTCTTTATGGGCTTCTATCTCCCTCATGGTTGTCTTTCCGTCCATTATCAATTCTTCCTGCTTTTCTTCAGGAAGTGAGGCCAGTGCCAGCGCAGCGCTTTTATTTATATGTCCCTTTTCCAGAGCCTCTCTTCCTTTATCACCAAGATTTTTTGAAATATTTACGTAATCGCCAACTGTCGTTTTTCCCATATTCAGAATGCGAGCTATTTTTTCAACTGTCTTACCTCCATGCACATGCTTAAACTCGTCAGGATATTTATCAAGCAGATATTTGATGCGTTCTATTTCATGCAGCTTTTCTGCATCTGTCTTTGGAATGAAACCATTAGTTGCATAAAGCTGGAACTCTGCCTGCACATCATCAACATGCTCTACCTTGCATGGAAGAAACTCAAACTCCTTAAGTCCTTCATGCTCTACCAGATACCTGCAGGCAAGTCTTCTGTGATGACCTGCAATGATTTCATATGTGTCAGTTCCGCTTTTTCGGACTAGTAAATCCTGAAGAACCCTGCCAGCCGATTTAATCAGTTCTGCAAAAGCAGCTATATCATCCTCTGTTGCACTTTTACGATACTGGTCTGTATTGTCAATGAGCTTGGTGTAATGTATCCATCTGGTCTCACTTCGTGGTCTGTTGTCAGTTTTCTTTACGTCACTGTTAAATACAGCTCCGAATTTAGCCATGGAACTCACCTGCTTTCTCGCTTAAAATCTCATTTGCAAGCTCCAGATAATCATCTGCTACCGGATTACTTTTTCTATGTCTTGCAACAGGCTTGTAGAGCAACAGGGCATTATCGACTGCTGACGAAGCACTTACACATGTTGTAAGAAATGGATAATCATGTCTGCCAACAAGGTCCTCATAAATCTCTCTCTGTGCCCTTCTGTTTGAATTCACCATAGTTGCAAACACCTTCCATACCGGTGAACAGACAGGCTCCATTAACTCACCATCCATAACCGGATATATATATCTAAGTCCATTTATCTTTTCATCTACAACTGATAAATTATCACGACAGAATTTATTCAGGCATACAGGAGTAAGCACCAAATCAGCTGCACAAATACATGTAATGGTCAGCTGCTCAAAGGCAGGTCTTGTATCAATAAGGCATATATCATATCTGTCCGCCACTGTATCCAGTGCCTTTTTTATTACATCAATCTGTGATGCATCATCCTCCTCGAGTTCTGTACTTCCCGGTATGACATCAATATTGCCATACCTGGTTCTATAAATGCTTCTCTTTACGTGTGCCGGATTCCGGTACACATCTTTGATTGACCGTTCTGTCTTTCTTGGTAAAAAGAATGGCGTTGCATTTGCCTGTGGATCAGCATCCACAACAAGAATCTTCTTTCCAAGCTGCATAAAAGAATATGCAAGATTTACTGTTGTAGTTGTCTTTCCTACTCCACCTTTTAAGTTGCTGATAGTTATTTTGTACATCATAAAACCTCTTTTCTGCTGTTTTTACAGCTATAAAACCTTTTAATAAACAGTTCTGATCCCCTTGAGTTCATCCGGTAATTGCTCAGGCAGATTATCCAAATCAAGTTCCATCAAAATTTTAAGTCGTTCACTTGACTTGTTGTCTGCTTTCACTGCTATATTTTTTCCATTCACATAATGTCTAGAGAAATTTCCTTCTCCATCGTACCCACACAGAATTTCTTCTTCATGTTCTCTACGATTCTGTATAAGTATCCATGTTCCACAAGCCTGTGACCTTATTGTTATCTTTTCGTTTTCAAGCCACTCGCAGCCTTCATATTTTGAATAAACCAGTTCTTTTATTTTTGGCAGTTCAATATAACTTACATTCTGCGCACGTCTGAAAAGTTCTTTTTTGCCAATATACTCGTAAATATTCTTTGCCATAGTGGCTCCTTTCTCTGAAAATCGTAACTGATTTACAGTTTTACTTATTTTTTCTGATTAACTTACTGTCATCAAACCATTTAATACTGCTTCCGGCAAACTCCGTCTTTGGAATATACACACTAGCTGTTGAGGTGAATAATTTGTCGCTTTTTCTGAAGTATGCTGTTGATGTTGTGTTCATTTTGCGTCCTCACTTTCTTATAAATGTTAGTAAATCAACTTTTGGCACATAACACCGTGTTTTATTGCATACCCACTGTGTTTTTTGTTACAATGTGTGTGCGGTGAATGTGTGTGTTTTAACATAGTGCCTATAGCGAATGTCACTTTGTATTACACCCCATTCTTTACAACTAAAAAACGCGGTAGAGTTAATTTCTTAACTCTACCGCGAGCGGTGTAGAATGCATAAGGATTAACTCTTTATGCATTTAATATAATACTTTACGGATACAGATTTATCAATAATCCATTTTCGATACCCTATTCATTATTTATAAGCTATTTTATGCAATTATTCTTTCTTCCTTTATTGACTTTCATAATTTTTGTAATTATACTTAAATTTGTATTTATAGTACTAAACACACAATATCAAAATAAATTTTTGGAGTAACTCATGATTAAAATCAGCATAAAAGATGCGCAGATTGGTATGGTGGCAGCAGAACCGATAAAGACCCCTCTGGGGCAGATACTTGCACTGCCCGGCACACCACTCACCCGTCAGCTCATCAACAAAATGAAGCTATATAAGGTAGGCAGCATCTCAATTCAAAACCCATTCGATGCAGCAGCACCGCAAGCCGGCGAAAAATCCTTTGATGAGGCTGCGCTCCTTACTGCTGTCATTGACCTTTCCTCATCGTGCGGCACTACAATCGAGACCTTTGACATGCTCTACAACATGCGCACCATTGCAGACCCGTTGTACTCACACTGTCTGAATGTAGGGCTTATTACAAGGATGATCGGACGATGGCTTCATATGGAAAAGACAGATGTGAATACGCTTACTATCGCAGGAGTACTTCACGATATCGGTAAATGCAAGATTCCCGATGATGTGCTAAACAAGCCTGACAAGCTCACAGATGAAGAATTTGCGCTCATAAAAAAACACCCACAGTTTGGTTTTGATTTGATTAGGGATCTGCAGATTGACTCCAGAATAAAGCGCACAGCCCTCATGCATCATGAGCGCTGTGATGGCTCTGGCTATCCTTCGCAGCTTGACAGCTCACTGATTGACGACTTTGCCATGATAACAGCCATCGCCGATGTATATGATGCCATGACTGCTGCCAGACGCTATCGCGCGCCACTTTGTCCGTTCGCTGTCATATCAAGCTTTGAGAGTGAAGGTTTTACAAAGTACAATACAAAGTTCCTGCTTTTGTTTTTGAAAAAGCTTGCTACCACATACCAGAGCAACCGTGTAATGCTCAACGATAGCCGGTTCTGTAATATTGTGATGCTCAACCCACATGAACTGTCACGCCCTATTGTACGTTTTGATGACGGCAGTATACTTGATTTGTCCACAAACCGCGAGTTTTTCATCAAATCTGTGATGTAAGCCGATTTATAATCAAAAGGATTACGGAGTAGTTACTCAAAAAAATTATAAAATAACCAAAAATAAGAACCGTGCATCTACAGTAAGATGCTGCCGGTTCTTATTTTATATATTGCATTTATATTGTGTTTACATTTCATGCTTTACGTATATATCTATTACGATACCTTGAGTATGAACTTCTGAAGCTCCTTCTCATCCTCTACCCTGGCAATTTTTGCACCAATCTTTGTAAGCTTCTCCTCGAGTGCCTCATAGCCTCTCTGGATATAGTAGATATCATCAACCACTGTGATTCCCTCTGCTGCAAGACCTGCTATAACCAGTGCTGCTCCTGCTCTTAGGTCAGGTGCATTCACTCTGGCACCTGTGTATCTTTTCACGCCGCTTATGATTGCTATATTGCTCTCTACCTTTATATCAGCTCCCATTCTGGTGAGCTCGTCAACATACTTGAAACGATTCTCAAATATGCTCTCTGTCACTGTACTGGTGCCCTCAGCGATACCCAAAAGCACCGCCATCTGTGGCTGCATATCTGTCGGGAAGCCCGGATATGGAAGTGTGGTGACCTGTGTATGCTTTAAATGTCCATCTGATATTACTCTGACTGAGTCATCAAACTCCTCTACCTGGCAGCCTACCTCCAACAGCTTTGCTGTGGTGGCCTCAAGATGCTTTGGAATGACATTCTTTACCAGCACGTTGCCTCCTGCTGCCGCAACTGCAAACATGAATGTACCGGCCTCAATCTGATCCGGAATGACAGAATACTCTGTAGCATGTAATTTCTCCACACCTACAATTCTGATGACATCGGTTCCTGCGCCCCTGATATTTGCTCCCATGCTGTTTAAGAAGTTTGCCACGTCAACGACATGAGGCTCCTTAGCCGCATTCTCGATAACAGTCTTGCCATCTGCCATGGCTGCAGCCATCATAATATTGATTGTGGCACCTACAGAAACCTTATCCATATATATGTGTGTGCCCTTAAGCTCCTTTGCCCTGGCGATGACAAGGCCATGAGCTATGTCTATGTCTGCTCCCATGGAGCGGAAGCCCTTCATATGAAGGTCAATCGGCCTGCTTCCGATATCACAGCCTCCCGGAAGCGCAACCTCTGCATGCTTGTATTTTCCAAGTAATGCACCAATCAAATAATATGATGCCCTGATTCGTCTGATGAATTCATTATCGACATTTACGCCTCTGATAAATGAACCGTTTATCTTTACCTTGTGTATATCCACGCGCTCCACATGTGCGCCGATTTCTTCGATTGCCTGAAGTAAGACATTGATATCCCTTACATTTGGCAAATTATCTATTGTTACAGTCTCGTCTGTCATTATGGCAGCGGCCAAAATAGCAAGTGCAGCATTTTTGGCTCCACCAATTTCAACTTCACCGTATAAAGGATTTCCACCTTTGATTACGTACTGTTCCATATTCCACCTCTATGAATTCAGGAGTATACTTCCTCCTAATATACTATTCTCAATTTACACTATTGTTATACATCCAACTACAAATTTCATTTATGACGACGTATTTAAGCCGCCATTTGTGCCGGTGCTGCTTTTAATAAATGACGCAGCAGCTACTATTATCTAATCATATCACGATAAATAAGCACTATAATTCAAGTGCCTCCACCAGCTTCTCTACTGTCTGCTCCACATCAAGCCCCTCCTCGGAAACCTCGATGTCTGCATACTGCTCATACAATTTTGAGCGCTCTTCAAAAAGGGTTTCTAAAGTCTGCCCTTTCTTTAATACTACACCTCTACCCTTTATGTCTGCAAGTCGTTTTTCCAAAATAGCATAAGAAACCTTGAGATACACAACTCTGCCTATCTCCTTAAGATGCTCCATGGCCTCTTTTCCGTATACCACCGAACCGCCTGTAGCTATAATGGCCCTATCAGCCCTGATAGAGGCATTGACACGGTTCTCTACCTCTATAAAACCGTCCGTGCCCTTTTCCTCAATTATCTCACGCAGAAGCTTTCCCTCCTGCTCCTGTATCAGTAAATCCGCATCCAGGAAGCTGTATCCCAGCACCTTTGCAAGTATTACGCCTATGGTACTCTTTCCAACTCCCGGCATGCCTATAAGTACGATATTAGTTTTCTGTTCCATCTACTGCCTCAGTATTCTCTGTATCTGTACTATTAGTGCTTTCTGACTGCTGTGTGCTCTCTGTAGCACTTGTGTCTGCTGCCTTTTTGTCCTTCTTGGTAGTAGTAAAATAATTGTGAATCTTGATCTTGTCAAGCTGCTTCTGCTTTACAGACCATTTTTCATCATCCTGCCATCCTGAAAGGATGCCATTGTAATATTTGTCCTCTTTATTGCCCTTTACAGTCTTCCTGTTTGACTCTGTTGCTTTCTCATCGGTCTTTTTGTCGAGCCTTACGATATAGTAAGTGCTGTCTGTGGTGATGAGGTCTGAGGTCTGTCCCTCCTCAAGGGAATTGAGTGCATCTACAACGCTCTGATCAAGATTGTTTGTAGTGTATACACTGTCCTTTGTCTTGCTGTCCGATGACTCTGAGCTCTCTGTAGACTCTGTGTCATCTGATTTCTTATCTGAATCATCTGTCTTCTCCGCATCCGGATCAACGTATGTGGCGTATGTGCCTGTTGTGGCTGTAGTGCCTGCTGCCTTGGCTGCATCCTCTAAGGATGATCCTCCTGCAAGCGCCTCTACCACTGCATCTGCCTGTGCCTTTATCTGTGCTGACTGCTCATCTGTATATGTCTGATACTGGTAATTAGAGTCATATGCTCCCTTGTAATCAAGCTTCACAATGGTGTATGCAGCCATATTGGCTTCCTCATCCGTCACGCTTGAATCAGCATTTTTGATGATTGCAGCATACATCTTACTCTTTATGAGGCGAAGCTCTAAATATTCCTCGACAATCTCCTCTGTAGCACTCATCTCGTCTATCACATCATCGGAATTTGCCTTCATAAACTTCTCTGCGGCTTTTTTGATTTCCTTTTTCTCATCATCAGAAACCTCTACATCGTAATCTGACTGATGCGCCTTTAATGTGTAAAGCTCATGAGCCTCCTCGATAGCATTTTTCTTCCATGTTTCAAGCACAGTATTATTGCCTGATACTGTCTTGTCCCAGTAGCCCTCGCCCATGTACTGTATATACATGTCATCATAACCGGCCTCCTGGTACCTTATCATAAAATTAACAAGCCCAAGCTTGATATCCTCTTTATCTAATGTCGCAACTGTTGCGGTTTTATTTATTGCACATCCTGTAAAAGCTGTAACTGAGAGTGTTGCAGCTAATAACATAGCTATTACTTTTTTCGCTTTCATTGTATCTATCCTCTTTAAAATTGGTATAGTATCGCTCGTATATTATAGAGCTTTTCGGGCCTGCTGGCAAGCATTTTCTAAACTTTGTAAATTATCGTCAATTTCGCGTAAAGCATGTGGTGTTTCCTATGCTATATGCTACATGATTCCAAAATTCGGGTAACTATTCAGCCGTAATCAGTTCCTTACGCATCTGCGAAATCAGTTCCTCCACCACATCAAGCACATCCCGCTTCTTTGCCACGCTGCCATTTTTTAAATCAAATGTGAAATATGGGTTTTCTGCCATATTGAATTTGAGGGAAGATTTATACTGGGCAACAAGCATTGGTATCTTCTCCGGATTTATCCTTGCCCGTTCAAACATGGTAAGCTTTATCAGTGAGCCGGTCTGCTTTATCTCAGTGATATATACGGCATGTGCCAACGCCTTAAGCCTTGCCACGCGAAGCAGGCTGAGCACTGATTTTGGTGGTTCACCAAACCTGTCTATGAGCTCCTCGAGCATCTCATCCTTCTCTTCCTCTGTCTCTATGCCTGCAATACGCTTGTATATATCCAGCTTCTGGAATTCGTTTGCAATATAACCTGCCGGAATATAAGCATCGGTAACAATATCCACGGTCGTATCAAATTTATCACTGATATCCTCGATGCCCTTTGCCTCTTTTACAGCCTCGCTCAACATCTTGCAGTACAAATCGTAGCCCACTGCCTCCATGTGTCCGCTCTGCTCCGCACCGAGCAGATTGCCCGCACCACGGATTTCAAGGTCTCTCATGGCAATCTTAAAGCCGCTGCCAAGGTCTGAGTACTCCTTTATCGCTGCAAGACGCTTTTCTGCCACCTCTTTTAACATCTTGTTTCGCCTGTACATGAGAAATGCATACGCAGTACGGTTAGATCTGCCGACTCGTCCGCGGAGCTGATAAAGCTGTGAAAGTCCCATGTTGTCCGCATCGTGTATAATCATTGTATTGACGTTTGAGATGTCAAGTCCTGTCTCTATAATGGTCGTGGATACAAGCACATCTATTTCACCATTGATGAAACGGTACATGATGCGCTCAAGCTCCGTCTCCTTCATCTGTCCGTGCGCAAATGCAACAGTCGCATCTGGCACCAGCTCCTGCAGCTTTGCCGTTATGTCTGCTATGTCGCGCACTTTATTGTACACATAGTACACCTGTCCGTTTCTGGCAAGCTCCCTGTTTATCGCCTCTCTGACAAGCTCATCATTGTACTCCATGACATATGTCTGAATCGGTACACGGTCCATCGGCGGCTCCTCAAGCACGCTCATATCCCTTATGCCGATTAAACTCATGTGGAGTGTCCTCGGAATCGGTGTAGCGGTCAGTGTGAGCACATCGACATTGACCTTCATCTGCTTAATCTTCTCCTTGTGAGTCACTCCGAAGCGCTGCTCCTCATCGATTACCAAAAGCCCCAGATCCTTAAACTGTACATCCTTTGAGAGTATGCGGTGTGTTCCGATAATGATATCGACCTCACCCTTTTTGAGCTTTTCTATCGTCTTTTTCTGCTCTGCTGCGCTTCTGAAACGGCACATCAAATCCACATTCACCGGAAAATCCTTCATCCTCTGCGAAAACGTATCGTAAATCTGCTGTGCCAGAATGGTTGTCGGAGCAAGATATGCCACCTGCTTGCTGTCCTGCACCGCCTTGAAGGCCGCACGGATTGCAACCTCCGTCTTGCCGTAGCCCACATCACCGCAAATCAGTCTATCCATTATTTTATGGCTCTGCATATCAGTCTTTGTGGCTTCAATTGCAAGAATCTGATCCTCAGTCTCATCAAAAGGAAAAAGCTCCTCAAACTCTCTCTGCCATACCGTATCCTCGCCGAAGGCATATCCGTTTTGCTGCTCACGCTGGGCGTACAGCTTCACCAGGTCTCCTGCAATCTGCTTTACCGCACCTCTGACACGATTCTTCGTCCTGGTCCATTCCTGACCGCCAAGCTTGTTGAGCTTTGGTTTCCTGGCATCCTTTCCGGCATATTTTTGTATCATATCAAGCTGAGTGGCAAGAATATAGAGATTGGAGCCACCCTGATACTCTATCTTGATGTAGTCCTTTACCTTTTTGTCCACCTCAAGCTTTTCAATGCCGCGGTAAATACCTAGTCCGTGGTTTTCATGCACTACATAGTCCCCAACCGACAAATCGGTAAAGCTCTGTATTTTCTCACCCTCATAGGTGCGGTGACGCTTCTTTTTCTTCTGCTGCGCCCCAAAAATATCTGACTCCGTAATCACGGCAAACTTTAGGATAGGATACTCAAAGCCTCTTCTCACCTTGCCGTAGCAGACCATAATCTGCCCCTGGGAAAGCTCATGGTCGTAGTTTTCAGTATAAAAGCATGTGATTCCCTGATCTGTGATATCCTCTGAAAGCCGCTTTGCCCTTGTCCTTGAACCGGATAAAAGAATGACTCTGTAGCCGTTTTTCTTATAGCGCTTTAAGTCCTTTATCAAAAGCTCAAAGCTGTTATTGTATGGGCTGACGCTCTGACAGTGAATACCATAGCTTCCCAGCTGGTGCAGTCCGTTTGCTTTATTATCGAGCGCAGCGAGTGCGATACATGAATACTTCTCGAGCTTTGCCACTATCTCCTTCTCTGTAAAAAGACCGTTCATCTGCCCCGGAAGTATATATCCCATCGCAAGTCTCTGCTTCATGCTCTCTGAAAACTCAGTCTCTGTAAGCTTTCCCTGCTCTGTACATCTGGTCAGCTCATCGAAAAATATAAGGCTGTCCGATGGCTTAAAATAATCCAAAATCCCGACTCTCTCATCAAAAAAGTACGACAAAAAAGCATCCATGCCCGCATACATGGACAGCTCTCCCCACTCCTCGGTAAGCTCGTCTGCCATCTCACTCACTCTGTGTGCTTCCTCTGTCTTCATCTGCTTTCTAAGCTTGTCAGACACCCTCTTTGCCTCTGCCTTAAGCTTTTCAATTCCCCCGGCCTTTTCCTCATCACTAAGTACAAGCTCTGCCGCCGGATATATGCTCACCTGTTCAATATTTTCAATGGATTTCTGGCTCTCGCAGTCAAAATATCTGATGGTGTCTATCTCGTCTCCCCACAGCTCGATTCGGATAGGATTCTCCTCCGTCAGCGGAAAAACATCAAGAATACCGCCCCTGACAGAAAACTGTCCCATCGTCTGGACCTGATACTCTTTTTCATAGCCCATCCTGATAAGAGCAGCCTGAATTTCCTTCAAATCCAAAAGCTGTTCCTGCTCAAGTGTAAGCACGTTTTCCCACATCTTTTCTATCGGCGCCATCGTATTCATCAGCGCATCAAAGGTGGTCACAAGCGTCACTCTCTCCTGCTCACGGATAGCCTTCAAAGCCCTGATACGCTCCGCTGTCAGGAGATTGCCCCTGATATCCGACTGGTAAAAAAGCACATCCTTTGATGGATAATACACCACCTCTTTGTCAAAAAAACTGTACTCATCGTACAGTTCCTTCGCCTTCTGCTCTCCAAAGGTCACAATAAGCTTGTTCTTCCTGTGGCCTCCAAAGGCATATATCATCTGTGATTTTTGCGCATCTATGCATCCCGTGACAGATATAAGTCCGGACGATTTTTCTGCCGTTTTTGTCATCTCCTCAAAGCCCGCAAGGGAAAGGAGTGGCTCTGTAAATGCTTTCACTTTCAATTCTCCATTTCTGTCTGTTCAAAATCACCTTGTCGATTTCCAGCTAGTTATATATGTTCATAGCCTTATCCGTCTCGCCCTGCATCATGAGAACTGCTGCATCCATCGCATGGCCTATAGCTTCCTCTACCTTTGCCCTGTCCTCAGAACTGAAACGCCCGAGCACATGGTCAGCAAGATCCCAGCCCTGCGGCTTCTCTCCAACACCGACCTTGATACGGCTGAAGCCCTGTGTGCCGGTCATTGCAATGATGCTCTTAATCCCGTTGTGACCGCCGGCGCTGCCCTTTTTGCGGATACGGATACGCCCCGGCTCAAGCGAAATATCATCAAAAATAACAATCATTTCCTCATCCGGATCAAGCTTATAAAAATTCATCACCTCAGCAACAGACTCACCGCTTAAGTTCATGTATGTCTGTGGCTTCACAAGCAGCACCTTCATGCCCTCAATCACTCCGCTTCCACAGAGCGCCTTGTGCTTTTTGTCTGTCACACTTATATTATATTTATCCGCAAGCGCATCTATCACATCAAATCCGATATTGTGCCTTGTGTGCTCATATTTTTTGTCAGGATTTCCAAGTCCTACTATAACGTACATCGTTTATCCTTTCTCTTTCTCATATCATTTACAATTCAAAATAAAACAAATACTGCTGGATAATTCCCGCCACACCCTTGTAGCGCTCAAAATCAAAGCCGTCACTATAATATTTGTCCAAAAGCTGCTTTACATGCGTATCTATCGGAAACGCATCCACATGATGCAAACCGAAAAGGCATATGCAGTTTGCCACCTTTTTGCCAATTCCTTTGCGGGTAAGCAGGCTTTCCATCGCCTCATCATAGCTCATTTTGCGCAGATTATCAAGCCAGTCAGGATTATTAGCACCATACTCATATATTTCCTTCAGATACGGTGCCCTGTAGCCAAAGCCCATGCTCCTGTCATCAAATACCTCATCCGGTACCTCAAGAGGCTTGGGAAATGTATACAGTTCTTCCCCCTCTGCACTGCCGTCTATTTTATGTCCGCACCGCCTGCAAAGTAAATCCACACTGTTTGTGATTCGCTTTATGTTATTATTCTGGGAAATCATAAAAGTAACAATCATCTCCCACAAATCCTGCCTTAAAATGCGCACACCACTGCCATATGCATACGCCTCTTTCAGATGCGCGTCATCTCCGTCTGCTATAAGCTTTGCAATCCCCGCATAATCCGTATCCATATCCAGATAGCTTTTCCATATATTGTTCCAGTCTGCCTCATCACAGTCCAGCTCAAACTCATTCCCATCCTGCTTAATCCGAAGTGCCCTGTCAAATGCCACTACTGTGTATTCATTTTCTCCTGTATTCTTCCATCTGAAGCACTGACCACTGTCAGCAATCTGTTTTAAATCCAGATTATCTATTTTCGTCTTGTACATATCTGTTTGTCTATCCTCTTTTATTGTAGCTATACTCTAAAAAGCCGGTCTTTCTGTGGCTTATTGTACCACGGATAGACCGGTTTGTGTGAAATATATTTGGATTATTATACCAGCTCAGGTATTTTATATCCCGCCTTGCTCATCGCTTTTTCAAATTCATCAAGCGACATCTCAGCCTTCTCGGCACCTCTTTTTGCAGAATAGTCTCCCTCCTGTACTGAAAGATAAATTTCAAAAAGACGGCCCTGCTGCATTCCCTGTTGCATTCCTCTCTGCATGCCCTCCTGAATGCCGCGTTTTTTATGATCATCCCATGCCTTACACATATTTACCA
>ENA-OYWU01000260-OYWU01000260.1-human-gut-metagenome-genome-assembly--contig:-NODE-260-length-30917-cov-13.327393_pt1 | contig 30917 bp, 25 predicted proteins | sample MGYA00244173_ERZ653403 | MGnify/ENA primary metagenome ERZ653403 (study PRJEB26926, sample SAMN06165043) | human gut metagenome | biome: ENVO:00009003; feature: ENVO:2100002; material: ENVO:00002003...
GGGCTCGGAGATGTGTATAAGAGACAGATCGGGGACTACTGCTTCATCGGCTGCAACACCAACCTTGTGGCCCCGGTCAAGGTGGGCGACGGTGCCTACACCGCCGCCGGCAGCACCATCACTCAGGATGTGCCCGCACAGGCGCTGGGCATCGCCCGGGAGCGCCAGACCAATCTGGAGGGCTGGGCTGAACCGAAGATGGAAGCCTACATCGCCAAGAAGCAGAAGCTGGAAGCCGACCAGAACAAGTGATTTCCTTCCGGGAGGGCACATTGTATGAAGTCTGAGACGTTCCGTAAGCAGGCCCTGAGCCTGATCGTCTTTTTCGTGGCCATTGCGGCGGTGTTCGCGCTCACCCGCCTGCGCAGCGACCCCGCCGGGAAACAGGCGCAGACCATCCTGACCCAGCTGCTTTCCAGCTCCGATGCCGTGGAACCGGCGGCGGACGATTCCTACACCGCCAGCGAGCCGGGCCTTGTACAGGTGGATGACGGCGGCTTTGCGGCTTTCTATCAGGCACAGTTCGGGGATTGCATGACGCAACAGTGTCTGGAAAAACTCCTTGCGAACCGTCTGCCCACCCGCATTGCCTCGCTTTCCGGCCAGCCCGCGGGGCTCACCCTGCAAAAGCGCTCCGGTGCCGACCACTGCTATGATTTTTCTGCAGACCTGCAGGCCGCCGACGGAACCACCACGGCCAGCGTCACCGGCACCATCACCATGGTAAAAGAGGATGGCGCGTGGAAAGCCTCTGACCTCACGCTGAACCTGAAATAAGCATTTTCTGCCTCCGGCCCCTGTATGGTCGGGGGCATTTTCGGTTCTTTCACCCGGAATCCGTTTCTTTTTTCGCGCGCGTATGTTATACTGAATAGCTGTATCCCATTCTATTTTTCAGAGAAAAGGTTAAACAAACAACATGAACACAAACGATATCTGGCTGATCGCCGGCCTGGGCAACCCCGAGGCCAAATACGACGGCACACGCCACAACGCGGGCTTTGCCGCGCTGGACTACCTGTCCGGCAAATGGGGCATCAGCGTGAGCAAGACCAAATTCCAGGGCCTGTGGGGCCAAGGTGAAGTGGACGGCCACAAGGTGGTGCTGCTCAAGCCCCTGACCTACATGAACCTTTCCGGCGATTCCATCGCGCCGCTGGCGGGCTTTTTCAAGATCCCGGCCGACCATGTCATCGTCCTGTGCGACGACATCACCCAGAACCCCGGCAAGCTGCGCATCCGGCCCTCCGGCTCTGCGGGCGGCCACAACGGCCTCAAGAGTATCATCGCCCATCTCGGCGGCGAGAACTTCCCCCGCATCCGCATCGGCGTGGGCGCAAAGCCCCGCCCGGACTACGATTTGGCCGACTGGGTGCTGGGCAAGTTCCCGCCCGACGACGCCAAGGCCCTCGCCGACCGCTGCCCCGACATCGCAGCCGCCGCAAAGCTCATCATGGACGGCAAGCTGGGTCTGGCGCAGAGCAAGTATAACGGGTAATCCCTCTCAGGCGCTGACGCGCCAGATTCCCCTTTTTGTCGCTTACGCGACATCTTCCCCCTCTGGGGGAAGTCTGTCCTCGGCAGCAGGGCACTACCGTTCCCGATAAAAGAACCCTCTCTTGTCTCGCAAAAGCCTGACCGACACGCCAGTGGCTCTCCCCATGGGAGAGCTGGCATCGCGCAGCGATGACTGAGAGGGCTGAAAGGAGGTCCACCATGTACGAAGCGCTCCTGAAAAACACCCCTGAATATCAGAAGACAGCGGCCAGCCTCGCCTCCCCCGGCCCGGCGGCGCTGTTCGGTCTGCCTCCGGCAGGCCGGGCATTGCTCTACGCCGCGCTCCAGAAGGACACGGGCCGCATCCTCTGCGTCGTCACGCCCGGCGAGGCCGAAGCCACCCATTTTGCCGACGACCTCAAGACGCTGGGGCTCTCGGCGGCGGTGTTCCCGCCCCGGGACTTCATGCTCCGCCCCGTCGAGGGCGCGGGCCGCGAGTACGAGTACCGGCGTCTGTCGGTGCTGGGCGCACTGGCGGGCGGACGGCTGAACGCTGTCTGCGTCCCCGCCGAAGCCCTGCTCCAATACACTGTGCCGCAGGATGAGTTCCAGAAGAACACCCTCACCCTCAAGCCCGGCATGGTCTACAACCGCGAAGCGCTGGTGGAGCGGCTCTTCGCCGCCGGATACGTGCGGCGAAGTCAGGTGGACGGCCCGGGACAGTTCAGCGTCCGGGGCGACATCGTGGACATCTACGCCCCCGATATGCGCCAGCCCGCCCGTGTGGAGTACTGGGACGACGAGATAGACTCTCTCGCCTCCTTCGACCTGCTCACCCAGCGGCGGGACGGTGCGCTGGAAAAGATCTATCTTTCCCCCGCCCGTGAGGTGCTGTTCGGCAGCACCGCCGACACGGCGGAGGCCCTCCGCGCCGCCCAGAAGAAAGCCCGCGGCAAGCGCCGCACCGCCCTCGAAAAGGCCATGGAGTCCGACCTCGCCCAGCTGGACAGCGGCGTCATGCCCGAGGCTATGGACAAATACTACGGTCTGCGGTACAAGACGCCCGCCACATTGCTCGACCACCTGAGCAGCCCCATCTTCATCCTCGACGAGGTGGGCGGCATCCGGGACGCCCAGAAGGCCACCGAGTTCCGCCGCTGCGAAGAGCTGACCGGCCTGCTCGAGGAGGGCGTCATCTGCCCCGGCCTCGATGTGCTCTACCAGACGATGGACGACCTCGCCATTGCGGCGCAGGACCAGAGCACCCTGCTCTGCGAGAACTTTCTGCGGGGCATGAACGAGTTCAAACTGAAAGACCTCATCAACGCCGAGGCGTTCGCGGCCCCCAACTGGGGCGGCGACCTCGCTTCCCTGCGGGAAGACCTCGACCCGCTGGTCCAGCAGGGGTACGCCGTGGCCCTTTTCGCCGGTACGCCCAAGGGTGCAGCGGCCCTTACCCGCGATTTGGCTGACAAGGGCTATGCCGTCAGCATGAGCCGGGACGTCCGGCCCGCGAAAGGTCTGGTTCAGGTACTGCCCGGCCACCTCACGGCGGGCTGCACCTTCCCGTTCGCCCGCGTGGCGGTCATCTCGTCCCGGCGTCACGGTCTGGACGACGAGGCCGCCGAGAACAAAAAGCGCAAGAAGAACAAAAACGCCCTGTCCGGCCTCTCGGACATCAAACCCGGCGACTATGTGGTTCACCAGAGCCACGGCATCGGTATGTATGCGGGCATCCAGCGTCTCGAGGTGCAGGGCGCGATAAAAGATTACCTGAAGATCCAGTATTCCGGCTCAGACGTGCTGTATGTGCCGGTCACTCAGCTCGATTTGCTGAGCCGCTACACCGCCCCCGGCGACGAGGAAAAGGTGAAGCTTGCAAAGCTGGGCGGCACCGAGTGGCAGCGCACCCGCGCCAAGGTCAAAAAGGCCACCGAAGAGATGGCGCAGGAGCTTATCGAGCTCTACGCCCGCCGCCGTCAGGCCACGGGCTACGCCTTCCCCGCCGACGGTGATTGGCAGAGCGATTTCGAGTCCCGCTTCGAGTACGACGAGACGGACGACCAGCTCACCGCCACCGCCGAGATCAAGAAGGACATGGAAAAGGGCTGGCCTATGGACCGCCTGCTCTGCGGCGACGTGGGCGTCGGCAAAACAGAGGTCGCCTTCCGCGCGGCTTTCAAGTGCGTCATGGGCGGCAAGCAGTGCGCCATTCTGGCCCCCACCACCCTGCTGGCGTGGCAGCACTACAACAGCATCATCTCCCGCATGGAGGCGTTCCCGGTGAAAGTCGGACTGCTCTCCCGCTTCCGCACCGCCAAACAGCAGAAAGAGACCCTGCGGGGCCTGCAGGCCGGCAGCGTGGACATCGTCATCGGCACCCACCGCCTGCTCTCCAAGGACGTCCGGTTCCACGACCTGGGCCTTGTCATCATCGACGAGGAGCAGCGTTTCGGCGTCAAGCACAAGGAGAAGCTGAAAGAGAACTTCATCGGCGTGGACATGCTGACCCTCTCGGCCACCCCCATCCCCCGCACCCTGAACATGGCCATGAGCGGCATCCGCGACCTCTCCACCATCGAGCAGCCGCCCATCGAGCGCCAGCCGGTGGAGACGTTCGTGTTGGAATACAATGACGTCATCCTCGCCGAAGCCATGAAGAAGGAGCTGGCCCGGGGCGGTCAGGTCTACTACCTGCACAACCGGGTGGACAACATCGAGTCCTGTGCCGCCCATGTCAGCCAGATGGTACCCGGGGCGCGGGTGGGCATCGCCCACGGCAAGATGACCGAGGAAGAGCTGAACCCCGTCTGGCAGCATCTGCTGAACGGCGAGATCGACATCCTCGTCTGCACCACCCTCATCGAGACGGGCATTGACGTGCGCAACTGCAACACCCTCATCATCGAGGACGCCGACCGGATGGGTCTGGCCCAGCTGTACCAGATCCGGGGCCGCGTAGGCCGCTCGGGCCGGAAAGCCTACGCCTACTTCACCTTCCGGCGGGACAAGACCCTCACCGACATCGCCCAGAAGCGGCTTTCCGCCATCCGGGAGTTCACGGCCTTCGGCTCCGGCTTCCGCATCGCCATGCGCGATCTCCAGATCCGCGGCGCAGGCAGTCTGCTGGGCCACAGCCAGCACGGCCACATGGAGGCCGTGGGCTACGACCTCTATGTGAAGATGCTGGGGCAGGCCATCGCCCGGGCCAAGGGCGAGCCTGTGCAGCGCGACAAGAGCGAGTGCCTGATCGACCTGCGGGTGGATGCCTACATCCCCGAAACGTACATTGCCGACGGGCCGGGCCGCATTGAAGCCTACAAGCGGATCGCAGCCATCCAGACCCCCGAGGATGCCGCCGATGTGCTGGACGAGCTCATCGACCGCTACGGCGACCCGCCGCCCTCGGTCAGCGATCTGGTCAATGTCTCGCTGGCGCGGGTGCAGGCCACCGCCGTGGGCGTGTACGAGGTGACCCAGAAGAAGGACACTCTGGTGCTGCAGGTGGAGCAGCTGGACCTCCGGATGATCCAGGGCCTGCTGGTGGCCTTCAACGGCCGCGTTGTCACCGGGGCCGGCGCAAAGCCCTACCTCTCCGTCACCCTGCAAAAAGAGGAAAAGCCGCTGGAGCTGCTGCAGAGCATCCTCCGGGCGATGCAGGATATTTTGAAAGATTAACGGCCTCACCCTCTCAGTCAAAGCCAATAGGCTTTGCCAGCTCCCCCAAAGGGGGAGCCTCTGGCGGCTCCCCAAGACCTTGCGGGGAATTGCCAAAGCCTCTCCCCTTGGGAGAGGTGGCAGCGCGCTTGCGCTGACGGAGAGGGCGGGCGATCCGAACGACAGGAGCATAACAATGAAAAAGAAACTGATCGCACTTCTTGCCGCCGTGGCAATGGTATTTTCCCTTGCCGCCTGCGGCTCCACCCCGGATTCGGTGGGCACCATCGGCACGGTGGACATCACCTCGGGCCTGTATCTGCTGGCCCAGTACGACGCTTACCAGAAGGCCGCCGATCTGGCCACCTCGGAGCAGGATGCTACCGATGTGAAGGCCTTCCTGAAGCAGACCATCACCGTGGATGCCGACAGCGGCGAGACCGCCACTGTCAGCGACTATGTGAGCCAGAAAACCATGGAGAACCTTGAGACCTACGCCGCCATCGAGACCCGCTTTGAGGAGCTGGGCGGCCAGCTGACCGCAGAAGAGGAAGCACAGGCCGACAGCTATGCCTCCCAGCTGATGGAGCAGTACGGCGACACCTACAAGGCCAACGGCATCGGCCTGAACACCGTTCAGCGGTTTGAGCGCATCCTCATCAAGAGCAGCGACCTGCTGGAGCTGGTCTACGGCGTGGACGGCGAGACCCCGGTGTCGGATGCCGACCTGACCAGCCATCTGGAGAACAACATGTATGAGCTGGCCTATTACACCATCCCGCTCTACAACACCAGCACCTATGCCTCTGCCGATGAGGACCAGACCAGCGAGATGTTGGATTTGGTACAGGATGCCGTGGATCAGACCAATGCCTACGCTGCTTCCTTGACCGGCCTGAGCGATTCCGATTTCAGCAGCGCTCTGCTGGGCTACTTCTCCAGCGTGGTCACCTCCGCCCTGCCGGAGGTCTACGCCGTGCTGGGCTCCACCTATTCCTCCGATTCCAATGCACCTTCTCTGGAACTGATCGGGGACAGCACCGTGACCTCTGCCTTTACCGCAGAGGGTGCCGCCGACACCATCCGGGGCCTGTCCATCGGGCAGGCAGCGGCTGTGAAGTACAACAGCTACGCCCTGATGGCCGCCCTGCGGCTGGACCCGCTGAGCCTGAAGGCGCTGGATGACCTGCGCGGACAGGTGCTCAACGATATGAAGGGGGAGGAGCTCTCCGAGGCGCTGACCGCCTACGGTGCTTCTCTGGAGCACAACCTGAGCAGCTCCGCCATGAACAGGATGCCCGCTTCCAAGATCGTGAACAGCAGCACCAACTAAGTTTTTATTGATATGCAAAAAGGCTGTTGCCTAAACTCCTTCCGTCATCGCTGACGCGATGCCACCTCCCTCTGAGAGGGAGGCTTTCACCGTTCACCGTTACGCCAAGGCTCCCTCCGAGAGGGAGCTGGCACGGCGAAACCGTGACTGAGGGAGTTACAGGGTAACAGCCTTCTTTTTTATTCTGTCGCTTTCTCAAACGCCGCTTCCAGCGCCTCATTCACGGCACGCACAGCGGCGGGGTCGGGCTTGATGGCGGCGCGGTCGTAGGTGAACAGGCCGTTCACCTCGTCCTCCACATCGCTCACCTGGGTGTACACCAGGGCCGAAAGCCCCTTTTTCAGCTGGGGAAGCACCGTTTCCAATTGCAGCTTTTTCCAGCGGGCGGTCAGCTCGGCCCGGCTCTTTGCCGTGCCGTAGCCGTACGCCCTGCGGGGCGGCTCATGGCCGGGCATGGGCCAGGCAATGCCGCCGTATTCGCTCAGGGCCACCACCCGGCTCCGGGGCCTGACCCGGAGCGGGTAGAAATAGTTGTGCAGGGACTCCACATCTCCCCCGCCCTGATCGTACCAGCCGCTGGCCTCGTCCACAAGGCGGGTATCGTCCAGCCTGCGGACGGCCTCCACGGCCCCGGCGGCATCGAACTGCCCCCACCCCTCATTGAAGGGCACCCAGCAGCCCACGCAGGGGTGGCACTGCAGAGCCTTTACCGTAGCTTCCAGCTCCTGGGCATATTCTTCCCTGCCCGCTTCCGTTTCGCGGCCCAGCAGGCCCCAGAGGGGCCTTGCGTCGGGCAGGCGGCGGAGCAGCGGCTGGAACACGTTGGTCAGGTAGGTCACGAACCAGAGCTTGTAGGGCCCGCCGCCGTTCACCATGTCCTGCCAGACGATGAGGCCCAGCTTATCGCAGTGGTAATACCAGCGCTGCGGCTCGATCTTGGCGTGCTTGCGCAGAAGGTTGAAGCCCAGCTCTTTTATGGTCTGCAGTTCCCGCACCACTGCCCCATCGCTGGGCGGGGTGTACAGGCCCTCGGGCCAGTAGCCCTGATCCAGCAGGCCGTTGAGCAGGATGGGCTTGCCGTTCAGGCAGAAGCGCATGATCCCGTGGGCATCCGGCGCACAGCTCCACTTGCGCAGGGCAAAGTAGCTGTGCACGGTGTCGCGCTGCTCCTCCTCTCCCTGTGTGGTGCCCACGGTCAGGTCGTACAAAAACGGGCTGTCCGGGCTCCACGGGAAGAAATGCTCCTCCGGGATGTGCAGGGTCACCGCACCGTCCTGGTCGGCCTCGTCGCTGCCCCAGTCCTCGGCAATGGTCACGCCCCCGGCCCGCACCACGGCCCACAGGTTCGCCGCGCCGCCGGGCAGGGAAGTATGGGCTTTCACGGTCACGGTGCGGGCATCATAGTCCGGGGTGACGATCAGCTCCGTGATGTAGTTTTCCGGCACACGCTCCAGCCAGACGGTCTGCCAGATGCCGCTCTGGGCCGGGTAGAACATCCCGCCGGGCCGGAGGGTCTGCTTGCCCCGGGCCTGCACACCGGTGCCGGTGGGGTCCTGCACCGCCACCCAGAGCCGGTCATGGCCGGCGGGATTCAGCGCATCGGTGATATCCAGCGCAAAGGGCCAGTAGCCGCCCCGGTGGCCCCCCACCAGATGGCCGTTGACCTGCACGGCGCAGGCATAGTCCACGGCCCCGAAGTGGAGCAGCACCCGCCCGCCGGTGCCCGCCGGGGGCACAAAGCTCCGGTGGTAGTGGAGCCACGCCCCGGGCTGCAGGGTGCGCCCCACGCCGGAGGCTTTCGTCTCCGGGGAGTAGGGCACCAGAATGTCGCCGTCCCACTTTGCGGGCAGCCCCGCAGAGCCAGTGATTGCGTACTGCCACAGGCCGTTCAGGTTCTCGTAGCTGTCCCGCCGCAGGGCCGGGCGGGGGTATTCGGGCAGAGGATGATGCTGCATACTGTCACCGCCTTTTCTGCTCCCATTGTAGCACAGGCCAACCGCCTTGTATAGGCGCAAAAAGCCCCCGCCGCCGGGGTTCCGGGGCAGGGGCCGTGATGCAGCGCTTATGCCAGTTTTGCTTCCAGCCGGGTGCGGATGGCCTGGATGAATTCCTCGCTGTTCACCTGGGTGGGGGTGATGCCCTCCGCCAGGCCGCAGAGGTCTTTGGTCATAATACCGTCATTGAGGGTCTGCAGGCTGGCGGCCTCCAGCGCCTCGCCAAACCGGACCAGCGCGGGCAGGCTGTCCAGCTCGCCGCGCTTTTTCAGGGCACCGCTCCAGGCAAAGATGGTGGCCATGGGGTTGGTGGAGGTGGCCTCGCCCTTGAGGTACTTGTAGTAGTGGCGGGTCACGGTGCCGTGGGCGGCCTCGTACTCATAGTTGCCGTCCGGGCTGACCAGAACGCTGGTCATCATGGCCAGCGAGCCAAAGGCAGTGGAGACCATATCACTCATCACGTCGCCGTCGTAGTTCTTGCAGGCCCAGACAAATCCGCCCTCACTGCGGATGACACGGGCCACGATGTCATCGATCAGGCTGTAGAAATAGGTGATGCCTGCGGCCTCGAACTTTTCCCGGTACTCAGCATCGTACACCTCCTGGAAGATGTCCTTGAAGGTGTGGTCATACTTCTTGGAAATGGTGTCCTTGGCACCGAACCAGAGATCCTGTTTGCTTTCCAGCGCGTAGTTGAAGCAGCTGCGGGCAAAGCTGTAGATGGAGGTGTCCTTGTTGTACTGGCCCTGCAGGACACCGGCACACTCGAAGTTGTAGACCGTGGCGGCCTGCCGGGAGCCGTCGTCGCCGGTGTAGATCAGCTCCGCCCTGCCGGGGCCGGGGATGCGGAACTCGGTGCACTTGTACACGTCGCCGTAGGCGTGGCGGGCAATGGTGATGGGCTTTGTCCAGTTCTTGACCACCGGCTTGATGCTGTCGATCATGATCGGCGCGCGGAACACGGTGCCGTCCAGCACGGCGCGGATGGTGCCGTTGGGGCTTTTCCACATCTGGTGCAGGTGGTATTCCTCCACGCGCTGGGCGTTGGGGGTGATGGTGGCGCACTTGACCGCCACGCCATACTTCTTGTTGGCAAGGGCGGCATCCATGGTCACCTGATCCTGGGTGGCATCCCGGTTGGGCAGGCCCAGATCGTAGTACTCGGTCTTCAGATCCACAAAGGGCAGGATGAGCTCCTCTTTGATGATCTTCCAGAGCACACGGGTCATCTCGTCGCCATCCATCTCCACCAGCGGCGTGGTCATCTTGATCTTTTCCATAACAGTTTCCCTTTCCTCTGATACTGTGACCCCCGGCGGCACTGCCAGATGCTCTGCCGGGAGGTTCGGCTTTATTGATACGCGGCCGCCAGCTTTTCCAGCGCGGGCAGGCTGCGCTTTACCTTTTCGGTGTCGATGCAGTAGGCAAGGCGGACATAGCCCGTTACGCCAAAGGTATCGCTGGGCACCAGCAGCAGGTCAAATTCCCGGGCCCTGCGGCAGAAGGCGTTGGCATCCTCCTCCAGTGCCTTGGGGAAGAGATAGAAGGTGCCGCCGGGCCGCTCGACCTCAAAGCCCAGCGCTTTCAGCTTGTTGTAAAGCAGATCCATATTGGTTTCGTAGACGCTCAGGTCGCTGGTCACATCCAGGCAGCGGCTCACGGCGCGCTGGATGATGCTGGGCGGGCAGTTGTGGCCGGTAAAGCGGGAGATCTGGGCCATCATATCCACCAGCACTTCCTCCCCCTCACAGCCGGGGCGCACGGCCACATAGCCCAGGCGCTCGCCGGGCAGGCTCAGGCTCTTGGAGAAGGAGAAGCAGGTCAGGGTGTGGGGGTAGAACGCTGCCGGGTAGGGCACGGCCCTGCCATCAAAGGCGATATCCCGGTAGGGCTCGTCGCTGACAAGGAAGATGTTGTGGCCGTAGGCCCGGCTCTTCTCGGTCAGGATCTCCGCCAGCCGGGTCAGGGTGTCGGCAGAGTAGACCACACCGGTGGGGTTATTGGGGGTGTTGATGAGGACGCAGGTAACCTTCTCGGTCAGCATCTGCTCAAAGGCCTCCAGATTGGGCTGGAAAGCAGGGGCCTGGGGCGGCACCACCCTGAGATGGGCACCGGTGCCCTCCACATAGGGGCCGTACTCCGGAAAGTAGGGGGCAAAGGTCAGCACCTCATCCCCGGGCCGGGTCACGGCGCGCACAGCGTGGGCAATGGCACCCGCCGCGCCCGTGGTGGGAAAGATATCCTTCTGCGCATAGGGCAGGCCGAAGGTCCTGTTCAGATGGGCCGCCACGGCGGTGCGGAACTCCGGGTCGCCCTGGCTGGGGCAGTAGCCATGCAGGGCCACCGGGTCCTCCTGTGCCAGCAGCTCCTGCATGGCGGCGGTGAACCGCTCCGGGCAGGGCACGCTGGGGTTGCCCAGCGAGTAATCAAACACATTCTCGTAACCGATCTGGGCCGCGCGCTGCTTGCCGTACATAAAGGTCTCGCGGATGACGCTCTTGTGGGCCAGCATCCCGCGGTAAGTCTCGTTCAGCATAAGTTCCTTCCCCTCTAAAACACAAATTTATTTTTCGTGGGCAGCAGACGCATAGCTCTGCTCTACTTTCACCACACAGCTGTATTTCGGGTCCTGCTCATGGACGAACTGGCACATGGCGGCCAGCATCTCGTCCTTGTTCCCGGTATAGCCCGCCGGGAACTCCAAATCGAACAGGACATTCGTATGGGTATCACCCGGCACGATGCGCAGGTCGTGGATCGAAAGGCAGGGGTCGAGCTGGCGGGCCTTTTCCATCAGGCGGGTGCGCAGCACGCCCACCGCCGCATCGGTGGTGACGATGGGGTCATAGTGGATGGTCACCTGCAGGCCGTCCCGCTTTATAAAATCGTTCTCGATGTTGTCGATGACATCGTGGGCCTTGAGCGGGTCGGTCTCTGCCGGGAACTCGATGTGGAGGGATGCGAACTGATGCCCCGGGCCGTAATCGTGCACCATGAGGTCGTGCATCCCCAGCACGCCGGGGTAGCCCATGACCGTCTGCTCAATGTGCTCCACCAGCTCCGGGCTGGGGCTCTCGCCCAGCAGGGGGCTCAGGGTGTCCATGACCAGCCCCCAGCCCGACCAGAGGATGAAGGCTGCCACGGCCACGCCCATGATGCCGTCCAGCCGCGCCCAGCCCGTCAGGCTGCAGACCACGGTGGAGATCAGCACCGCGCCGGTGGTCAGCACGTCGTTGCGGCTGTCGGCGGCGGTGGCCATCAGGGTCTCGGAACCGATGGTGCGGCCGATGGTGCGGTTGAAGCCGCTCATCCAGAGCTTAACGAGGATGGATGCGGCCAGCACGCCCACGCTCAGCCAGCTGAACGCCACGGGGGTGGGGTGGAACGCCTTGACCACCGACTCCTTGAGCAGGGAAAAGCCGATGCCCAGGATGGTCACGCTGACCACCAGACCGGCCAGATATTCATAGCGGGCGTGGCCGTAGGGATGCTCGGCATCCGGGGCCTTGGCGGCCAGCCGGAAGCCGATGAGGCTGACCACGTTGGACGAAGCGTCCGAGAGGTTGTTCAAAGCATCCGCCATAATGGCGATGGAGCCGAACAGGGTGCCTGCCAGCAGCTTGCCCAGGCAGAGCAGCAGGTTGCAGGCCATGCCCACACCACTGGCAAGGTTGCCATAGGCCGTGCGGGTAGCAGGGTCCTGGGGGTTATTGGGATGCCGGATGAACCGGCGGATCAGGAATTGCGTCATATCTATCTTTCATCTCCAGAGGTGCGTTTAAAAAATACGACTTAGGTATAGTATAGCACCCAGCTTTACCGTTGTGAAGCGTTCACCCATGAAACTGCGGCTTGTCAGGCGGCAGTTTTGTGAATTTGCTTCTTGTTGTAATCAAAAAAGAGCTGCCGCGCGCCCCTTTGCCAACACTTTGGTTGGCAGAGAGCGCCGCAGCAGCCCCTTTTACAGTTCCGTCAGGGGAACTCAGACATTCTTGGCAGAGGGCTTGCTCAGATCCACGCCGCGGATGATCTTGCGCACGGGCAGGATGCTCTTGGCGTTCATGGACAGCTCGTCCACACCCATCCGCAGGAAGGTCTCGGTGAGAGCGGTATCCGCGCCCAGCTCACCGCAGATGCCCACCCAGATGCCGTGGCGGTGGCCCGCCTCAATGGTCATCCGGATGGCCTTCAGCACAGCGGGGTGGTGGGGATCAAAGAAGGGCTCCAGCTTGGCGTTCTGGCGGTCCAGCGCACAGGTGTACTGGGTCAGGTCGTTGGTGCCGATGGAGAAGAAATCGCACTCCTGGGCCAGATCGTCCGCCACCAGAACCGCGGCGGGGGTCTCGATCATGGTGCCCACCTCGATCTTGTCGCTGAACTTCTTGCCCTCGGCGGTCAGCTCTGCCTTGCACTCCTCCAGCACGGCCTTGGCATCCTGCAGCTCCCGCAGGCTGGTGATCATGGGGAACATAATGCTCATGTTGCCGTAGGCAGAAGCGCGCAGCAGGGCCCGCAGCTGGGTCTTGAAGAAATCCCTGCGGGTCAGGCAGATGCGGATGGCGCGGTAGCCCAGCGCGGGGTTGTCCTCGTGGTCGAGCTTCATGTAGTCCACAGTCTTGTCCGCGCCGATATCACAGGTGCGCACGACCACCTTTTTGGGGGCCAGGCTTTCCAGCACCTGCTTGTAGGCCTCGAACTGGTATTCCTCGGTGGGGTAATCCGTGCAGTTCAGGTAGACGAATTCGGTGCGGAACAGGCCCACGCCGCCCGCATCGTTCTGCTGGACCGCGCCCACATCGCTCATGCCGCCGATGTTGGCAAAGACCTGCACGGTCTTGCCGTCCAGCGTGGTGTTGGGTTTGCCCTTGAGCTCGGCCAGCAGGGCCAGCTTCTTCTGGTCCTCCTGCTGGCGCTTTTTCAGGCTTTCCAGCAGATCAGGGGTGGGGTCCACATACACGCAGGCGTTGTAGCCGTCCACCACAGCCATCTTGCCGTCCCAATCTTCCTGGATCTCCTTGCACTGGATCAGGGCCGGGATGTTCATGCTGCGGGCCAGAATGGCGGTGTGGCTGTTGGAGCTGCCCTCCCGGGTGATGAAGCCCAGCAGCAGGCTCTTGTCCATCCGCACCGTCTCCGAGGGTGCCAGATCCTCTGCCACCAGAATGCTGGGCTCCGTGCCCTGCAGGGTGGCATTGTCCACGCCCTGCAGGATGTCCAGCATGGCCTGGGCAATGTCGATGACATCGGCGCTGCGGGCCTGTAAATAGGGGTCGTCCATGGCGGCAAACACGGCGGCCTGGTTGTCGCCCGCTTTCTTGACGGCATACTCCGCACACATGTGCTGGCCGTTGATGATCTCCTTGATGGCATCCACAAAGTCATCGTCATCCAGCATCATGGCATGGATGTTGAACACCTCGGCAATGTCCTCGCCTGCCTCGGCCAGTGCCTTTTCATACAGGGCAGTCTGCTGGTCAATGGCCTTGGCCCGGGCCTCTTCAAAGCGTGCTTCCTCTGCCGCCGTGTCCGCGACCTGGGCAGTGGAGATCACGGTATCTTTTTTCTTGTAAATTTTCAGCTTGCCGATGGCAATGCCGTTCAGGATGCTTTTACCGGTTCCTACCTGCATCGTTCTCTCTCCTTTGTTGAGAATTTAGTACGAAAAAGCCCCCGCAGGGTCTCCCGCAAGGGCTTTTGTCCGCAGATTCAAAGATCAGACGTTCTCGGTCAGGAACTTCTGAATGGCCTCGGCAGCGGCGGCCTCATCGTCGCCCTCCACCTTCACGGTCACGGTGTCGCCCTGCTTGACACCCATGCCCATCAGAGCCATCAGTTTGCGCAGGTCGCAGCTCTTGCCGTCCTTTTCCAGGGTAGCGGTGCTGGCAAAGCCCTTGGCCACCTTCACGAGCAGACCGGCCGGACGAGCGTGGATGCCGCATGCATCCTTAACAGTATACTGGAATTCCTTCATAATCATTTTCTCCTTACTTCATCCCGTTTTAGATCCGGACGGTCCTGCCACTCCGGACGCAGCCGATTTTGCTGCGGGATGCTACTATTATTATAAACCCGCTTCGTTATTTTTTCATCATTCCATATTGCTGATTTTTAGCCAGAAATTTTGGTGCTATTGAACAGAAGTTTTGCCCCCATTTTTCCACCGGATTCATTCGACAGGATACCCCTCGGCATCCAGGGGCAGGTCAGTGTACTGCGCCTCCTCGGGCACCACGGAGTCCGGCTCCCCGCTGGTCTGCTGGCTCTGCCCGGCCGCGCCCAGCTCCTCATCATGGCGCTCTCCCCAGTCGCCGCTGTAATCCTCACCGGACACCTGCTGGGTATCCTGCTGCTCAGCCTGCGCCATTGCGGTCTGGGCATCCTTCAGGCCCATCACCGTGCCTGAAGGCTTTTCCAGCAGGTAGGCCCCCACAGCCTTTTTGCGGTAGACCAGCAGCACGCCGTAGCGGCTGGTCTCTCCGCTGCTGGCCGCCGGGATCAGGGCGGTCCACTTTTCCACGGTTTTCCCTTTGTAGCGGATAAGATCCATCCCGCTTTGCTGCACCACCCCGTTGAAGGCCGAAAAGCTGTCGTCCCACTTGCGGGGGATCTTGACCTTATCCGCCGTGATGGACGTGCCGTCCACATCCAGCCCATAGCCCGTGAACCAGGTCTGGATGTCCTGCGCGCTCTCGATCCGGTTCACCCCGGCCGCTGCCGCCACCGTGCGGGTGCTGATGTACCGCCCCAGAAAGGCGCTGAAGATCACCAGCGCACAGCAGAGCGCACCGGCCCCCACCTTTTTCAAGCTCGTCTTGTTCAGCGTTACCACAAACATGCCGTTCCCTCCCACCCGTTTTGTTCTGAAAAGAATATATGGGGCGGGCAGAGGAATTATAACCGCGCTGCGGCAGATCCACTTTCCTGCGCAGAAGTCATTTGAAAAAGTTATTTCTTCTGTTGAAAAGTCGCTTGAAAAAGCTTCAGTTATCGTAAAAAGTCCCTTGAAAAAGTTATCTTTTTCTTTTATAATAGATGCAGGATCATTTATTTTCGGGAGAGTGAAACGGTATGTTAAGGCGAAAGATCACAGACCAGCTGCTTGCATGGAAAAACACGCCCGGCCGGAAGCCGCTTATCATCAAGGGCTGCCGTCAGTGCGGCAAGACCTTTTCTGTATTGGAATTTGCCAGAAAGAATTACAAACACACAGTGTACCTCAATTTCTTCGAGAATCCAGATTATGCTTCTGTCTTTTCCGGTTCTTTGGAGATTGACAACATCGTGATGATGCTCTCTGCCCTTCTTGGCAAGGATGCTGTTTTTGAGCCGGGCCAGACGATCCTGATCCTGGACGAGATCCAGGATTGCCCGGAAGCCCGGACGGCCCTGAAATTTTTCCGCATCGACGGCCGCTATGACGTGATCGGCACCGGCTCCCTGTTGGGCGTAAAGGGCTACGGCAAGGAGCCGAGATCCGTTCCTGTCGGATCGGAGACGGTTCTTGAAATGTACCCACTGGATTTTGAAGAATTCTTATGGGCCAATGACATCACCGAACCTGTCATTGCACTGCTGCAAAGGTCTCTGGACTCCGGTTCCCCTGTGCCGGAAGCGCTGCACAACCGGATGCGTCAGCTTTTGCTCCAATATACCGTTGTGGGAGGAATGCCGGATGCTGTCCAGACCTTTGTGACCAGCAGGCAGATGGATGAGGTCCTGCGTATCCAGCGGGACATCGTTCGTTCCTATGAGGACGACATGGTAAAGTACGCGGAGAAAAAGGATAAGTCCCGCATCAAGGAGTGTTTCCAGTCCATTCCCCGTCAGCTTGCCAAGGAAAACAAAAAATTTCAATATTCCGTTGTAAAAAAAGGCTCCACCTCCGCAAAATATGCCGGAAGCCTGCAATGGATCGAGGATGCTGGCATCATCACACGATGCCACAATCTGTCCATTACCGAGCTGCCTCTGGATGGGAATGCGGAAGAGGATGCCTTTAAGGTCTATATGTGCGACACCGGCCTGTTCGTCAGCATGCTGGAGGACGGAACGCAGTTTGACATCCTGCAAGGCGACCTCTATGGCTACAAAGGTGCTATCTTTGAAAACCTGATTGCCGATATCTTCACCAAGATGGGGCGCAAGCTCTACTATTTCCACAAGGATTCCGGCCTCGAGGTGGATTTTGTGATCCGTTATCAGGGGGAATGCACCCTTGTAGAGGTAAAGGCCCGCTCCGGAAATGTCAAAAGCACAAAGACGATCCTCAACCACCCTGAAAAATATCATGTATCCCATGCGATCAAGCTCGGAGACTATAATATCGGGAAAACCGGGCCGCTCCTGACCCTTCCCCTCTATATGGCCTTTCTGCTGCGCAGCTGCTGACCTGTACACCACCAAAAGAGCCCCCGCCGGAATAGACCGGCGAGGGCTCTTTCTCATAGCGGTAAGTTCAGGATCACTCGATCAGGCCGTTCAGCAGGGCCAGGCACTTGCGGCTGTGCAGCTTGCGGATGGCCTTGGCCTCGATCTGGCGGACACGCTCACGGGTGACACCGAAGTCGCGGCCAACCTCCTCCAGCGTGCGGGGGCGGCCATCGTCCAGACCAAAGCGCAGGCGGATGACCTTTTCCTCACGGGGGGTCAGGCTCTTGAGGGCCTGATTGATCTGCTGGGCCACCATGGCGCGGTCCGCTGCCTTGCCGGGGGCCTCGGCGTTCTCGTCGGCCACGAAATCGCCCAGGGAGGAATCTTCTTCCTCGCCCACGGGGCTTTCCAGGCTGGCGGGTTCCTGCGCCATGCGCTGGATCTCACGCACGCGCTCCACGCTCATATCCATGGCCTTTGCCAGCTCCTCGGGGGTGGGCTCGTGGCCGTTCTGGTAGACCAGCTGGTTGGTGGCCTGACGCATCCGGTTGATGGTCTCGACCATGTGCACCGGGATGCGGATGGTGCGGGCCTGATCCGCAATGGCGCGGGTGATGGCCTGACGGATCCACCAGGTGGCGTAGGTGGAGAAGCGGAAGCCACGGTCACAGTCAAACTTCTCGGCGGCCTTGATCAGGCCGATGTTGCCCTCCTGGATCAGGTCCAGGAACGCCAGGTTGTGGCCGACATGCTTCTTGGCGATGGAGACCACCAGACGCAGGTTGGCCTCGCTCAGGCTGCGGCGGGCGTTCAGGCCGTCGCGGCGGATCTTGAGCAGCTCCTGGCGGCGCTCCTCCGTCAGGGGGCCGTTCTCCACGGCCTCCATGGCCTCCTCTTCGGCAGCCTTTTCCTCGTCGTCCTCGCTGGACTTGGTGTTGCCGTCCTCGTCCAGATCCTCGGTATAGCTCCGGCTGTTCTCATCCTCCTCGAACGAGAAGCGGGCGCTGTTCTTTTTGATGTACTCAGGCGCGCCGTACTTCTGGCGGTCGGCCTGAAGGATGTGGGCAGCCTCGGCACCGGCGTGGATGCGCTTGCTCAGGTCCACTTCCTGCTCTGCGCTCAGCAGCGGGATCTGGCCGATCTGCTTGAGGTAGTTCTTCACAGGGTCATCCAGCAGCTCATCCATGGCAGCCTTCAGGTCTGCGGGGTTCTCCTCTGCCGGGTCGTCCTCATTTTCATCGCCCAGGCCCAGCTCATCGCTGTTTGCCTCGGCACTTTCCACCTCTGCCATGATGCCTTCCACATCCAGGCTGGTGTCACCGTCGGCCTCGTCATCCAGAATTTTGATGCCGCGCTCCTCCAGAAGCGTGTAAAGCGTTTCCACATCCATCCGGCACTGGGAAGCCAGTGTCTTGGCCTCGCCCGCCGTCAAGGTGCCTTCGCCCTTCGTCAACAGTTCCTTCAAAGTCATGCCCATTTCGCTCTCTCCTTTTCACCGCGGCGCTGGCTGCGCCGTAAGTGATATCGTATCATAAGTTTTGCCGCTGCGGGATGGTTCAAATCACCAGGCCGCCGTTCACACCGAACACCTGCCCGGTGATGTAACCGGCGCTTTCGCCTGCCAGGAACACCAGCAGCTGCGCCACCTCGTCCGCGCTGCCCAGGCGGCCCACGGGGGTCTCCTCGGCCAGCGCAGCCTTATCCTCTGCCGTAAAGGCAGCCATCATATCGGTGTCGATGACACCCGGGGCCACGCAGTTCACGGTGATGCCGCTGGGCCCTTCCTCTTTGGCAAGGGCCTTGGTCAGGCCGATCAGGCCCGCCTTGGCAGCGGAGTAATGCACCTCGCAGCTGCCGCCGGTCTGGCCCCACATGCTGCTCACGGTCAGGATGCGGCCCGCCTTGCGGCGGATCATGCCTGGCAGGGCCAGCTGGCACAGGTGGAACGCGCCGCTCAGGTTCACGTCCAGCATGTGCTGCCACTCCTCCGGGGTGATATCGGTGAACAGCTTCTGCTGGGCAATGCCCGCGTTGCTCACCAGCACATCCACATGGCCCACGGCCTGCTCCACGGTGTGGAACGCCACCTCACAGCTGGCGCGGGAGGCCACATCGCACTGGAACGCCAGCAGGCCCGGCAGCGCCTTTTCCAGCGCCGCCGCCGCCTCGGCGTGGGTGTGGTAGAGCACCGCCACCCGGTAGCCCGCCTGCCAGAAGGCGCGGGCCGCCGCGGCTCCGATGCCCCGGTCGCCGCCCGAGATCAGTACGCAGCGCCCATTGGCCGCAGGGACTGCCGGTTCCGGTACAGCCTCCACCTGCGGTTCCGTTTCCGCGGCCGGTTCCGGCGCAGCTTCCTGCACCGGCTCCTGTTCCGGCTCAGGGGCCCGGGATGCCTCGTCCTCATCGCTCAGGTCAAAGGTCAATTCAAATTCATCATCGTACAAGAGTCAGCCCTCCTGCCGTTTGTTCTCTGCCTGCAAAAAATCCCGCAGGCAGGAAGGTCCCGCCCTCCACCGCACCCATGGGCTGCGCTCTGCTCCTCTTTCCGGTCAAGGCCGGTCCTGCGGCGAGCCCGCTGGTCTGTGCGAGTGGTTTCGACAAGTTACCATTAAATAATATAGCACAATTCGGCGAAAAAAGAAAGTGGGAACCGCCGTCTTTTCACGCAGTTCCCACTTTTTTTCACGTTCTCAGGGGGTCACGGGCGGTTTCCAGCGGGGCTTTGCGGCCCGCTGCTCCCGCAGCCGGAGGAAAAACGCCTGCAGCAGCGCCTGCGCCTCCTCCGCCCGCAGACCGCCCTCCACCACCGGATGGTGGTTGAAGGGCAGGGCGAACAGGTCGGTCACGCTGCCGCAGCACCCGGCCTTGGTATCCGCCGCGCCGTACACCACCCGCCTGATCCGGCTGTTGATGATGCCGCCGCTGCACATGGGGCAGGGCTCCAGCGTAACGAACAACTCACACTGCCACAGCCGCCAGCCGCCCAGCTTTTTGCAGGCCGCGTCAATGGCCAGCAGCTCGGCGTGGTGGAGGGCGTTTTTCTCGGTCTCGCGGGTGTTGTGGGCGGCGGCGATGATCTCGCCGTTCCGGGCCACCACCGCACCCACGGGCACTTCGCCCAGCGCAGCGGCCCGTGCGGCCTCCTCCAGCGCCGCGCCCATCAGCTCATAGTCGGTCATCCCATTCCCCTTTCTGCCAGCGCCCGGGCCAGCACCAGCCCATTGTTCAGGATATGCAGCACCACCCCGGGTGCAGGACTGTCGGTCTGCTCTGCGGCCCACCCGAAAATGAGCCCCATGCCCAGCGCGTAGCACTTTTCGGTCAGCGTTCCGTGCAGGACCGCAAAGAGCACAGCCTGGCAGAGGTTTGCCGGGTGCTCCCCCAGCGGCCGCAGCAGGCGCAGCAGCGCCCCCCGGAACACCAGCTCCTCGGCCAACGGCAGCACCAGCAGGCTGCGCAGCGTGCCGGGCACGCCCTGCGGCAGCTCTGCCGCCCCGCCGGGGACCAGCACACACCAGACCGCCGCCAGCCCGGCCCAGGCCAGTGCCGCGATGCCTGCCGCCCGCAGGCGGCGGTTCCGCTCTGACATCTTCCCCGTCCCCTCTCCGTTTGGGGGTGCGCTGTTCCGCTGCTTCGGGCGCACAGCGCACCGCCCCGCAATGCCTGATGCCCATTGTATCATGTTCCGGCCCGTTTGTGCAAGAAAACGGAGCGGAATTGCGAAAATACGAAGAAATATTGATTCAAACAATTGACATTTTCCGTCGTCTCTGGTATATTCCTATACGACTTTTTGATTGATTTGGTCGGGTTATCCGTTCTTGGCCCCGTTGGAGGTATTACTATGATCCGCATTCTTACCGATTCCGCATCCGACATCCTGCCCGCTGAAGCCGAGCAGCTGGGCGTGACCGTCATTCCCCTGAACGTCACCCTGGAGGACGGCACCGTGCTCCGGGACGGCGTGGACATGACCCCCACCGTGTATTACGGCGTGATGGCCCGCTGCCACAAACTGCCCACCACCAGCCAGCCCAGCCCCGAGCTGTTCCAGCGCTTCTTCCTTGAGGCGGCCGCCGCCGGGGACGAAGTGGTGGGCATCTTCCTCTCCCATGAGCTGTCCGGCACCTGCCAGTGCGCCCGGCTGGCCGCAGACATGGCCAATGTGGACAATGTCCTCTTTGTGGATTCCGAGAACGTCTGCCTGGGCGAGAGCCTGCTGGTGCGGCTGGCTGTTCAGCTGCGGGATGCCGGAAAGACTGCCGGGCAGATCGCCGCCACCCTTGAGCACGCCAAGGAGCATCTGCATCTGGTGGCTGTCATCGACGACCTGAAGTATCTGCGCAAGGGCGGCCGCCTGCCCGCCGCCGTGGCCGTGGCCGGTGGGATGCTGGGCATCAAGCCCCTCATCACCATCAAGGAGGGCAAGGTCGTTATGGCGGGCAAGGCCCGGGGCCTGCCCGGCGCTTACGTTGCCCTGTTCAAGAAGATCGAGGAGCTGGGCGGCATCAGCACCTGCGCCGACGCGCTGGCCGGCTACACCCTCGCCCCCCGCGAGGTGCAGCCCATCCAGACCTACCTGCAGGAGAATCTGGGCCGGAACGAGGCCCTTGTGCGCCAGATCGGCTGTGTCATCGGCACCCACGCCGGCCCCGGCGCGTTCGGCCTGGCCTTCCTCGATGAAGGCTTCACCTTCTGAGCTTACCCAATCAAAAAGAGGAACTGCTTTCCCGGCAGTTCCTCTTTTTTGTTGGTTCACAGCACCGCGTCCGAGACGATCTTGCCCAGCAGGAGCACCAGCACCACAAGCATCATGGGGCGGATGAATTTTGCGCCGTTCTTGAGGGCGAAGTGGGAACCCAGCAGGTTGCCCACAATGCCGCTGATGGCACAGGGGATGCCGATGGAGAACACCACCAGCCCGCTGGAAAGATACGTTACAAGGCTGGCGTAGTTGCTGGCAAGGTTGAGCACCTTGGCGTTGCCGCCCGCCGTGCGCAGGTCAAAGCCCATCAGGGTGGTAAAGGCGATGATGGCAAAGGTGCCGGTGCCCGGGCCAAAGATGCCGTCGTACAGGCCGATGCCCAGCCCGATGGCAAGGGCCAGCACCGCCTTTTTGGCGTTCAGGGTGCCGTCGTCCCGGTTCTCGTCGGGCAGGTCCCGCCGCCAGAGGATGAGCACCGCCGCCACCGGCAGGATGATGAGCATCATGGTGCGCAGCACCTGATCGCTGAGCAGGAGCACGATGTGGGAGCCCAGTGCGCTGCCCACAAAGCTGCCCACAGCCGCCAGCAGGCCGACCCGGATGTTCATGGCTCCCTTCTGGAAGAACTGCGCCGTGGCAAAGGTGGTGCCGCAGGCCGCGCTGAATTTATTGGTGCCGTAGGTGTAATGCACCGGCAGGCCCGCAAACAGGTAGGCGGGCAGGCTGATCAGGCCGCCGCCCCCCGCCGCCGAGTCCACAAAGCCCGCAAATCCGGTCATCAGCATCAGAAACAGCAGCATTGGCAATGATAATGTAATTTCCATTCGTTCTACTTTCCCACTCTTTCGTTTACTTCAGATACAGCTTTCCCTCGCAGGCCAGGATCTGATCCAGGATCATCCGGGACACCCGGGCACCATAGACCATGGCGGGGTGGTCGTTGTACTCGATGATGTCATGGAACTCCTTGTTCATCAGAACGATCACATACTCGCCGTAGGGGGTGTGGATGATGCCGCCGTCGTTGCGGCAGGCGTTCATGCTGCCGCTCTTGCTGGCCACCCAGATAAGCTCCGGCTCGCCGGTCTCCTCGCAGTCCAGATAGAACTGGGGGAAATCGTGGGTCAGCATGGTGTTGTAGTGCTGCTGGCGGAAGATGCCCAGCATGGCGGCGCTGGCTTCCCTGCTGACCAGCGTGCCCTTTGCCACCTGCGCAAACAGGGCGGCGTAGTCCCGGGGCGTGGTGGTGCCCAGCTTGTCGTAGCGGTCAAAGTGGAGGGGATTGTGCAGGACGGTGTGCCCAAAGCCCAATTCCCGGATGCAGGCATTGATGGTGTCCAGCCCCAGGTAATCGATGATCATATTGGTGGCGATGTTGTCCGAGCAGATGATCATCATGGTGGCGGTGTCCTTCACCTTGAGCTTTGCCCCCACGCCCAGGGCCCGGAGCATCCCGGAGCCGTCCACGAACTGGCTGGCCTCGTAGGTGATCTCCTCTTCCAGGTCAGCCCTGCCCCGGCTGGCCTGCAGATACAGCACCGCCAGAATGAACGCCTTGATGGTGGAGGCCGTCTCGAACTCCTCGTCGGCACCGATCTCCACCGTGCTGCCGCGCAGGTCGTCCACAAAAACGCTCATCCTGCCCTGATAGGAATAGAGCTCGGCGGCAATGCGCTTTTCCAATGTCATATTCTGATCCATCTGGAATCCCTCAACTTTTCTATACTTTCCGTTATACTTCATTCTTACCGTTAAGACATAATTATCATTGAAAACATTGATTTCATTGGTTCTCATTGATTCTAGTGCAATGATGAGCAATGATTTCAATGAATTCAATGAATCTTTTGATACCAACGGTGATTACAAGTTGTTTTCAAAGAAACGCTGTGCGTTGCGGAAGAAGATGGCTTCCACCTCATCCTCGGTGAAGCCCTCTTTCCGCAGGGCATCGGCCAGCAGGGGCATTTTGGAGCAGTCGCTCAATTCCAGTTTGCCGCCGATGCCGTCAAAGTCACTGCCCAGACCGATGATCTCAATGCCGCCCACCTGCTTGAAATGAGCGGCGTGTTTGGCCATCAGGGCCGTGGTGCTGCGGCACAGGTCGGGGCTGGGCTGGTCATCCAGAAAGCCCGCGCAGTAGTTCAGGCCCACCAGACCGCCTTTTTCCGCCATGACCCGGATCATCTCGTCGGTCAGGTTGCGGCAGTGGGGGGCCAGGGCGCGGCAGTTGGAGTGGCTGGCCGCAAAGGGGCGGGTGCTGTGTTCCGCAATGTCCCAGAAGCCTTTATCGGACAGGTGGCTCACATCGGCAATGATGTGCAGGCGCTCCATCTCGGCCAGGAACTCGAAGCCCTTCTCCTTCAGGCCGGTCTCGGTGTTGGGCATACAGGGCCAGATGGGGCCGTTGCCGGGCACTACGTTGGGGCTGGCCAGCTCGTTTTCGTGGTTCCAGGTCAGGGTCATCATCCGCACGCCCAGCTCGTACATCCGGCGCAGCACGCCCAGACTGCCCTTGCAGCAGCCGGCCTCCTCAATGGTCAGCATTCCGCTGATCTTGCCCGCCTCGGCGTTTTTGCGGATATCCTCGGGGCGGTAGACAGGGGCGATCCTGTCGGAATACTGCTCCATCATCCGCTTGAACACGTCGATCTCTTCCAGCGCCGTCACCAGCGGGTCCGCGCCCGGTGTGGGGTCGGCCAGATTCACAAAGGCGGCAAAGCACTGGAGCATGTAGTCGCCCTTCTCCAGCTTTTCCAGATCGATGTGGCCGTTGTTGCGGGCAAAGGTCTGCCCGTCGCCCCGCATCTCCGCGCGCCGCAGCTCGCTCAGGGTGTCACAATGTAGATCAAAGACTTTCATGGATTGTTCTTCCTCCTATAACATCCTCGCCCTCTCAGTCAAAGCCTGACGGCTTTGCCAGCTCCCCCAAAGGGGGAGCCTCTGGCGGTTTCCCGAAACCTTGCGGGGGAATTGCCAGTGCCTCTCCCTTTGGGAGAGGTGGCATCCCGCAGGGATGACGGAGAGGGTGAGTTACTTTATCAGAACACACTCCCCACCGCATACAGACTCTTGACCAGATCTTCCCGGTACAGCGGGTCGGCGGGGTCAAGGCTGTTGATGACCACGCCGCCGCTGGCGGACGCGCCGGTGGAGTGGATGTAGCGGCCCTCGCCAAGGTAAAGGGCGATATGGCCGGGGAAATAGAGGGCATCGCCCCGCTTTTTGTCTGCAAAGGGGATCTGGTGCATGGGCCAGCCCTCCACGATCCTGGCATCCCGGTAGATGAGCACGCCGCACTGCATATAGGCGCTGCTGACAAGGCCGGAACAATCAATGCCCCGGCCCGATTTGCCGCCCCAGCGGTACTCGGTGCCCAGATACTTTTTCGCCTGCGCGCAGACGGCATCCCGGAACGCTTCCTCGCTGCCGTCGTACCACGCCTGCAGCGCCTGCGGCACCAGCTCCCCGGCGGTAATATTCCGGGCCTCGGCCAGCGCGTCATCAAAGGCCAGCCCCTCCCGCTGGGAGAACACGGCGGTCATCTCAAACCGCACCGGCTCCAGCGCCACGTCCCGGACATAGCCGGTGCGGCCATCCAGCAGGGCCACCTTGGCCCAGCCGGTGTGGGCCTCGGCTTCCTCGGGCGGCTCGGGCAGGCGGCAGAGCAGGCAGCCCCGCTCCAGCTCCAGCATCCGCACCCCCTGCACCTTGGGCAGGCTGAGCACATCGGTGGCACGGCCCACCAGCACCAGCGGCTGGGACAGGTAGTCCCGCAGTGTATCCTCATGGACAAATTTCAGCGCATCCCGCCGGACAAAGCCGTGGTAGCCGTAAAAGGTGACCACCTCGGCCACCTCCGGGGAGAGGGGCACTCCCTCGGCGGTCACGCCGCCGGGGGCGGTGCGCACCTGACAGGCCTGACCGTACAGCCCCTCGTCCCCGATGGTGGAAACAAGGCCCGCCTCGCTCTGTTTGGTGGTCTGGGGCAGGTCGTAAATGGTCACGACCGACCGGGCAAATATGGCGTATTGCATCATTCCGTTCCCTCCAACAAATCCAGCAGCTCCTCCGGCTTCATGCGCAGGATGGCACCATCCGCGCTGCCGGTGACGGTCTCGGCCAGATCCTGCTTGGCCTGCTGCAGCTCCACGATCTTTTCCTCAATGGTGTCCTGGGCGATGAGCTTGTACACCTGCACCGGGTTCTGCTGGCCGATGCGGTAGGCACGGTCGGTGGCCTGATTCTGGGCCGCCACGTTCCACCACGGGTCGTAGTGGATGACGATATCGGCGGCGGTCAGGTTCAGGCCGGTGCCGCCTGCCCGCAGGGAGATCAGGAAGACGCTGGCCTCGCCGCCGTTGAAGCGGCGCACCAGCTCGGCACGCACCGGTTTGGGGGTGGAGCCCTGCAGGGTGAAGTGGCTCACGCCCTCCGCGTCCAGCCGCTTGGCCAGCAGCTCAAGCATGGAGGTGAACTGGCTGAACAGCAGGATGCGGTGCCCGCCCTCCACGGCACTGGTGACCAGCTCGATACAGGCATCCAGCTTGGCGCTGCCGCCTGTCCAGTTGTCGGCAATGAGCCGGGGGTCGCAGCAGATCTCCCGCAGGCGCATGAGGACGGCGAACACCGCCATCTTGTCCTCGGGCTTGGCGGCCCGCAGCTTCTCCCGGGCATCCACCACGGCGGCAAGGTAGAGCTTGCGCTGCTCCTCCTCCAGCTCGATGCGGTAGACGTTCTCTGTCTTGGGGGGCAGCTCCTTCAGCACCTCGGACTTCATCCGGCGCAGGATGAACGGCCCGGTGAGCTGGTTCAGCCGCCGCACCGCCGCCGGGTCATTTTCCTGCGTGATGGGCTTTTCAAACCGGCTGCAGAAGCTCTTGTAGGGCGGCAGGTAGCCCGGCATCAGGAAGGAAAAGATGCTCCACAGCTCGCCCAGGCGGTTCTCCACGGGGGTGCCGGTCAGTGCAAAGCGGACACGGCTGTTCACCCCGCACACTGCCTTGTATTTCTGGGTGGTATGGTTCTTGATGGCCTGGGCCTCGTCCAGGATGCAGGCGTAGAATTTCTGGTTCTCATACAGGGTCTCGTCGCGGCGGAGCAGGTCGTAGCTGGTCACCACCACGTCGGCCCCGTCCCACTGCTCGGCCAGCTGGGCCCGGTGGGCGGCATCCCCGTCCACCACAACGCAGTTCAGCTCCGGCGTGAACTTTTGGCATTCCTCGGCCCAGTTCAGCACCAGCGAGGCCGGGCAGACGATGAGGCTGGGCAGGGGGTTCCCGCCCTGCTCCCGGAGGGCCAGCAGATAGCTGAGCACCTGCACCGTCTTGCCCAGACCCATATCATCCGCAAGGATGCCGCCCATGCCGTAGCCATCCAGCGTGCGGAGCCAGCGGTAGCCGTCCCGCTGGTATTTTCGCAAAACTTTTTGTAGAGACGCAGGCGGTGTATACTCGCTGTCCTTTATCGCGTGGAAGCTCCGGCTGAGCTGGCGGAAGGCATCGTCCCGGTTGAAGCGGATGCCGTTCTGCCCCGAAAGCGCCCAGTCCAGACTGGGGGCCCGGTACAGGGGCAGCCGGGCGTGGGTTTGGCCCAGTTTGGCCCCGGAAAGCTCCAGCGTCTCGTTCAGCTCGTCCAGCACCTCCATGGAATCGTCCAGCCGGAGCAGACGGCCATCGCGCAGGCGGTGGTAGCGCTTTTTCTGGTGGAGCGATCTCAGCAGGGCTTTCAGCTCCCCCACCGGGAACTCCCCCGTGTCCACCTCCAGGTCGAGCACGCTGCCGTGCACCGACACCCCCACCGAGATCTTCGGCGGTGCGGCCTGCATACTGCGGAAAGCATCGGTCAGGTAGACCTCGCCCTCAGCCAGCAGGGCCGGGATGCCCTCATCGAGGAAGCGGTAGACTTCATCCTCCTCATAGGCATCGTAGTGGGCGGCAAGGCCGTTGCCCATGGTGTCCGGCCCCGGCTCCAGATACCGCCCCAGCAGCCGCCCGGCCCGCTGTTCGGCGCGGGCATCCCGCAGCAGACCGGCAGGCCCCGGTTCCTCCGGCGTGACGCGGTCCTCGCCGTACAAAAACTCAAGGTGCGCCCGCACCGTTTCCCGCGTGGGCGCGTCAAGGTAAAACTGCACCACCGGCTCCAGCGGGATCTGATTCAGCAGCAGGCGTTCGGGGTCCTCAATGGTCACCCTGCTGCCCAGCTCCGGCAGAACGTAGCTGCAAAAGGCGGTGGCATCCCCGGTGGTAAAGAACAGGCTCTTGCCGCACAGCGCCTCAAGGGCGGGCCGCATCCGGGCGCTTTCGGCCCGGTCCAGCTGCCAAATCGTATCCTCACTGTATAAATAGTCGTTGTCTAAACCCGTTTTCCATCCCAACGCGGGGGTCACGGACACCTCCACGCCGCCCCGGCGCTTTTCCACCCGCATGGTCAGGGCCGGGATGCCGGTCTTGAGGGTGTAGCCGCCCAGATTGCCAGTGGGGGCATAGAGGGCCACCAGACCGTCAAAGATCTCGCCGTTCAGCGGGATGCCCCCGGCAGGCCCGCTGCGGGGCGCATTGCCGTAGCTGCGCAGGGCCGCCTCGGCTCCTTCCTTTGCGCTGAGCTGCCGCCGCAGCAGGCGGAGCAGCTGCTGTGCCTCCGGGGCAAAGGCCTCCCAGCTGTGCTGGAATTCCAGCGCCTTGCCGTAACTGATGAAGCCGTGCTTCTCCACGGCCCGCAGCAGGTCCGGGATGCTCTTTACCACATACTGCCGCCCGCCGTCTGCCGAGATGCGCAGCCGCAGCCAGGGCAGCTCCCCGGGCAGCAGGGTCAGCTCCGGCTCCAGCTCTGCGGAGTGGGGGCGCAGCTCCGCGTGGCCGGTCACGCCGTCCACCTCGGCCAGTGCTCCCTCCTGATAGGCCCGGAGCAGCCGCCGTGCCTCGTAGTCGGATTCCGGTTCCTCGCCCCGCCATTTCTTGCCGAACAGCATTTCCAGGCTGGAGGCATAGCTGTCCCTGCGGGGCGGCTCCTCCGGCTGGGGCGTTTGCAGATTGGCCGTGCCCCGCACCACGCCCGGGATGCTCTCCGGGCTCTCCGAGGGCTTCTGCGGCGTTCTGCCGGAAAGGCCCTGACTCTCGCTGTCCCACATCAGCAGCGCGCCGATGTGCTTGCAGCAGGGCCCCTCGCCGTTTTCGTTGTAAGGGCAGGAGCAGCTGGCGCTGACAAAGCTGCCGTTTTCCCGCAGCCAGACCTGGGTCTGGTACAGGCTCCGCCCGCCGCCGCGCACGTCAGCGCTCAGGTGGCGCACGCCGTTCCCGGCCACTTCGCAGTTCAGATCCTGTATCCGGTCCGTGTAGGCCTTGGCCCGCGCGAATACCGTGCCGCCCAACAGGTAGCGGATCTCTTCCATGTCCATCCGGGGTCTCCCTCCCTCTGCAATGCTCTATTGGTTAAGCATACCGCACCGGCGGGCGGGATGCAAGGCTTTTGCAGAAAAAATCCGCCGCCTCTTTTGCAGGGGCAGCGGAAGGAAGCCTTATGTATAAATCTGATAGATATTTTCAATTTGATACGGGTCACTCAGCAACACCCTGCCATCCGACAACACCGTAAGTTCATCCCCTACCGCAAGGTCTTCCAGCTTTGCTTGCTTTCCACTTTTTGTCCGCAGCTTTTCCGAAACCTTGTGGAACGCATATAGCTTCCCGTTTTTTTCTTCCGCCATCAGAAAATCATTTTTCTCGTCAATTGCAGTGACGGTAACCGCCGTATAGGTGCTGACTGACGCTAGAATTTCCTCGATTTCCTGATAAACTGCCTTTCCTCCCGGAAAAACGTATGCCTTTTTCCCGTTGACCAAACAGATTCGGCTGTCCGCATAAAACGCAAGCCAGACCTTCGCCTCGTCGTCGCTGCCGAATTGAAGGACCACATCCTGCCCACCCGCATCGAAGGCATCCTGATTGATGCAGGGCAGGTAGAGTTTCTTTCCTAGATATTCTTCGAGCGCCTGATACAGCTCCGTCGACGCATCGGTCTGGAGATCGTTCATCTCCACATCGCCCCGGAACGAATTCAGGTTCATTTCCGCCACGGCAAGCGTATCGCTTTCCCGGATGGGCTTGGTGATCTTCTGCACCCGGTACACTGCAAGGGAGCCGAATGTCACGCACAGAAACAGCATCACCCCGGCAGCCGCCAGAATGCGCTTGTGCTTTTTGCTCACTTTCACCGAAAAAAGAACGCCCACAAAGCACACTGCCATTGGCAGCGGACACATGACCCAGTCCATCGTTTCATCTCCCTCGCGGTAGTTTCTTTCATTATACCGGAACCCGTGCAAAAGTGCAACAAACGCGCACTGATATTCCGACATAAACACAGCGGCCCCGCTTACGCTGGTTTTCCCAGCGCGGTGGAGCCGCTTTTTATGCCGTTATTGGGAGATACGGTAATGTCCCACAATGTCCGTTCGCTTTTCCAGAATGTCCTGTTCGTAAGCAGTCTGCCACGGATCGTTATGATGGATCACATAGGGCACACCGTCCCAGTTCCGCCGGTCAGAAACGATGCCGATATGCTTTTCAAAGATCACGATGTCACCGCCCTGCCACTGCTCCACATCTGAAACGTCGGTGGTCAGGGGAATGGCATTGCGGGCGAAAAAGACCTTACATCGGTCTGGTCATCAATGCCGTCTTCGTCTGCATCTACAGTGCTGTGGAATTGCAGAATTTGAGCAGCGAATTTATTCTGCGGACGAACAGCGGAAGTCTGCTGATAATGAGATAAAACTAAAATCGCAAGAATGTCGGCTATGAGCACTCCGGCTGTTCCGATAACAAAATTTCGTTTCACGGCACATTCCTCCTTTTGTATAGAACACGAATCCGAATGTTATTTCAGTGCACTTCGTCAAATTTACGAAACAAAAAACGCCTCAGGAAAAATCCTGAAGCGTTCTGTTCAAGTCGGCGACTACCTATTTTCACGCGCCGTTTCCAGCGAACTATCTTGGGCACGAGTGAGCTTAACTTCTGTGTTCGGAATGGGAACAGGTGGAACCTCACCGTCATCGTCACCGACCAATATGACTGGTTCAGTATAACATTTCTGTTCTACTTTGTCCAGTGTTTCTTGAAGGACGTGCCTTCAAAACTGAATAATCACTGCTGACATTTTATCATTGACTTGAGAATTCAAGCGAATTGTGGTCAAGCCCTCGATCTATTAGTACACACTTGCTGAATGGATCACTCCACTTACACATCGTGCCTATCAACCTCGTAGTCTACAAGGGATCTTACCTGATCAAATCAGTGGGATATCTTATCTTTGGGTCGGCTTCACGCTTAGATGCTTTCAGCGTTTATCCGATCCG
>ENA-OYWU01000313-OYWU01000313.1-human-gut-metagenome-genome-assembly--contig:-NODE-313-length-28702-cov-7.575383_pt1 | contig 28702 bp, 15 predicted proteins | sample MGYA00244173_ERZ653403 | MGnify/ENA primary metagenome ERZ653403 (study PRJEB26926, sample SAMN06165043) | human gut metagenome | biome: ENVO:00009003; feature: ENVO:2100002; material: ENVO:00002003...
CGAGATGACGTCGAGTCTCGTGGGCTCGGAGATGTGTATAAGAGACAGGCTCTGACAACGGAATCGTAATCAATTAATCTCCTTGAAAATGACACGTAAACACATCATATCTTCACTCTTTGGCGCCATGGCCGCCGTTATGGCCCTGACCCTGACCGGATGCGCCGAGGAGGACTTCCGTTTCGACGAGCCCGACACCAATGGCCGCGGCGTAACGCTCTCGTTCTCCTGCAACGACATGCTTCCGCAGTACATCGACCCGGTGGCCTCGCGCTCGCGTGCCGCCGACCCAAAAACCGAAGAGGAGAAGAAAATCAACTCGCTCCACCTCTTTTTCTTCGACAGCGACGGCAACTTCGTCCGCCCGAATCTCGACGACCAGAAATTTCTCCCCTACCAGTACATTCCCGATGCCACCAATTTGGTCACAGTGGGCGACAACGTGTTCCAGACCATGACCGGCGTTACGGTTGTGGCCATTGCCAACATCAACGCCACCAACGGGAACCCATATTTCTGCACCGAATGGACCACCGACGGCGACATCCGCAAGGATTCGCGCAAGGCTGAGGGCGAGCGCTGGGAAATCAAGAACTACAGCGACCTGAAGCAGTGGATCTACCATCCCCGCCTGCGCATGGACGAAAACCGCTCGGTCGTTGACCTCCCTGAGGCCGGCATGCCCATGATCGGCACGCTTGAAGGGGCATCGCTCGTACAGTCGGCCACCCATCCGCGCCTTGAAGTGCAGCTCAAGGCACTGATGGCACGTGTGAACATCACCATCAAGCTCAACCCCAATCAGGAGAGCCACGACGGCACGCTCCCCACCATGACCATCACAAGCTACGGTATTAAGAACATGCCCAACACCGTGCCGTTCACCATGCCCGATGCGACGCCCAAAACCGGCAACAATAAGGAGTACAACCTTACCACCGGCGAGATGACAACGGACTTCCTCTACGAGCTCCCCGCGCCCGTAACCATCAACAAGAACAGCGCCCCCGTAACCTTCAGCTACTACACCTACGAAAACATCCAGCTCCCCGACTACACGGCCACACGCCCGGGTGTGGACGGCACGGATGCCAACTTCTTCCCCGACTATAACGGCGGCGAGGTGGACCCCTCCACCATCCGCTATCCCGACGGCATCGACGAGGCCGACCGCCAGCGCTGGAAACCCCTCTTAGCCCGCAAAGACGCCTCGGCCATGGTGCTCAACGCATCATATGTGACGCATCAGGAACTGCGCTACCAGGCACGGTTCACCATCTACATGGGACAGAACCCCGACAACGATTTCCAGGTGAAACGCAACCACGCCTACAACAACAACATCTCAATCCGCGGCCTCGACTACGTGCGCAACTCGTCCGACGGTGTCTACACCTTCGATGCCCGCGTCAACGTCGTCTCCGACAACCCTGTGTATCTTGCAATCGTCAACGAACGCAAAGTCGACGCCCACGCCACAGTGCTCCCAATGGATGTGTGGCTGCTTCTGCGCGAACCGCAGAACGGTTCGACAGTACCGCCCGTTGTAACGCACACCTCTAAGGTCACCCTTTCGGTGCGTGAAGATGCCCGCAACTGGCTGTCGATGATTGTCATCCCCCGCGCCGAAATGGAGGCCGGAGGATGGAAAGCAGGAACCGGAGCGCCCGACTACTTCTACACCGACCTTATTGCCCAATGCAACACCGGCACATTCAACGGCCATCAGAGCGGACCGGAAGTAACCATTGAGAGCACCCCGACCCTCAACAACTCCCGCTCACGCGTCTACTTCTGCATCGACGAGAATGTGCCCACAAGCAACAACCCCACCAACTACGGCGACCGCTACGCCACCATCGACCTCACCTACGAAAACTCTCTCGGCGACGTGCGCACCCGCACCATCGAAATCGACCAGCGCGCCCTGGTGAAAGTCGATGGCCAACATACCTCCGGCACCAACATAACTGCATGGATGGAATACTACGAAGAATATCTCGAACACAGCGATCCGCTGGACCAGCATACTCAACCCGGTGAGCTCTATGAAGGGCTGCCATGGGGTGTCGAAGGCACGAACTATGGCAACTGGGAACAGGGTGGCTTTTGGCAAGGTTATACTTGGGATTGTACCTTCAATACAATAGATGATAATCTATACACCACAACAGGAGCGTTTGCCATGACCAAATATATCATTGGCCGTCAAGGAGCCGACCCACTTTCCAATCTTAAGATCTTTAATGACAATGCGCCAATAACCGCATTCCATTATTGTTACGGAAAGAACAAACGCGATTCCAACGGTCTTGTAGATACAGGCAACTCCAAAACGACAGGATGGTACATGCCCGGTATCAGAGAACTCGAGCAAGCTCTTACTCAGCACTATATGTCTTTTGACGACTTCCGAGGAAATTTTTATTGGTCATGTGCTGCTGCAAAAGCCAGAAATGGAGGTGTTACAGATTCATATTATCACGAAGAACTTGAAAGAGCTCGTGCGACAAAGGTAGCAACTGATGCCAACGGGCAACCTATCCTCAATAACCAAGGGAAGGCAACCTATGCTGAAAGCGGTTCATACAATGATGACCACAATTATCAGGACCCCTATCCCAATGGTGTGGAAAAGAACTATGGGCGTGCTCCACGTTCAAAGACATTCCGCATCCGCGCGTTCTATAAGGTGCAGTAAGGCCATCAGGATTGCTGTAGGGTCGCGACCTGTCGCGACTGCAACCCTGTAAATTTCAAATCATTACCTTGCAGACTCCAATCAGTGAGCGCGGGCCAATCCACCGCCAGGCAGTCGCGACAGGTCGCGACCCTACAATTGGATGCAATCAGGATTTTGCGTAACCCGGCGAGCGGTATAACCGCATAAATATACATATCTGAAGTTCGGCCATTTTATATACAAAATGGCAGCGAGAGGGCGAATTGGCGTAATGAAGGCGCGTCAATCGCCCTCTTTCGGTTTCAGTATGTTGCGATTGTAAAGGGAAATAAGTATTTTTGTGTAGCTCAATCATTATTATCATTGTTCAGGCCACCCACGACGCCACGAGGCGGCATCGGACCAAATGAACCTGATGGCATTGTTGAGAAACCAACCGCATTATTCACCTCCAAAACCAATCATAGCAGCAGTTAAAATTCGTTAAAAGCCACCATCGCAAACTGTCGGATGCCGTCATCGGCTTCCAGCGGTCAGATTGTCATTTTTATGCATAAATCCTAACAGAAACCATATAATCAATTTAATAACTTAACCCAATCAGTCACACGAATGTTGAAACATCTCTACAAGACATTGTGCATAGCGGCTGCCATAGCAGTCGCCATGCCGGCATTCTCTCAGCTCAAGACTGTGGATCCGGGCCAGCCCATCGAAGGGGTTGTGCGGGTGAAACTGCAGACTGAGACGGCCCGCAAAATCGGGTCGGCACGGCGTGTGGCGCCACGCGGCAAGCTCTCCACGGGCACCGCGCTCGACGCCCCGCTGAAAGCCATGAAAGGCGTGAGCATCCGCCCGGTGTTCCCGCCGAACGAAAAATTCGCGGCACAACGCGCCGAATTCGGCCTCGACCAGTGGTTCGAGATTGAGTTTGACAGCGACATGAGCTCGCGCGAAGCCGCCGGCCTGCTCAAATCCACAGCGGGAGTGAGCAACGCCTCGGTGCGCTATCCCGTAGTGCTGTTCGACGGCAACGCCCGCATCACCCCTGCAGCCGCTCCGACAGCGGCAGCCACACAGGATGCCATGCCGTTCAATGACCCGCGCCTGAGCCAGCAGTGGCACTACCACAACACCGGCCAACGCCAGGGCTGGGTGCCCGGCGCCGACATCAACCTGTTTGACGCATGGCAGACCGAAACCGGCAAGAGCGACGTGATCGTGGCCATCATCGACGGCGGTGTGGACTACACCCACGAGGACCTTGCCGCCAACATGTGGGTCAACGAGGCCGAGCTTAACGGCACTCCCGGCGTTGACGACGACGGCAACGGCTACGTGGACGACATCTACGGCTACAACTTCGTGACCAACAGCGCCCAGATCTATCCCCACAACCACGGCACACACGTGGCCGGAACTGTGGCTGCGGTAAATAACAACGGCATCGGCGTGGCCGGCGTGGCCGGCGGCGACGGCACACCCGGCAGCGGCGTGCGCCTCATGTCGTGCCAGGTGTTCGAATCGCGTGCCGGAACAGGCGAAGGCAACTTCGCGGCCGCACTGGTGTATGCCGCCGAAATGGGCGCCTCCATCGCCCAGTGCTCATGGGGGTGGGATGCCTCGGGCTACTACGACCCGGCGGTGATCGACGCCATCGGCTACTTCAACCGCGTGAGCCGCAGCGACCGCATGAACGGCGGCCTCTGCATCTTCGCTTCCGGCAACCAGGGGAGCACCGGCGACATCTATCCGGGATGCCTCGACAACGTGCTCACCGTGGGCGCCATGACGGCGCAGCTCACCCCGGCAAGCTACACCAACTACGGCAGCTGGGTTGACGTGGTTGCCCCCGGCGGTCTGCTCGACTTCGACCAGAGCGAAGGCGTGCTCTCCACCCTCCCCAACAACAGCTACGGCTTCATGGAGGGAACCTCGATGGCCTGCCCCCACGTGAGCGGTATCGCCGCCCTGATTCTCTCCAAGCACGGCAACGCCAACTTCCCGCCCTCCACACTGCGCACACAGATCGAGACCTCGGTGCGCGACTTCTACACCACCAACCCCACATGGGTCGGTCTGCTCGGATCGGGCTACGTGGACGCGGCCCGCGCCCTCAACATGAGCGACGGCACAGCTCCCGAGGCTGTGGCATCGTATGAGGCCATCCCCACACAGGACGAGATAGCCCTTTCATGGATTATCCCGGAAAGCAGCGACCACAATGTGAACCACCACACCATCTACTACAGCACAACCGAATTCAACGCTCAGAGCGACCTGCAGCAGGTGCCGCAGGTGACGGTCGACACCCGCTTCATGCAGTCGGGCGACCCGATGACCTACGACCTCACCGGCCTGCAGGCCATGACTTCCTACTGGGTGGCCATCAAGGCCGTTGACCGCTGGGGCAACGCCTCTCCGCTCTCCGAGGTGAAGAAAGTGACCACCAACGCCGGACCGAAGATGACCCTCACCGCAGGCGAATCGTCGTTCCAGGTGACGCCCACAGCGTCCACCGCAGGCTCGTTCACCATCGGCAACGAGGCCGAGGGCCTGCTACGCTGGAGCACATCACTGCGCAACATGTCGATGAGCATGTTCGGGCTGGGACGCATGCAGTCGTCGCCCTACCGCGGCACAATCGCTCTGGCTCAGGCCACGCCGCGTGCCAAATCGGTGGCAACGTATGATGTGGACAATTACATGGCCTCCGACTATCCCAAGAGCATGCAGACCTACGAGGAGCTGTACGCCTACATCGGCGACGCCGACAAGACCAAGCCCAACGCCCTCGCACAGCTATTCACAGTGGATGCATCGGCCTATCCCAACGGCTTCAACCTCACCCACCTGAACTTTGACGGAGCCAACGGCTCAAGCGCCCGGTTTGAAATCTACCGCGGCAACTCCATGTTCAGCGAGCGCAACCTCGAACTGCGCTTCGAACCTCAGTTCTTCGCCTACAACTACGACCTCTCGCTCCCCGAGCAGCTGTGGTTCGCCCCCGGCGAAAGCTTCTGGGTAGTGGCACACATCAGCGGCGAAGAACCATATCCCCTGGGCATGGGCTTCAAGAACGACTCGCCCACAGCACTGAGCGCCTACATGAGCAACGACGGCGGCAAAACCTGGACCCTGCTTGCCGAGGCTCTTAAAGGCTCGATGTACGAACAGTATGCCTCCAGCGCCACATGGTGCGTGAAGGCCATGAGCAAGAACCCCGACTGGAGCCAGGTACTCGAGCTTACACCCGCCACAGGCACGCTCAAACAGAACGAGACCGCGCTGGTGGAGGTGAAGCACAACGGCACACCGCTTGTCAACGGCAACTACAAGGCAAAAGTCTATGTCAGCACCAACGAAACCACCCCGTCGGCCGACAATAACCTGACGTTCAACTTCTCCGTTAGCGGCCAGACCCCCGACATACAGGTGAACAAAGTAATCGACTTCGGCAGCCTGCTCGTGGGCCAGAAGAAAACCATTGCCGTTGAGATTCTCAATGAAGGTTACGGCACACTCGGCGGCCAGTACAACGCATTCCTGGGTTCGAACAACATCACCAGCACCGACCCCAACTTCAAGGGTCCGGACTATATTCAGAGCGGATTCCCGGCACGTTCGGTCACCACAGTCGACCTCACATTCGAGCCGGTGGAATCGGGCAGCCATTCGGGCCAGATCGTGTTCAAAGGCGCCACAGGCGAATTCAAGGTGATGGTTACCGGAGCGGCCACAGATCCCGCCAATATAGCCTTCAATCCGGCCACCCTCGACGCAGGCCAGATTGTGGCCGGCGAGCAGCCCAAGGAACTGGAGTTCGAGATCCGTAACGACGGCAAATATCCGCTTGAATTCGTGATGCCCAACTACAGCGACCAGACTCTCTCCACCGGCGCCGGCGCATCCTCGGTACACCGTTTCGGCTACACCGCCGACAACAACATCACAGGCAGCGTGGCATACGAACCGATGGCCGAACTGGCCGACGGCAAGGAAGTGACATCGCAGCTCAACGACCGCAGCGTGTGGAGCAACGAGATCGAGATCGGCTTCGGATTCCCCTACTTCGGCAAGACATACGAACGCCTTTACATCTCTAAGTTCGGCGGCGTGGCATTCAGCTACGAGCCTGACATCTACATGTACGGCCCGCTCACCACAACCTCCAACGGAGTGGCAGGCACAGGCCTGATATGCGCCTACGGCATCAGCGAGCTGGTGATGGGTGCGCAGTCGAAAGTGGTCTACGGCCACAAGGACGGCAATTTCGTGGTGAACTTCCAGAACGTGCTGGCCGCAGTCTACGGCACTGAGTACACCCCCATCTCGTTCCATCTCACGCTCAGCCCCACCGGCGACGTGTACATGGCCTACGACGACTACGATCCCTGGAGCGTGTTCACACAGGGTGAAGGCATCTTCGTGGCACTCAACGACATGGAGATGGACGACCCGTTCATTGTCACATCACAGGATATGGTGCAGGACGGCATTGCCACCGTGGCAACCCAGATTGCCACCGGCACAGCCTTCCACTTCTCAGCACCCAAGCCCAACATCATCTCCTCGGTAAGCCCGGCCTACGGCATGGTGGCTCCCGGCGACAAGGTGACCGTCAAGGCCACCGTGGCTGCAACCGACGAGATGGCGGCAGGCGCAACCTACACCAATCTGGTTGTGAACAGCAACGACCCGCAGCAACCCTCGGCAGTGGTGCGCTTCGACGCCGTTGTGGGTGGCGACCTCAAGCCTGAGCTTACGGTCAAGACCTCCGAACTGAACTTCGGCAAAGTGTTCCGCACGGCCACAAAGCAGCTTGCGGTGACAGTGTCGAACACCGGCCGCAACGACATGACACTCACCGACGCCACCCTGGCCGACGGCAAGTTCACCATCGCATTCGACAAGGGTGCAGTGATTCCCGCCCGTCAGAGCCGCGACATCGTTGTGACACTTCCCACCGAGACCGAAGGCGCCGTTAGCGACGTGCTCACCATCACGACAGACGCAGGCACAACCAGCGTAAGCCTCACAGGCGAGGTGATCGGCGTTCCTGCCGCATCGCTGAGCTACGAATCCATCATGGAGACACTGGCCTACGGCGCAACCAAGGCGATGCCCCTCACGGTGACCAACACCGGCAACGAGCCTCTGGAATGGTGCCTCATCCCCGGAGCGCACCTGCTCTACACACCGGCGTATGCCGACGGTGCCAAGGTAAGCTACACCTACACCTCGAGCCTCGACGACAAGAGCGTGAGCACCGAGTGGATCGACATTGTTTCCGGTGGCAAAGCCTCGCACAACAACACCACATATTTTGTGAACAACGACTTCGTTGAAGTCGATCTGCCGTTCGAATTCCCGTTCTACGGCAAGAAGTACACAAAGATGTATGTCTACGGCCGAGGTTTCGTGTCGTTCACAAAACGCACCGACGAGCACACCGCCCCCGAGCCTCCCGCCGAATTCCCGCTGGGCACCATCTACGACAACCTCATTGCTCCGTACTGGGGTCTGCACTTCCCCGACGAGAACCGCACATCGGGTGTCTACACCCTCGGTTCGGAATCGGAGATGGTGGTGTCGTTCATGGAGTACGGCAACACGATGAACTACGGCATAGACTATCAGCTTGTAATGTACCCCGACGGCTCATTCCGCTTTGCCTACAAGGGACATGACGAGAATGCCGAGCTGTTCAACATCTTCGGCGTGGCCGGCATATCAAATGAAGGAGCCACCTCCGGCATGGCCATCCCCGAACGCACCGTTTCGCTCGGCCAGGCCGTGCAGTTCAACCCGATGGTGGTCAACACCCTCCCCGCAGGCGAATCGGCCACTGCCGACGTTACCCTCACAGCCGACGCCATGGGCGGCGAATACGAATCGGCCCTGACGCTCAGCACCAATGTGCCCACAGCCGAGACCATCACCGTGCCTGTTTCGCTCACAATCGAAGGCACACCCAAGCCCGAGATTCCCGAGAAGGTTGAATTCGAGTTCATCGCAGGCTCAATGTCGACCGACTACAGCGACTTCTTCGTGCAGCAGGGAGTGGCACAGGTATGCTACATCGACATCAAGAACACCGGCTCGGCCGCGTTCACCATCGAGAACATCGCCACCGACATTCCGATGGTTGAGTTCTACGACGATTATTTCGGAGAAACCTACGAAATGCCGGCCTTCGACCTCTGGTACTACGGCAAGATGGAGGACTGGATGACCGGCGAGATGGTTGACCAGTGGATCGGTTATGGAGGCGACTACTTCGAGCCTGCCACCGTGGATGCCAACGGATTCCGCTTCGCCATCCCCATCATGCCAGGCAGTCCGGTACATGCAGCCCCCGGCGTGACCAACGCCAAGCTCACCCTCATGCTCTCGGGAGTGGAAGGTGTAAGCGAGGTGGAAATCCCCATCACCATCACTGCCACCGACGTGCCGGTGCTCTCGCTCGACAAGTTCGAACTGACCTATGAAGGTGTGGCCGACGACTTCGAGAAAGAGGAGACCATCACCCTTGGCAACGACGGTGCATACAAGCTCACCTACGACTACTACATCGACACCACCGGCGAAGGTGAAGAAGCCGAGATTCCCGACGGTGGCGGCATCGCTCCCATGGCAGCCAAAGCTGCCAAGGCAGTGAAAGCCCCCGAAGCCATCAGCCTCAACAAGGCCATGCTTGCCGGCGGCATCCGTCCGTTCGACACCGAAGCCAGCGACAACTACCTTAACGAGCCGCAGGAAGGCAACTACACCGGTCGCCTCTACCATCCGGTGCTCGAAGGCTCGCAGGGCGCCTACGTCTACGGCTCCAACACCACCTACTCCGAGTTCTACGGCTCCACGCTGTTCGAATCGCCCAAGGGTGGCTTCAACATCTCGCACATCTACACCCTTGTTGCCCCGGGCAACCTGGAGAATGTTGACTACACGGTTGAAATCGTTCTCGGCGACGACCCGACTTCCGGCACAGTGGCCGGACGCGGCACCTATCACCTCGACGAATCTCCGTTCAAGGGGACACCGGGCGCGGAGAACGGCACCGCATTCATCATCGTGCCCCTCGACCGTCCGGTATTCGTGGGCGAGGGAAGCCAGTTCTGCGTGGTAGTGAAATATCCTGTAGGCGAGAAGTTCGTGGCCGGTATGGTTGCCAAAGCCGACCCGTATGTCTCCAACCGCTACATGGCCTATCTCGAGGGCTACGGATGGTATGACGCAGCCTCGATGTTCGAGGAGAAATATGGCTCGCTTGGCTATGCCACCACCTGCCTCCAGACCACCGAAGGCTCCTTCTGGGTATCGCTCTCGCCCGACGCCACCACTCAGGGTGTGATCGAGCCGGAAGCCACAACCCCCATCAAGGTCAAGATCAACGCCGCCACCGCTCCGCTCGAAACGGGCAACAAGGCCATGATTGTGGTTCACACTTCCGACCCGATGCAGCCCGTCGTCAACATCCCCGTTACGCTGAGCAAGAACGCCACCCCCACGGTGACCACCACCATCACCTCGCTTGAAGTGAACGAAGGCGAAACCGGCACTCTCCCCGTCAAGATCGACGAGCCGGACGGCGACGCCCTCACCGTAAGCCTCACCGACAACGGACACATCTCCACCATCGAGAGCGTTGACGCCGGCACGGCCGCTGTGACCATCGCCGACGACCGCCAGAGCTTCACCGTGGCCGGCAGCACCGACGGCACACCCGTCAGCGCCACCGCCAACGTGAAACTCGCACCCACATTCGGCGATGCAGGCACATTCAACCTTACGGTCAATGCCGCCGATGCCCACAACCATGTGGGAACCCTCAACGTGGCATACGTGGTGAACCACACCAACCGCGCACCCGTGGCCGGCACAGCAGCCGACGTAGCCCTCACCGAGGGTCAGGTGTCGCAGCTTGTTGCGTTCGACTCGATGTTCACCGATCCCGACGGCGACCCGATGACCTTCACACTCGATGTGACCGACGCCGCAGGCGTGGTTGAGCCTTATCTCTCGAACAACGGAGTGATCTTCTTCGGCAAGAAAGCCGGGGAGGCCACAGCAACCGTGACCGCCACCGACAGCGAGGGCGCACAGGCCACCGCATCGTTCGCCGTCAAGGTTGACAAGAGCAGCGGCATCGAGAGCATCGAGGCTTCCGCAGCAGGCATCACGCTCGCTCCCGCCGTCACCTCCGACCTCGTCACCCTGACATGCGCATTCACCGACCAGGCCCTCGGCATCAATGTCGTGGCCATGAACGGACAGGTGCTCATGGTTGAGCAGATGGCAGTGTCGGAAGGCCAGCCCGTCAGCCTGTCGCTCGGACACCTCCCCGCCGGAAACTACCTGCTCACCGCCACCACCTCGGCCGGCAGCACGGCAGCCTTCCGCATCATCCGCGAATAATCCCCTTGCATAACCGCCCGGCCCCTCTCTCCCCTCTCCGTGCGGTTATCCTCACCCCAACTCACCGTCGGTGTGGCAGCCCCCTGCCACACCGACGTTTTTTCCTGCAACTCTTAAACTGTCGCAACAAAGAATATGGCTACGGTTTGATTTTGCATATCCGTCCTATAAAAATTCGACAAAAAAAAAGATTTTAAAAAATTTGGCGGTTTGCGGCCAAACATTTAACTTTGCAGACGAAAACATGAGGGGTACTAGCTCATCTGGCTAGAGCGCGACACTGGCAGTGTCGAGGTGAGCGGTTCGAGTCCGCTGTACTCCACCACCGCAAGGCGAATTCAGATTCCATTCTGAGTTCGCTTTTTTGTTATATCATTATAAATGATTATTTTTGCAACGGATGAAGCTGATAGAAATGAATATGGATAAGATTGTGGCCTTGTGCAAAAAGTACAGGGTGGCAAAGCTATGGGTATTCGGCTCAATCCTGACTCCAGATTTCAACGACAACAGCGACGTGGACCTGTCGGTCGATTTCGACACGGAAACCATCAACCGCGAAGGTCTTGACTGGGCCGATATTTTTTTCGACTTCTTGCATGAACTCGAGGCTCTGTTCGGCCGCCGCATAGACCTTGTCTGCGATGATGCCGTGAAAAATAAGATTTTCCGCAAAGAGTTAGACACCACAAAACTATTGATCTATGGATAAATCAGTAGAAAAATATCTTGAGGATATGCTACAGGCGATTTCCGACATAGAAGTGGCAGAAAACAGATTCGGACGCCAGTATGATGTTTTTGAAAATGACGTGGTTTTCCGCAAATTTGTAGAACGTAATATCGAAATATTGGGAGAGGCGATGAATCGAATTCTGAAAATCGAACCAAACATCAGCATCACCTCGTCTCGGAAAATTGTCGATACGCGAAATTATGTCATACATGCCTACGATTCCCTGAAACCAGACATTCTGTGGGCAATTGTCATTAATCATATTCCGAGACTAAAAGCCGATATACTGCAAATCATCGAACCGCAGGAATAACAGGAATAAAAACCAGCAAACAAAAGGGGTGGCACGGGCGTTTGGATGATATGGAAAAACAGTGTACATCACATCATGCATCGGCTCTCGGACGACTGTCGTTGGCGGGACTTCTTGTCACCATAGGAATTGTGTTCGGCGACATAGGCACATCACCTCTTTATGTGATGAAAGCCATCGTGGGGGTGAATCCGCATTTCGACGTGGACTACATCGCCGGCGCCATATCCTGTGTGATCTGGACACTCACGCTCCAGACCACCGTAAAATACGTGTTGCTGGCACTACGTGCCGATAACAAGGGTGAAGGCGGCATCCTGGCTCTGTTCGCCCTGCTGCGACGCATCCCGAGGCGCTGGCTTTACCTCGTGGCTGCAATCGGCGCGGCAGCCCTCATTGCCGACGGAGTGATAACTCCGGCCATCACCGTGACATCGGCCATCGAAGGACTGCGCCTGGTAGCCCCATCCGTACCTGTGGTGCCGATTGTCCTGCTTATCATCTTTCTCATATTCCTCATGCAGCAGGCAGGCACCGGACGCATCGGGCGATATTTCGGCCCGTTCATGCTTGCTTGGTTCCTGATGCTCGGTGTACTCGGCGCCATAAACCTCGCCGCCTATCCTGCCATTCTCAAGGCTTTCAATCCGTGGTATGCAGTGAAACTGCTCATCTCATCGCCCGGATGGTTCCTGATTCTCGGGGCGGTGTTCCTCTGCACCACCGGAGCCGAGGCGTTGTATTCCGACCTGGGGCACTGCGGCCGCAAAAACATCACCGTAAGCTGGGCGTTCGTAAAAGTGATGCTGATTCTGAACTATCTCGGTCAGGGCGCATGGCTCATAAGCCATGCCGGCACCAACGTAAGCGGCATCAACCCGTTCTATGCCATCATGCCGCAGGGATTCACGCTCATAGGCATCATCATGTCTACCGGGGCGGCCATCATAGCAAGTCAGGCTTTGCTCAGCGGCTCGTTCACCATCTTTTCAGAGGCCATCAATCTGGGATTCTGGCCACGTCTGAGCATACAGTACCCCTCGCTTGAGAAGGGACAGCTCTACATCCCGTCGGTCAACTGGGTGCTGTTTGCCGGCTGTCTCCTCACAGTGGGACTGTTCCGCGATTCAGGCCACATGGAGGCGGCCTACGGGCTGGCCATCACCATCACCATGCTCATGACCACACTGCTGCTCACATTCTGGCTGCGCCACAAAGGGGTAAACCGCTGGGCATGTGTGCTTTTTGCGGCCTCGTTCATCACGCTCGAAGGGATTTTCTTTGTGGCGAACCTGTTCAAATTCACCCATGGCGGCTGGTTCAGCCTGCTGATAGCCGGACTGGTGGCGGCCGTGATGATTGTGTGGCGCAATGCATCGCGCACGCGCGCCCGGTTCATCGAGTACCGCGAGATGGCGGAATGCGCTGGCCTTATCACCGACATCAAGAACGACCGCGAAATCCCAAAATATGCTTCCAATCTGGTATATCTCACCCTCTCCGACAATCCTGCCAGAATTGAGAGCAAACTGATCTACTCCATCGTGAACAAACAGCCCAAACGTGCCGACCACTACTGGTTCATCCACATAGAGAATGTGGACTCTCCCGACACGCTGGAATACACCGTTGACACCGTGGAGCCGCAGACCATCTACTACGTGCACATGCGCCTTGGCTTCAGGGTAGCTCCGAAAATCAGCGTCTACCTGCGTCAGGTGGTGGAGGATCTGGTGGCAACGGGCGACGTTGACCTCACCAGCACCTATCCATCGCTCCGCAAGGAGGGCATTCCGGGCGATTTCCGTTTCATCATCCTCCACAGGGTATTCTCTCCGTCGAGCAACTGCCCGCGCCGTGCAGCACATCTCATGCACCTCTATGAAACCCTCCGGAAGCTTGGCGTATCCTACCGCTCGGCCCTCGGACTCGACACAAGCATTATCACGGCCGAAACCGTGCCTCTGATCATCAACACATCGCCCGGACGCCGCATATCGCGCGGATAAAAACGGGGATTTACGGATACACCCCGTGGATTTGCAGATATACTACGTGGATTCGCGGATAATGAAATTGTTGTAACTTTGCAGCCGGAAAACAAAGAATCACAACAATCATGTCCGATTTCAAGTTAAAAGGCCATCTGGCCATGCTCGGCGCAAACTCCATGTGGGGACTGATGTCGCCCATCACCAAACTTGTGCTCACCACCTCGGCCGTCACGCCCCTGCTCATGGTTGACTTCCGCATTGCAGGCGCAGCAGCCCTCTTCTGGCTGACATCGCTGTTCTGTCCGCGCGAGCATGTGCCGCCACGCGACCTCCTGCTCCTTGCCGGAGCCGCCATGCTGGGAGTGCTTTTCAATCAGGGATGCTTCATTTTCGGTGTCGGCCTCACCTCGCCTGGCGAAGCGTCGATCATAACCACCACCATGCCCATGTGGGTGATGGTGCTTGCCTATGTGGTGCTTCACGAACCTATAACGCTGAAAAAAGCGGGCGGCATAGCCCTGGGGGCATGCGGTGCGCTGATTCTGGTGTTCGGCGGACTTAACACCGGCATGAAAGGCGACAATCCCGCACTGGGCGATTTCATAGTGCTGTGCGCACAGCTCAGCTACGCCCTCTATCTCACACTTTACCGCAACTTCATCCGCAAATACTCGCTTGTGACGCTGATGAAATGGATGTTCCTGTTCGCAGCATGCGGCACCATCCCGGCCGCCATGCCGCAGATGCTCCGCACCGACTGGACATCGCTCTCCTCATTGCATTGGGCCGGTATAGCCTACGTGGTGGTGTTCGCCACCTACCTTGCCTACGTCTGCATCATGATCGGACAGAAAAACCTGCGCCCCACCATCGTGGGGATGTACAACTACGTGCAGCCCATAGTGGCCTCGCTGATAGGCGTGTGCCTCGGCCTTGACAGCTTCAACGTGCTCAAAGGCTTCGCCGTGGTCCTCATCTTCACGGGCGTCTACCTCGTCACCATCAGCAAAGCCGCTCCTGCCCCGACACCCCAAAAATAATAGCCACGCCTGAAATACCGGTACATGGCAATCAACACCTCTCTATGACAAGAGAATATTCCAATACTGGCAATTTTTCATGCTCATTTGTAAGCGCCTGATTATAAGCAACATTTACAGAAAACTTGATTTTTCCACCCATACAATCGAATTTTTCAAACATTTTCGTTAATATTGCATTTGCCCTTGGCTCTGCAATCAATGGGACTAAATTGTTCGACACACAATTTAACTCATGAAAATTTGGGATATCCAAGGATTGTCTAATTTTTAGAAAATATGACCATTGACGATATAAAGGCATTGATTGCAGCGGACGAGTCGCGAACTCTGGAGCTAAAGAAAACTACCGGCGAGCTTAAAGACGGTATGCACTCGGCATGCGCGTTGCTTAATTCAAGCGGTGGTTGGCTAATCATAGGAATCACACCAAAGTCTTTGAAGATTATTGGGCAAGAAGTAACCGATAGTACCAAGCGTGAGATTGCTCAGGCGCTTTCGGGTATCGAACCGGCAGTGGATGTCGCAGTCGAGTATGTTGATGTGCCGGAGCATCCGGGCAATAAGGTAATCGCGATGCATTTCGACGGTTGGGTATGGGGTGACAAGCCCTATACTTACCACGGCCGTCCTTACTATAAAGTTGAGAGTACCACGATGGTAATGCCACGCGAGCTGTACGATGAGCGGGTGCGGGAACATCGTCCGCAGAATTATTCATGGGAACGAATTATGGCAGACGATGTGACATTGGCGGATTTGGACGATGACCTTATCCTTGGATGTGTGCGCCGTGGTGTGGAGCGCGGCCGTTTGCCGGAGACAACGATGCGCGAGCCGATACGCGACATCCTTAACAAGTGGAAACTGCTATCAAACGGCAGACCGACTAACGGAGCGGCGCTTCTCTTCTCCCGTAAGATTGATGAGTATCCACAGTTCGCGCTTCGGATGGCCCGGTTTGCCGGCACGGATAAGAATGAGTTTATCGACAATCAACGGGTCGAGGGAAATTTCTTCGAGTTGCTGAGCGCCGGCATGGCGTTCATGTTCAAGCATTTGAATCTCAGCGGTAAAATCACCAACCGCAGTCTGATGCGCGAGGAAAAACTTGAGGTGCCGTACGTTGCCTTACGCGAGGCTCTGATAAATTCGCTGTCGCACCGGCAGTGGGAGAAGTTCAAATTGACCGGCAGTCTTGCCATTTATGATGACCGCATAGAGATTTCAAATCCCGGAGTCCTGCCACGTCAGCTCACGCCCGACACGATGAAGGATGTCCATGAATCCTATCCATATAATGAGCTGGTTGCCAAGGCTCTTTATCATTCGACATATCTGGAGAGCTGGGGCACAGGCGTGCAACGCATCGTAGATGCCTGCACCGAGCAAGGCCTCCCCGAACCGACATGGAGCATCAACGGTGCCTTCATCACTATCGCCTTCAAACGACCCAAACACGACCCAAGCACGACCCAAGTTTCCGACCAAGTTGCGCTCAACCACCGACCAACCACCGACCAAGTTCCGACCAACTATCACACCAGTTCCACACCAGTTCCATACCAGTTCCATACCAGCTCCATACCAGTTCAGACCTTGATTGAGAAAGGTACTGATGAATTTAAGACAGCATTGGAACTTGCAGACCTGTGTGGGCTAAAAAACATCAGGAATTTCCGTAAGTATTATCTTAATCCGGCTCTTGCTGACGGCGCGATAGAACGGCTCTACCCTGATACCCCCAACCATCCTCAACAGAAATATCGCTTGACGGAGGCTGCTAAAGAATGGAAGAATAAGAAAATCCCAAATACACCAAAGAAAGGTATCTGAGAAATAAAATTGGAAATTCCACATTGACAGGAAACTTTTCCAAGGCAACCTTGGAAAGTCTGGTTTCAAAGATGTATGCTGAAAAATCAATAATCAAATACACAGGCTTCTCGGGTTGCCGCGTTTTTAACTGGCAGATACAAAAACAGAGGGCGATGTGCCGCAGTTGGCACATCGCCCTGTAAGTTTATAGGATTTATTTCAGATTAGCGGTTTGTCAAGGGATGTCACTTGGTGACCTTCAAATTTTTGATTTCCCATGCAACGCTCTGCTTGCCATCGTTCACGTACTTGAACCCGATTTCGATGGTCTTGCCAGCAAAGGCGCTGAGGCTCATGGTATTTTCGGCAAAGGAAGTCCAGTTGCCCGTGCCTTTCGCGGGGAAGTTTGTCAACGTGAGCTGCTGCCATTCACCACCCTTTTCGCGAACATTCACTGTGCAGAAGCTATCCTGCTTGGTGGGGAAATAGAAGCCGAATGCATGCTCGAACGAAAGAGTGGCGCCGGAAACACCTGCCAGACTGATTTCAGGGGATACCAGCCATGCAGTGGCAGCCTCATTCACATTGTCCACATAAGAATTGGCAATGGCGCAAAGCGGAGTGCGCGTATTTGCACGCCATCCTGTCCATGAGCCGGAAGTCTCAACGGTTGCCGTGAAATTGCCGAGTGTGCCGCCCTCGAACGACTCCTCGAAGATGGTGCCTGTGACAGGGGGTGTGGGTGTCTCGCCACCTTCGCCAAGCTTGTAAGCATCGGTGTTCTTGATACCGGGCATGCTGTTATATTTCATGACATCGCCACGTACGGAAGCCTCCTTGCCGAGGTTGCCGGGGTTGTCAAGAAGGTTGAGAGCCGCGCGGGTATCCGATTTAGATACAAGCTGGATGCAGACGCACTGGTCGATGCTCGTGGCATTCTTGTCGGCTGCCAGAAGGATATTGGTGGCCTGTGCGCCATCGGCGGTGAAATGGCCGGCGAAATCCTTGTAGTAACCCACGATGAAGCCTTTCACCCATACATCTTCCTTGACGGCAACTGTGGTGCTCTGGGGATCAAGCGCACGCACTGCACCTACACTGAACGGATCAGCCTCGGTGCCGCTTCCTTCCGACGGGGTGGGAGGAGTTGTGCCGCCATCGATGGTGTACTTCGAGGTGTTCTTCAGACCGGGGCCTCCGCAATACTTCATCACGTCGCCAAACAGGCTTACTTTCGCGCCGAGGTTGCCGGGATTGTCGGTAAGGTTCAGAGCCTTGCGGACGCCGGGAGCAACGGTTTCAGTGGGAAGCTGGATGCCAACGCAGAGCGATGCGTCTGTGCAGTCGGCAGTGGGAGCGATCACGATGTTGGATGCCTGACCGTCGGTAGGCACACCGAAGTTGGTCTTGTCGAGGTATGTTCCACCTTCCTTGGGCATGGTGCCGACGATGTAGCCGGTGATCCATACCTGCGAGCCGCCTTCGGGCGAAGCTGAGGTGCTGGAGGGGTTCATGGCAATAACCTGGGCGCAGCTGTAGGGACTTGCCTCGGTGCCGTCGCCCTGACCGGGAAGCGGTTCGTCGGGAACCTCAACGCCTTCAAGCATGAATTCACCGCCGGTGCCGGTGTTGCCTGTAATACCGTAGGTACCGAACACATGGTCGAGCGTACCGTAAACGGTGAGGAGTTTACCGAGGTTTTCGGGATGGTCGCGGAGAGCCACGAGGTTACGCATTGTGGTGCCTACTTGGAGCTGAATAACGATGCACTGGCTGATGTCGGTGCAGTCTGCCGTGGGTGCGATAACAACAGATGATGCCAGGGTTGCATCTGCTCCCCATTCAATGTCGGTGTTCGAGGTCACTTCGGTAACCGACGGAGCCACGGTACCGACGATGTAGCCGGCTGTCCAGCCCTGCGGGGTTGCGCCTTCAGAAATCTCGGAGATGGCATCAGCCACAGTCCAGGGATTCTCTTTGGTGCCCTTGGGCAGAGTGGGATTACCCACGTTCTCGATGTCGGAAGTGTTCATGAGCATGAACTGCCAGCCCGTACCGAAGTATGAGAGCAGGAATGTTGCGTCGCAGGGATCGGTGGGCATCTTCTCGTTCACGAAGTCGGCATAGCCGCTCACACGCAGTGTGAGTTCCTGACCGGCCAGAAGCAGGCCCTGGTTCATGTTGGTCTTGTATATACCAAAGGTGGTGACCAGTTCGGAAGCATCGTTGGGATTGGCCTTGGGAACGAAAGTCACGTTGTTGCAGCGCACAAGCTGGCTCTGCCATTTAATCAGACCTTCGGTTCCGTTGGGGATGTCGCTGATGGCGTCGAGCTGATGCACAATCACCTTGGAGGGGTCGGGCATACCGTTGTTCTCCACGTGAGCCTTGAAGAATTCAGGCGACATGAAAGTGGTCTGCAGGCCGTCCTGATATTCATCAGGCCAACCCATCTGCATGAGGTTGTTGTACTTACCCACATACATGCCGGTGAGGTCGACAACCACCTCCTGACCCACACGGTGGTCGAGGAACAGGTTGTAGGCGTTCACCGAGAATGCCAGCGCGGCGGTCTCGTCCTGGATGACAATGCTTTTGAACACATTGCCCGATTCGTCGGACGAAATCACACGGCCTTTGATATAGATATGCTCGCCGTCGGGCTTGGTGCCGACCTGCTTGCAGTAATTCTGGTCGTCCTGCCAGTATTCCGTCTTGAATTCTTCGATTTTGGTGTTCACCTTGTCGAGATTCTCGGCCACCGGGGCGATAGGTTCGGGAGCGTCGATGTCATCCTGGCAGGAAACGAATCCGCCGAGGGTGGCCGCGGCCATCAACCCGAATATAAAGGATTTGAAAATTTTCATGATTCTTATTTGTCAGAATGAAACGGTTATTTTACTTCGATGTTGGTTATGCCGTAAGTTGCATAGTTGGCATCCTGTGTGGCGGCATATTGCCATCCGATGTAGAACACGCCGGATTGAGCGGCAAGTGAGATTGTTCCCGAGTTGGTCCATGAACTGTAGCCGCTTGCAGGAGCTTCGGGCATGGTGGCCGTAAGTTCGGTGCGGTTGGCTGTTGCGGGATCGGGACCGTCAAGAACAAACACCTTGAAAGTTGTCGTCGTCGAGCCGTAACCGTTCACCTGAGTATCGAACGAAAGGGTCTTGGCCGTCATTTTTGCAGCATCGACAGGTTGAGAGATGAGCCATGAATCGAATGGCGCGGTGCCTTTATAACCCGTCATGCAGGCATATGCAACATTGTCGAATGTGCGCAGATACCAATCCTTGTTACCGGCGAGCTGTTTCTGTGTCCATCCGTCGGGCATCACCTCTCCGTCAAAGTTAACGCTGAACGAACCGACAGCCTCCACAGGTTTTTCGGGTTCGTCAACCCAAGGCTCGAAGCCTTCAAGTCCGGCAAGGTCGTTGAGCACGATCTGCCAGTTGTTGTTGTAGAGTGTCAGCAGAGCCACTACATCGCCTGTGCCTTTGGGAGCCTTGGTGGTGGTTCCGAAGGTGGAGTAGCTCGAAGTGTTCATGGCGATGCGGTTGTTGCTGTCGTCAATCAGATAGGAGGTGTTGTTGGGGTTGGTCTCGCCGGCTGCGAGCACACGGGCAAGCAGTGTGCCGGGAGCCTGGAAATGCACACCGGTGATGCGCACCAGACGTCCCTGCCATGCCAGTTTGGAGGCATCGTCGCGGAGGAGGCCGTTAACCTCGCTCACGGTCATCGAGGGTATATCCACTTTGTCGGGATTGGCCAAACCGTTAAGCTCGCAGATACCCTTTTGGGTAGTGGTCCCCTCCCAGGTGTCCTTGGGGATACGGTTGGGGGCACTGGTAGCCTCGGCGCTTATACCGATCTGCATGCCTGTGCCGTAGTTACCGTAGTAGAGACCGGTTACATCGACTATGACTTCCTGACCGATACGGTAAGTCTCATAGAGCTTGCTGTTGTCGACCGAGAAGATAAGGCCGCCTGTCTCGTCGGCGATCATGAGTTTTTTGTAGACGTTGGCTGCCGCGTCAGAGCTGGTCACCCGGCCCTTTACGATGTAGTGGCTGCCGTCGGCCTTGGTGCCGATCTGCACGTTATAGTAGTTTGTCGGCTGGTTGAAAGCCTCTTTCAGCTCCTGTGCCGTGGTGTTGGCCACCATCGTGGCATGAGGGATGTAATCCTCCATGGGCGGACGCTCGAAGTCGTCGTCGCACGATGTGAAACCGGCGGTGGCAACGAGCATCGACGCTATATATAAAATCGATTTTTTCATCTGTTGTGTCTTTTTGCTTTTTAGGTGAAAATTAGGTTGCCATTCGCATCAGAAGCGGATACCGGCGTTGACAAACACCTTTGTGCCCTGGGCATACATGTATTTCGTGGGGAATGCGTTGGGGTTGTAGGTCTTGGTGTCGATGCGGAACTGCTCGGTGGCCTGTGTGATGAGGTTGCGGTTGTTGAGCAGGTTGCTTACCGAAACGTTGAAGTTCAGGCTCACCTTGCGGTTGATGTAGATGGACTTGCCGATGGAGAGGTTCATCACCCACTGGTTGTTGAGTTTCTCCTGGTCGGTGAATGCATCCACAGCCTCGGTGAGTTTCTGCTCGGTGCCCATATAGGATGCCAGACCGTCGATGATCTGATGGCGCGGGTAGGCCAGACGCACGTAGTAGTCGGCCAGCCATGAGGCGTCGATGTTGAAGTACCAGTTTTGGGGAGCGTTCCATGCCAGGCCGATGTTGAATGCAGTCTGGGGTGTGGAGGTGCAGTAGTAGTTCTTGAGGAAGAACTGGTTGGTCTGGTCGGGGAGCAGACCGTTCTCCACCGAGCGTGTACCCCAGGGGTTGTTGGCGTAGCGGTAGCGCGAGAAGTTGCCGGCGAATGTGGCACGCAGCGAGTTGGTGATCTGGTAGGCCATGCCGAGTTCTATACCCTTGTACTGACGGTGAACACCGCTCAGCGCGAAGTTACAGAAAGCGTTGAGGCTCTCGTCCCAGAATCCGTAGCGTTCCACGGCATCGCTCATGTCGGTGAAGTAAGCCGAGATAGAACCGCGGAAGCGGCGGTAGTTCCAGGTGTAGCGGCCGTCTATCGAGAACACGCGTGTGCTCTTGGGATCGCCGATGGTGGTGTCCTTTACGCGGGGCGAGATGTACACGTCGTTGATTACGGGAGCCACTGTTCCGTACTGTGCCTGCAGGGTGAAGTAGTTGCGGCCGTCAAGCTTGTAGGTGGCGCCGGCCTTGATCATTGCATCGTTGAAGCGGAGAGTGCTCGACTCGCCGAACGAGTTCTGGGGAGCGCGGCCGTTGCGCATGTAGCCCTGACGGTAGAACTGTTCGTAGCTCATGGTGATGCCGTAGTTCACATCCCATTTTGCCAAGTTGATCTGATTCTGCAGCCATGCCTGTGCCTTGAGTGCGTAGATGCTGTAGTCCCAGCCGATGCGGTCGCCCTTCACGGCGCGGCGGTTGGGGTTGTTGAGGTCGTTCTGGATGATGTCGGCGCTGGCGTTGGGGTTGTTGAGCTCGCGCTCTGCGAAACCGTCGACGTCGGTCCAGAATTCACCTCCGAGGAGGTCCTTCACGGTGGCATAGTCCATGGTCTTGGTGTAGTTGAAGTTCAGACCTCCCTGCAGGCTCATGTTGTCGTTCAGGCGGTGGTTGATGGTTGAGCCGAGGATGAAGTTGAACTGGTTGGAGTGCTCCATCTGCTGAATGTAGGTGGAACCCTTCTTTTGGCTTTCGGGGAGCGACTGGTTCTGATAGTTGTTCAGGTAGTTTGCCTCATAGAAGCTGTCCCAGTCGAGCTGACGGAAATTCTCGTCGTTCTCCCAGAGGTTGGTATAATATGCGGCCATTTCGGGATTGTCGTTGCCCAGCATGGTCCAGTAGGTCGGGAGATTCTTGTAATAGTCGGGACGGGTGTCGTTACCGTTGTAATACGCAAGGCGTGTGCGCGCGTAGTGAACCCAGCGCAGAGCGGCACCGGTGTTCACGGTAGTCTTCTCCGTCTTGTAGATGTAGTTGAGCATCAGGGTGGGGTCAAAGTTCTCGCGGATGTTGTCCGAGCGCTTCTTTCCCTCCTGCCAGCCCCAAGTGGGGTTGTAGAGCTTGTCGCCGGAAAGGTCGATGGCCTCCTGCACGGTGGCCTTGCCGTTGGCGTAGCGGCGCGGATTCATCCAGAATGTGAGAGTGAGCGAGTGGTTCTTGTTGAACATCTTTTCGCCCGAGAGGAAGAAACCGCCTGCGGTGTAGAATGTGCCGGGCACCACGCCTTCGTCGGCATAACGTCCGATGGCCGAAACCGTCAGAGCCAGGCCGTTGGCCTGCATACCGGTGGAGTAGGTGGCCATGGCGCGATACTTGTAGTTGGAGTTGGTGTAGCTGAGTGTTCCGTTGAAGCCCGGAGCGTAGCCTTCGGTGATTGTCGAGAAGTTCTGGCTGCCGCCGATGTTGCCGAAGCCGTAGCTTGCAGCGCCGAGGCCAACGGTGGCTGTGGAGTTGCGGAACGCGCGCGAGGTCATGCCGGCAAGCTGCTGGAAGGAGAATCCGCCGCGCACAAGGTCGTTCATCGGGAGCGAGTTGATGTACGTGTCACTCCACACGCTGTTGTAACCGCGGTAGTTGGAGTACAGCGGCGAATAGCCGTAACGGCTGAAGCGGAAATAGATATCATCGTTCGAGCCGGTGAGGGCGTTGACGCTCTGCGAGTTTCCCGACTCGTCGTCGAGCATGGTCTCGTCGAAAAGTAATTCATTCTGATTGTCGGTCACGAACTCGTTGTCGGCAAAGTCGGCAAACATGCGCAACGCGCCTGTATCGATGCTCTGGCCATTGTAGAGCAGCGCCTGCGAAGCGCTCCCCTCATAACCGGGAGCCACAATGGTGATGGTGGTCTCGCCGGGGCGAGCATTGCTGATGCGAAAATCGCCGGCAGGACCGGTGGTCACAGAGATTCCCTGATCCGGAATTGTAACGACAGCACCCGGAATGGGCGAGCCCGTATCGGCGTCGACGACGCTACCGGTCACCACAGCTGTTTGAGCCATAGTGGAAAGCACCGCTGAGAGCAGCAGCGATAGAAAGAGTGTTAATCTCATAAAATTAAGCTTGATTAGGTATTATATTACATTTGTATTCAAGGTGATTGACTCGCATTTTAACCGCAGGTAACGCCTCGCGCGGCGCTGACACGAATCCATTAAAGCTTTCAAAGATAAGTTAAAAATCCGTATTAAAAAAATATTCGCTACATTTTTGTTACAAAACATGCCTTTCGGCTTACGTGCGCGCAAAGGCTCAGTTCGCCATCCGGAGTACACGGCACACCACCGGGCATACTATCAAACGGGTGAGAACCAGCAATTCTTGCGGTACATGTTTTTCATAGTCAAAACCGCTGCGACAGGATGTCGCGCAATATTTTCATGAATGTAAGGGAACGGCGGCAAAGGTAAACCTTTAGCTACACAGCTCCAAACACGCAACCTCGATTTACACAAACATTAACCACATTTATAATTCGTTATCCCGCGGCAATAAACATACCTCACGCGCCGAAAAAACTGCCGGAATTCTCAATTCGAAATTCAAAATTAATACTCGGTTGTCAAATTTTTATTAAATTTGTGGAGTTTGGACATTCAGGCTCCGCAGGCATGCCATGCCGCGGCCCGGATAGTCCGGCAACAACAACCGTGACAACCAATCATTTGACCATGATAGAATCAACCGACCTCAAACGGCTCGACGCCGACACCGACGGCCTGACCACCTATGAATACATCGCCAACCACATCGGCGACATGACCGACGAAGACCTCGACTTCCTGATCGGCAACATAGCCCGTGTGGATCTCACCGGCCAGTTCCTCATCAGCGCCGCACGCTATCTGTTTGCAATCGATGCAGCCGCATTCGCCCCGGCAATCGAACGGCTCGTGGCCCTCGGAATCGACAAGGACCGCGAACGCAACTACATCGGCGCGCTCATGGAGCAGTTCTACGGCGCCGACTATGCCGAGAAAGCAGCCGAGCTGTCTGCCTCCGACAACAATTTCCGCCGTATCTACAAACGCCTGAACCCACAGGGCGCCCTTTAATCGCCCCGGATGAACCAGGCGTCGCCTCGCGACGTTTACCAGTTACTTATGAAAAAATATCGCAACACCATTCTGGCGGCGTTGCTCCTGACCACTGTAGTGGTGGCAGGCGCCATCACGCTCGGACGCCGTTCGGCCGCCTCCGGAAAGAAACCGACAAAAACCTCTCAGATGACCAAAGCTGAAAACAACGACGCCCTTGTGGAAATCAAGACCACCGAGGGCGACATCAAAGTGCGCCTCTTCGGCGACACCCCCCGTCACCGCGACAACTTCCTCAAACTCGTTCGCGAAGGCTACTATGACAACGTGCTGTTCCACCGCGTAATCAACGAATTCATGGTGCAGACCGGCGATCCCGACTCGAAAAACGCACCAGCCGGAAAGATGCTCGGTTCAGGAGGTCCCGGCTACAACATCGATGCCGAGATTGTCTATCCGCGCCACTTCCACAAACGCGGAGCGCTGGCAGCGGCCCGTCAGGGCGACCAGGTGAACCCCGAGCGCCGCTCGTCAGGTTCGCAGTTCTACATTGTCACCGGGAAAGCCTATAACGACTCTACCCTCAACCAGATGGAGCGTCAGCTCGACATGATGCAGAAGCAGCAGATTTTCAACGAGCTGGCCAAGCAACACCGCGACTCGATCATGACCCTCCGCCGCAACCGCGACCAGGCCGGACTTCAGGCCCTGCAGGACGAACTGGTGGCCATCACGGAAAAGAAGGCTGCCGAGAACCCGGCAAAACTCACTCCAGAGCAACGTGAGGCATACACCACCGTTGGCGGCACCCCCCATCTCGACAACCAGTACACCGTGTTCGGTGAGGTTGTGGAAGGGATGGATGTTGTCGACAAAATCGAGAAAGCCCAGACCGACGGCAACGACCGCCCGGTCAACGACATCCGCATCCTCTCGATGAAGGTGCTGTAAACCATTGTCCTCCCGATGCCGCACGGCACAAACGCACCATCTTGGAAATAAACCGCTTCACACTGGCCAACGGACTTAGAGTGGTCCATGTGCACGACACCACCACTGCCATGGTGGCCGTCAATACACTTTACGATGTGGGGGCTCGCGACGAGTCGGCCCACCTCACCGGCATGGCCCATCTGTTCGAACACCTCATGTTCAGCGGCACACCCGACGTGCCCGATTTCGACGCGCCGCTCTCCGCAGCCGGAGGCATGTCGAACGCCTGGACCTCGAACGACTATACAAACTTCTACGACGTCCTCCCGGCGGTGAACATCGAGACAGCCCTGTGGCTCGAAAGCGACCGCATGCGCGGCCTGGCGTTCAGCGAAAAGGGTCTGCAGGTGCAGAAAAGCGTGGTTATCGAGGAGTTCAAGCAGGTGTGCCTCAACCAGCCGTACGGCGACAGCGACCATGCCCTGCGCCGCCTGGCCTACACCGTGCACCCCTACCGTTACCCGGTGATAGGGAAGGAATTCAGCCATATCGAGCAGGTTACGCCCGACGACGAACGCCGTTGGTTCTATTCCCACTACGCCCCAAACAACGCTGTGCTGGCCATCTGCGGCAATGTGGACGCTCCTACCGTGCGCTCACTTGTCGAGAAATGGTACGCCGACATCCCAGCACGCCCCATTGCGCCGCGCGACATCCCCGCAGAGCCTCTGCCCGACGCACCGCGCAGCGGGGTGCTCACCGGCAATGTGCCACAGACGGTGCTCACCATCGCCTACCCCATGGCGCCATACGGGAAGCAGGCATACTTCGAGGCCGACATAATAAGCGACGTGCTTGCCAACGGGCAGGCAAGCCGCTTCTATCGCGAACTGCTCATGGGTACCGACATGTTTACCGACATCGACGCCGCCATTCAGGGCGCCGACGAACCCGGACTGTTCCTGATCAACGCCAACCTGCGCGAAAACGGCCGGGAGGCCGAGGAGCGGGCCCTCAGCGCCATCGACGCGCAGCTTGAGAAGCTTGCCTCTGAGCCGGTGGACGCGTACACACTGCAGCTCTGCATCAATCGCCTCGAATCAAGCCGCACATTCGGCATGCTCAACTACCTCACCGTGGCCCAGACCCTCGCCATGAGCGAAATGCACCACGAGAACCCTGATGACTTCATGCGCCCCTATCTGGCCATCACCCCCCTCTCGCTCCAGCACACCGCCCGCACCCTCTTCAACCCCTTCCACCGCATCCTCCTCACCTACCGCCCCGCCTGACGTCCGACAGACCAATAGCACACCACATTATCACAAATTTCTATGCCCCTCTTACGTTACATGGCGGCAGGCGCCGCTGCTGTGGGTCTGATTTTGGCCGCCACATCATGCCGTAATTCCGCAGTTTCCAACCCTTCCGGCCTTGACCACGAAGCGCTCACCAATGAGATTGACTCGCTGCTTGCCGGTGTGCCTGCACAGGTGGGAGTCGCCGTGATTCTCGACGGCACAGACACCGTAACAGTCAACAACTCGGCTGACTATCCGATGATGAGCATGTTCAAACTGCAGGAGGCCATAGCCGTGTGCCGAACTTTGGGTGAACGCGGGCAGACAATCGACACGGTGTTCAACATCCCGCGCTCCGCGCTCCACACCGACACCTGGAGCCCCATGCTGAAGGACTACACTGCCGACACCGTGCGCATCTCGGCGCGTGGACTTATGGATTACCTGCTGGTACACAGCGACAACAATGCAAGCAATCTGCTCTTCTCTCTGGTGGCCACCGCGCCGCAGACCGACAGCATCATCCGCGGCATCACTTCCGACGGCGCATTCAACATCTCCTACACCGAGGCACAGATGCAACGCGAGCACGACCTCGCCTACGCCAACCGCACATCGCCGCTCGCTTATGCTGAACTCGTCGACCGCCTGTTCACCGACAGCCTCGCCCCCACCCCGATGCAGGATTTCATAAAGGATGCCATGAGCCGCTGCAACACCGGCACGGCACGCATTCAGGCAGGACTTCCCGACAAAGAGGGCGTGAAATTTGCCCACCGCACCGGCTCTGGTTATGTGAACGAACGCGGCGAGGTGGTTGCCGTAAACGATGGCGGCCACGTCACGCTGCCCGACGGCCGCAGCTATTCTGTAGCCGTGTTTGTCAAGGACTATGCCGGTCCTCAGGAGGACGCCGAAGCAGTGATAGCCCGCATCTCCGAAGCCATCTACCGCCACATTTACCAATAATGTGCTCTCTCGCTGTCTTTCAGCGGCATTCTTTGAAGTTTTTTACTTTATAACTGACAAAATCACAAAAGCTATTCTGACCATTTTGACATTGGCCATATTTGCAATTTACCACTTACACTTCATTACTTATACAATAACATTCTCAATAATTCAATGATTGTTGTAAATTTCATATTTGCATAATACTATTGATTTTGGACTTTTCATTATAAATTGTTTTCTACAAATTCAACGTATGTTTTGAACTGAGCATACAATTCAAGGTTACTTATACTTCTGCAGCTTTTTAATCATACCTACTAACGTATCCGTCAAATTATAATAGTTTAAAAAGCTATAATTCAGACAAATAACTGTCTCTTATACACATCTGACGCTGCCGACGAATAGCCTTGTGTAGAT
>ENA-OYWU01000321-OYWU01000321.1-human-gut-metagenome-genome-assembly--contig:-NODE-321-length-28417-cov-16.089733_pt1 | contig 28417 bp, 19 predicted proteins | sample MGYA00244173_ERZ653403 | MGnify/ENA primary metagenome ERZ653403 (study PRJEB26926, sample SAMN06165043) | human gut metagenome | biome: ENVO:00009003; feature: ENVO:2100002; material: ENVO:00002003...
AGTTCAACTATCGGGTTCAGTTCAACTATCGGGTTCAGTTCAACTATCGGGTTCAGTTCAACTATCGGGTTCAACCTTCGCTTCGCTCGGTCTCACAAATTTATAGCTAAGAATGCTCCCTACCTCAAATTCTTATGAATTGGGACAAAACTATTCAGACCATAATAAAGGTTGATTTTAATAATTCTGTCCCAATATCGTACTATTCAAGCGAGTATTTCTCTTCAAGTGGGATGTATCCTTTAAGGCGAGTGTTGGGTATGGTTATTCTGTCAGAAAGTTTGAAATATTTACCCAAGTAGGTAGCCTTGACCTGTAAGGGCTTACCGTTATCATCCACAAGCTTATATTTGTCATATATGTCCTGTAGGGTGGTTACTATCTCATTCTCCGAATATGGTTTGCCTATTATAAATGTGTTATGGATTTCATCTATCGGTACGAAGTAAATCTCCTTCTTATGTGCGGATTTAAGCTGCCGTTTCATGGTGGCTAAATCATAGTCGATTTCTATAATCTTATCCATGCCGAACTTCTCATAGTACTTACACAGTTCGGGAGCTTCATGTCTTAAAGACCTCAATTCCTCCTGTTGTTCTTCGGTAAGGAATTTCAAGACCAATCCTTCGGGTTTTAATTCCTGCAACCGTTCCAATATCTGTAACTTTCTCTCTCTTGACAATGGTTTAGCCTTTACAGCTTTAGGTTTCTCTTTATAATGCTCATAATGGTACGACACATTAAAATGCCCTGTCTCATTGTAAGCATTGTTTAAGGATTGTAAGTCTTGGTAGAGCGATTCAACTTTGGACTTCTGAATGTCGCATTCTACCAAGAACGGGTTTACCTTTCCTTTGTAATCATCATTTCTAAACACTAACTTGTAAACGGGGATGCGCTCCTGTATCTCTGTCAGAAGCTGCCTTTCCCTGCCTGTAAGAGTTTCCTTTAAGTCTGCAAGCATATTATAGACCTTCCTCTGTGCTTCCATATCGTCAATGATTTCTTCACGAGATTTAGGCTTTAAACCCTCCTTCCAATTTGTAATATGCGTAATGTTGCCAATTCCTGCACGAAACCTGCCTGTTATTTGGACGGAATGGGTGAAAGGGTCAATCATGGTTTGTGCCTTGTTCAAACAGTCTGTAACCATTATTATATCGGGCTTATCAGGAGTATCTAAATCTACTGCTGAATAGAACCTGCTCGTAAAGAAGCTGTACTGCTCCAATATCTCACCTGACATGAAGCTGTCGGAAGCCTTGTAACCGTCCTCATGGAGTTTATTAATGGCATTATCCTGATTGGAGCAATATATCTTACTCTGATTCCTGATGTCTGCTTTATCTATCAAGGTCTTTGCGTAATCAGGCGAATTTAAGAATATGGCTTTCTTGTTATCGTTCAAGGATATTTGTTTTAAACACTCCAACTGTACGTTATTCGTGCCTATTAATGATAGATTCTTCTTGTAGTCGTAAGTGGGTACAATCTTGATATGACTGAATGAATGCTTGGTAAATCCTTTTAATTTAGGTGATAATGGAGTGGCTGAAATCAATGCCTTGTTGTCAAAGCTAAAGAAGTCGAAGAATGGCAGGATTATATCAGGTCTGAAATTTGCATCCTGTACAACTTTCTCGCATTCATCTATAAGTAGGAAGAAGTCTTTAAAGAGGTTTACACCTGCATATTCAGCCGCTTTTTTGACTTTGGAATAGCTTTCAGGAGTTACTATAATCTTCTTGTAACGTATAGACTTGTCAAGTAGATATTTCTTGACATCGTAATCCGTAACTCCTTCACGCACTCCCAACAAGTTCGGGTATTTGGCTTGCTTGCTGTCAATTACAGGAACATTGGGTTCAATGATTATGGAGTTACGTTTGGCATATCTTTCATCCAATTCACAGGTTGTAGCTCCTTTGGCAGTCAAGGTCTTATCAATAATGGCATTGCTTGGCAGACCGTCAGGGTAAAGGTCTGACATATATTGATTCTCCCGAATTTCAACGGGCTTTAACTCCAAGTTGGTATTCTCTATCATAATCTGAATTTAAAGTTTAATCGTTTGAATTATGGGACAAAAGTAATAATAATTATCCTTATTATGGTCTGAATAATTCTGTCCCATTTTAGTAAGATTTGGTCTAAAGGTAGGCATATTATTCAAGTTCCCTTAACGGCTGCTGCAATCATTCCCTATATCGGACTTCAAAGCCGTTCCTGCTGCAAATCTCTTTCATTTCTTCTAATGTATAGTAAGCATCCACTTCATCACTGTCTGTCAGTAATGTGTTATTGGGAGTATAGAAGTTCCGTATGTCAGGGTGGTACTGTGCCAATGTGTCTTTAATGAAGTAGGCGCACTTCTGTTGAGCCTTTCGTGGCTCGTAGAATATGTTGAACATTCCTTCAATGGTATCAACCTTCAGGAAACAGTAAACCTTGTCTATGTATAATGGGTAAATGCCTTTCACGTATTCACGGAGAACTTTCATCTGCTTCTCAAGGTCGGCTTCCACCTCTTTAAAATATTGCTCCGTAAAGTCCGTACTGTTGAACCGCTTGATGTTGAAATCTGACAGTCTTATCCTGTCCGTCAGTCTATCCATTTGAGCTTTTATGGATGAAAGTTCCTTCTCTATCTTAGACTTCCGTTCTTTGTAACGATTCTTATCTATGTCATTATCCAAATATAAGTCCTCCAACCTTGTAAGTTTGGTTTCCTGCTCCTTATAAGATATTTTAAGTGCTTCCTGTTCCTCAATGGCTTTACTTTTGTTATCGTTCTCTCCTGCAATAGCTTCAAGACGTTGCTCGGCATTCATCTTACCGACATAGAACAACTGTTCCTTTACGAAGTTCCATATTATAGGATTTACAATCCTTTCATTTAGATAGACTTGGCTCTTGCAACCTGTCAGACTGTTCTTATCGCTCGTGCATTTGAAGTGTACGGTATCTCTTTTATTAGAGTGCAGCCTTGTGTAGAATGCTCCGCATATGGAACATTTGATAAGTTTCTGTAACAGGTACTTGGTGGCTCTCGGATAAGGGGTGGTGGTTCTGTTGTTAGCCAGTTTCTCTTGCACCTTGTTATAGGTTTCCTCGTCTATAATGGCAGGAATATCAAAGTAGAATGTATCGGTAACCTTGTCTATCTCGTCATAGATATTGGCTTCCGCTCTACCTGTGTAAGCTCTGTTGTTTAGTATGAACTTGGTATTACCAATGCTCTTTAGTTTCTTTATATCAGGGTACTTGCCGTAGATATATCTCGTAGTGGTAATCAATGCCTGCCCTTCTTCAAGGTACTTGTCGAACATCTCTTTCACGATTGGAGCATATTCATTCTTGACTAAATAGCCGTTCTTCTGCCTTGTATATCCGAATGGTGGGAAACCTGCAAACCATTGTCCCAATCCTGCCGAATCCCGCTTGCCTGATGCCATTCTAAAACGGATTGATGCAAGTTCTTCCTCTGCCTGTTCAAATGCCTTGCGTAGCTCCTTCTCAAATTCTAAATTGACCTCACCTGTCTCTACGTCAATAGTCCATTTCCTTTTATCTCTAAAGTAGATTGGAATGCTGTAATCCCGATTAAACTTATCAACTAAAGTTACTCCATATAGGAAGTTTCTCGTCAGTCGGGAGACCTCCGATATAAGAACGACATCTATTTCATCATTCTCACAGGCATTAATCAATTCATCAACAGATTTACGGTTGCCCTTACGAATATCATCCTTACCCGTCACGTGTTCACCGAAGACTTTGGCGACTTCCAATCCAAACTTGCTGGCGACTTTCTCAAGTTCCAACTTCTGACGGTTATAATCCTGTATATTGGTGCTACATCTTAGCAATAATGCTGCTCGTTTCATCTTCTTAGTGCTTGAATTTCAGCACAAATATAGCACTTTAAATTTAATCATAAAAGTTATTAGTTTAATTAATCAGTCCGAAGAAAGCCAGCTTCTGCTCACATCCTACCTGTCCGGTCAGTTCGAAGCTGTCCGTATAGTAGTCTTTCAACGAATCGGGCATCAGCAATTCGCAGAAAGTGGATTTGCATCTTCCTTGTTCGCTGCTCACCAGCATGGGAGCTACGGCGTTGGCACACCGCGCCATGTGTCCGCTCCACTGGGCAGTGACACCCAGCATCCAGCGGTGGAAACTGTTTACCCAGAAATCTTTCGTAGAGATGCGTTGTGCCAGCGGAGTCACGCGGTCCATGCCGTCCCATTCGGGAAGGGTGTTCATATAGGAAAGTAACGGATGATAGTCCGGCATCTGTTCCGAGTTTACGAACCGGCTTACATCCTTGTCCCAGCAGTTGATGTGACGTGCACGGGCTTCCAGACACAGGCTGTTCAGGGTGCGTTGGCTTATTACCTTATATATAGGTGTGTCATCGTCTTTTTTGCAATATTCCGTTTGTTCCGTCAGCACGTTGAAGCGAAAATGGTAGTGGCTCAGCAAATATTGTTCCAATTTTTGCTGTACTTGTTCCGTTTCCGGTTTCTTCTGCATTGATAATGAGGGAGATGAACTCTTCACTGTCGGACTTATCACTACATTCGAGGAAGCAAGCTTCTTCATTACTTTGTTTAATAACTTTTTATCCATTATTTGTTGTTTTAGGTTTCCGTTGGAACAAAGATACTGTGTAAAATAGCGTTTTGCAAGTGTTTTTCGTGGGGTTTTAGAGAAAAGTGACTAAGCGTAAACATCCTGAATAACAAGCTGTTTCGTCCGGTTGATTACACGATATCTTCCTTTTGATTTAGTTGTTTCACTTAAGTGATGAAGTTTGAGTACTCTAGTGATGAAAGTTCATCACTTAGGTGATACAATATCATCACTTAAGTGAAACAATTTACTTGAAGGGAAGATACAACGACTTCGACCGGATGATACACCTTATTCGTCCGGTTGTTGTCATTTGATGAAATGTGAGTATTTTGCCGGACAGTCATCACCTCGGGATGCGTTTTTGGAGATGGAACGGGGCTGAAAGAATATGAAGTTATTATGAAGAAATCGTAGAAGGATCATTCATAATAACTTGCTTGTAATCAGTAGGTAATGTGCTGATGAAGGGTTTGACGGAAATAATTCCGGTATTACATTTTCTATGCCGGCGAGTATGTTCTCGGTTACAGAGATGGAAACAGGAGTTATTTGAACAGACCGGTGGGCAAGAGATTTTTCATCAGGCTCCGGTCTGATAATAGAATGGTATCTCATGATGAAATAAGTAAATTATGGGGAAGGAGCGATAATGGAAAATCATAGCCTTTATAATTTGATTGCAAAAATGGGGAAGGTCTTATCAGTGGATACTCGCATTGAATTAGTTACCGTAGGGAAGGACGGTTATGCTCTGAAAATAGAGGATGTTGCGAGCTGCATATGAGTAAGCGTTTCCGCGATTCTATAAGTGTGGTAAAATAAAAAGTTTAATTAGCCTTGTTTAGCTATTTTCCTTTTCCCATTTATCAGGAAGTAGTTCCCTGTATTTTTCAAGGGGTGTGTTCGGTTGCATTCTGCGGTTCTATTGAAGGTGATTGTGATCCCGGAAAGGCTGAACTCTTCTTCCGACAACATGATGGGTACTATTTGAGTGAACGAAGGAGAGGAGGTTGTCGTTCGGGAGTGGGCAACACCATTATAATAATCACGAACCACATCTTTCCTAGCTTGTTTAACGCTATAGCCCCGTCGGGACATCCAGGAGCTCATATCCCCCAAAGTGGTATGTTGCTTGCGGCAAACATCGGCTAAAGAACAATTGTGGTCTACTTTCAATACTTCCAGAAAACGTTTCCAAGTGGCTCTAAATCTACTTTCTTCTAAATCCATAATACTTCGTTTTTATACGCTGCAAAGATACAAGAACGAAAAAAGACAGACTAGGTAGAATCGCGGAGACGCTTACAACATATTAAAATTAAAGACTTTTCGATAATTATTTGCGCAAATAACTATCACTTGTTGTCTGTATGCTTTCCGCACGTTTTACCTTTACTTTCTTGCCAAAGTCAAACTTATATATAAGGTTTAAGCACGCTCCTTGATAAGGGGTTTTATTATTTTCTTCTATTCTGCTTAGATTGTTATTGGTAATTGTGGTCAGGTTTCTTCTTTTATTCAAAATAGCGTAAACTGATAAATTTATGCAGAACTTTTGATCCAGGAAATATTTGTAAAGGCCGGCATTCATATTGTATACACTGTGATATATTGTTTCGCTTCTACGTGCTCTTCTTTCTGCCATAAAGTTAAAACTTCCACCGAAAGTATTTGTGAAACGAAGACTGTTGTCACAAAAGAATAAGCAATGGACTATATGGTAGGTCTGTTTGGGCGACACTTCTTTAGTGTAGTCGCCATCAAGGGAGGCATTGGTAGTCCACCAGCTGAACAAGGCCTTAGTGAAACCTATTGAAAAAGCATGTCGATAAGACTTCCCTATATTGGTCGGCATAGTATAGGTGATGATCGGATTGTCTTTATCTTGATAGATCAGGGGAAATAAATCATCTTTGCACTTTGCGTAAGCGTAGCTTATACTCCAAGTATTTGACAGACTCAACAATAGCCTGATACGATGTTCGGTAGTAGGTACTAAATCCGGATTCCCTTTAGCATAAGAATATTCAGAGATATAGACAATAGCCGGATTCATGCTCTTATAAGGGATATTTCCCATTCTTTTTGAATAGGATAAAGAGGCTTGGTTCTTTTCAGAGAAAAGGTAACCCACCTTGATGGAGGGGAACAGATTGCGATATGTGCGTTTGTCACCTGCTATGTTATTGGAAATACATTTCACTTCATCTTCTTGTACCCGTATACCGCCATTTAATGTAAATTTCTTCCATTGCCATACATATTCTGCATAGCCTGCATAACCTATACCTTTATAGGTAAATAGCCCGCTTTTATCTTCTTTCTGCCATCCTTCTTCACTCTGATATGCGTAATACATTTGGTTGCCGGTGTGGTTATTATAATAGTCGCCACCCCATTTCAACCTGGAATGTTTGTTGAGCAAGAAGATATAATTTATCTCTGCTTTCCATAAATCAGAAACAGTTCCGGTGTTGCTACATTTATTATCCTCTTCGTTTTTCTCCGGATACTGATAAAGATAATGGTGATTCAGTTCTTTCGTTTCGTCACTTCTCAAATAATCAAGAACTGTTCGCAAAGTATGCTTTCCGTTTTTTGATTTCCAATTATAGTTCAAACTAGCCTGATATATTTTGTCATCCCCTTTCCCTTTACTATGGTAGGAAGAGGTATATTCCTTTTCTGTTTCTTGTATTTCGGAAAAAGAAGAAGATTTTAGTGTGCTTCCAGCTTGTTTTACCATACAGTTAAGTCCGATGCTTTGCAGGGTAGTTATATCATATAACATACTGAATGTTTCATTGATTCTTCTTATATTTTTACGGTCTATATTCTGGTTTACAATATGGGTATTCTGGTGGCTGTTATGGGTTATATTTTCCGTGATATAAGGATCTCCTGCATTAGAAAGAACTAGATTGTTGTAAAAATTCCATTTCCCAAGCCGAAGGCTTAATGGAAGACCCAAGCGTTCCCAATGACTATTTCTTTTTCTCATTTCTCCTAGCAAAGAGGGTGAACCATTGCCTCCGCCATCTGCATTTTTTTTCAAAGATATATATGATTCCTCCTTTAGTCGTGGCATTATATTGTAAATCAGCTTCCGGCAGGATTTCAACATTTTCTATGTCCGTGGCTTGCAGACTTGATAATTCTGTGCGGTCATGAAGTTCTCTGCCGTTTATGTATATTTTAGACACGGTTCCTCCATTCAGCCTTAGTTCAATTATATGCAAGGAAAGAATTTCAAATATAGGAATAAGAAGAGTTTGCAGAGTACGGAGCAGGGGATAAAGTTGTGAAATAATTTTTGTTTTATATGTTGCAGGCACGGGATGCGTATGATATTAGAATCGCGGAAACGTTTACGAAGAGCGCATGAGGAATGCGCGGAACTTGAGAGTGTCATCTGATGTCATAGTACAGGCTACAGGGCTTTCTGAAGAAGAAATAAAAGCCCTTTAATTGAATTGCAAAGGGTTTGGCCGGAAAGAATAGTTTCTATTCATATTCGTGTTTCCGTTTCGGATTCATCGGAAACCAACCTTTCAGCACACGTTCGCGTTGCTCGAAGATCTCCTTGATAGTCCAGAAAGAAGAGAAAGAGAAGACACCCAATAAAGAGGAAATCAAGATGTCACTGATAAGTACAGTCCCTATAATGCCTGCTATGCCCAGTACCAAAAATATCCACCAGCATCGTGTACCCCAATAATATTCGGCCTTGACCACGATGGGGTGGAAAAGACCGATTATTAAAAAGGTACAAATGCCGATGGCGATACCGCCTAAATGGTATTCATTCAGCCATTCCATTCTTTCTTAGCTTTGAATGGGTATTTCTTTTTTGATGCTCTGTTCCAGAGAGATCAAGGTCTCGGTAGCCGTAACACCGGGAATTTCCTGAATCTTTGAGTTCAGCAAGTCCATCAAATGTTCGTTGTCACGAGAGTAAAGTTTGGTCAGCATAGTATATGGACCTGTAGTGAAATGGCATTCCACAATTTCGGGAATCTTCTTCAGTTCTGCCACTACGTTTTTGTACATGGAACCTTTTTCCAGCTTGATTCCTACGTATGTACAGGTTCTATACCCTAAACTCTTAGGGTTCACATGATATCCTGAACCGATAATAACTCCCAAATCAATTAATCTTTGCACACGCTGATGAATGGCTGCGCGTGAAACTCCACATTCTGCTGCGACATCTTTAAACGGGATGCGGGCATTTTGGGATATAATTTCTAGAATTTGTCTGTCGAGACTATCAATTTTCTCCATAATATACCGATTTTAATGTTATCAATCTGTAAGCAAATATAGGAATACTTTTTAATTTATCTACTATTTTGCAAGAAAAAACAGGATTTCTTTGAAAAAAAGTGCAAGAAGAGGAGCTAATCACCTATTTTCTTCTCTATTTCGCCGATTTTCCCTCTTCTTTCAAATGAGAAGGTATCGCTATGTGTATCTAAATAGTTCAACAGGAATAGCGATTTTCTTAACAAATATTTTTGTTCTTCGGACTCTTTCAACAAAGCATCCTGATAGAGCAGTTCGGATAACATGTCGATGCGCGTGAGCAATTCCTCGCCACCATAGTTTTGTCCCATTTCGTTCAGTATATATTCCGCATCCTGATCATAATAGAAGGTGGAAGGATGATTGAAGTAGGCACGATAAATGCTTTGAAGTTGCAATTGCAGCTCGGGACCGTCCTTTTTATCTCTTTCTTCTACCAACTTTTCCAATGCTTCGAAAAACTGTTGAAGCAACCGCATAATGTAATCTCTTTGCAGCATGTTAATTGTCCTCTTCGTTTTTATGGGTTAGTGTTACTAATACTTTATCTATCCGGGCTCCGTCCATGTCGACTATTTCCAGTGTGAAGTCATTCCATTCCATGGCTTCACCGGTCTTGGGAATGTGACCTAGTTGTTGCAAGATGAGGCCGCTCAAAGTGTTGTAATTATAATCGGGGTATAAATCCTCCATTTCGAAATGACTCAGAAAGTCATAGAAAGAGCATTGCCCGTCTATCAGCCAGCTTCCGTCCTTGCGGGGAACGATATCGGGATCTTCCGAGTCACTGGGCAAGGTGCCTACCAGGGCTTCCAGAATGTCCTTCATGGTGATGATGCCTTGCAGACTGCCGAATTCATCACAGATTAATCCGTATTTGATGTTGTGCTGGCGTATTTGTTCCAATACTTTATATACATCCATGTTTTCGTGGAAGTATTGTGCCGGACGGATCACATCACGCAGATTGAATTCGCAACTGTTCAGCTTCCCGAAGAGGTCTTTCAGGTAAACTACTCCGATGATGTTGTCCAGGGTGTTTCCTTGAGTTACAGGGTAAACTTGGTACAGGTGTTGGCATACGATGTCATACAGTTGCTTGTTGTTCATGTCTATGTCAATGGATACGATGTCGCTGCGATAGGTCATGATGGTGTTGATGCTACGGTCGCCCAGGGAGAAGACGCGGTCCACAATATCCTGTTCCACTTCTTGCACTTCGCCGTTCTCAGTCCCTTCGTCTATCATGGATTTGATTTCCTCTTCAGTCACTTTTTCTTCAGCTGTGTTGATATGCAGCAGGTTGAAGATAAGTGAAGTGCTTTTGGCAAGTATCCATACAAAAGGAGAGGCTATGACGGACAGCCAGTACATGGGACGTGCCAATAGCTTGGCAGCACGGGTGGAGGCACTCATGCCAATGCGTTTGGGCACCAGCTCGCCAAAGATAATAGTGAGGTAAGTGACCAGAATGACAATCAGGGTTTGAGCCAATAAATAGGCATATGTGGCGGGTACGCCGGCGTCAGTCAGTATGTTCCCAAAATCGGTGGCCAGCACGTCGCCGGAGTAAATACCGGTCAATATACCAATCAGGGTGATTCCGATTTGGATGGTGGATAAAAACTTGTCCGGGTCATTGGCAAGCTTTAAAGCGATACGCGCTGTAGAGCTTCCATGACGGATATCATTGGACAAACTACTTTTACGCGCTGAGATCAGGGCGATTTCGGACATAGCGAATACCCCGTTTAATAAGATAAGTGCGATAATAATGGCAATTTCCATGTAAGAATTTACGTTTTGTTTTGCTAACAAATGTACTAAGAATTGTGTTTTCTCTTTCTTCTTTTAGATTTAATTAATGAATTATCTGTCATTTGCGCTATCTTTGCGGTGTCTATACTTAGAAAGGAGTAATTATGCATCCGTTGGAACTATTCAAATATTGTCCGAAGTGTGGTTCGCCGCACTTTGAAGTGAACAATGAGAAATCAAAGCGTTGCGCCGATTGTGGCTTTGTGTATTATTTCAATTCCAGTGCCGCTACTGTAGCTTTTATCTTGAATGATAAGAATGAGTTGTTGGTGTGCCGCAGAGGAAAAGAACCGGCAAAGGGAACATTGGACCTGTCCGGTGGGTTTATTGATATGTATGAAACCGGCGAGGAAGGTGTGGCACGCGAGGTGCTGGAGGAAACCGGCTTGCAGGTGGAGGAGGCTGTTTATCAGTTCTCATTGCCCAACACTTATCTTTATTCAGGATTTCTGGTACATACATTGGATCAGTTCTTTCTTTGTAAAGTGAAAGATACCAGTCGGATAAAGGCGATGGATGATGTGGCGGAATCTTTCTGGCTTCCGTTGGATGAAGTGAATCCCGAAGAATTCGGGCTGGATTCTGTGCGTGAAGGAGTCCGGCGTTTTTTGAAAGAACATAAACTTTAATGATAAGATATGAAAAGAAAAACCTTATTGATGGCCGCATTGATGGGAGGCTGTTCCTTGCAGGGAATGGCGCAGCAGATAACTCCCAAGGATGTGGCAGGTGACAAGGAATATAACCGGGTATGCCGGGAATATGAGTTGAAAGGCGGGGACAGCATGGAACTGTTACAGGCTTATCTGGACAAATATCCTGACTCCCGTCATAAAAACAGGGTGCTGTCACTGATTGCCTCTGCTTATTTTATGGAGGGAAAATACAAGGAGGCCATTGCCCTGTTCCGGTCGTGTGATCTGGAGGCTTTGCCTGATAAGGAAAGAGATGATTGTGCCATGCGTCTGGCCACCTCTTATCTGAAAGAAGATAATCTGCGTGAAGCGGCTGTATGGTTTACCTTGCTGAAAGAGGTAAGCCCATTGTATCAGGATGACGCTGTCTATAATCTGGCTTATATTGATTATGTGGAGAAACGCTATGACAAGGCGCTGAAAAGTTTCCAGTCTTTGCAGAATGATGCCGTATATGCAGCATTGGTTCCTTATTATATAGGAGAGATTTATTTGGTGAAAGGAAATTATCAGCAGGCCCGTACTGTGGCAAAAGCGTATCTGGAGCAATATCCAGCTAAAAAGGATGTTCCTCAGATGGAACGGATTTGGGGAGAGGCTTGTTTCGGATTGAATGATTACCAAGCGGCGATACCTCCTTTGGAAAGATACCGTGAAAGTGTCTCCCACCCGCAGCGTAAGCCTTTGTATGAACTCGGTATGAGTTATTATTATACTGGTGTTTATTCCAAGGCTGCCGCTACTTTGGGGGAAATGGCTTCGGTACATGATGCCTTGTCACAGAATGCTTATCTCCACATGGGGCTGGCTTATTTGAACTTGAAGGAGAGGAACAGGGCACGCATGGCATTCGAGCAGGCAGCCAATTTCAGTTTTGACCCGAAAGTAAAGGAACAGGCTCTTTATAATTATGCTTTGTGTATTCATGAAACCTCTTATTCTCCATTTGCCGAGTCGGTTACCGTGTTTGAGCGTTTTCTGAACGAGTTCCCGAACTCGCCTTATACGGAGCGTGTCAATGATTATTTGATAGAAGTGTATATGAATACCCGCAGTTATGAAGCTGCTTTAAAATCTATAGCAAAGATTGAACATCCGGGCACACGTATTATGGAGGCCAAGCAGAAGATTTTGTTCCGGCTGGGCACACAAGCGTTTGCGAATGCTCGTTTCCAGGAGGCTCTGGAGTTCTTCAACCAATCGCTTGCTGTGGGGCAATACAATCAGGCGACAAAGGCGGACGCTTATTTCTGGAGAGGGGAATCCAATTATCGTTTGGACCGTTTTCCGCAGGCGGGTAACGATTACCGCTTGTATCTGGAATTTGCCACCAGCAAGGACGGACAGGAATACGGTCTGGCTCTCTATAACTTGGGATATACTTATTTCAAACAGAAAAATTATGGAAATGCGGGCACTTGGTTTACCCGTTTTGTGGACAGGGGAAGTGCCAATGAACGTGCCATGCAGGCAGATGCCTATAACCGTATAGGTGACTGTAACTTCTATGACCGCCGTTTTGAACAGGCTCGTCAGGATTATGCCCGTGCGGTGGAGATTGATCCGTCACTGGGGGATTACTCTTTGTATCAGGAGGCGTTTGTACGTGGTTTGCAACGTGATTATAATGGAAAAGTGCAGACGTTGAACCGCTTGATTTCGGATTATCCGGAATCACAATACATGGATGATGCCCTTTACGAGCAGGGACGTGCTTTTGTGCAGATGGAAGATAATGCCAATGCCATTGCCCGTTTCAATATTTTGGTGAAGAAATTCCCGGAGAGCAATGTCGCACGGCGGGCAGCTAACGAGATCGGTTTGCTGTACTATCAGGATGACAAGTATCCTGAAGCCATTCAGGCTTATAAGCAGGTCATAGCCAGTTATCCGGGCAGTGAGGAGGCTCGTTTGGCGCAGCGTGATTTGAAATCTATCTATATTGATTTGAACAAGGTGGATGAGTATGCCAACTTTGCTTCAACTATCCCCGGCGGTGCCAACTTTGATGTAAATGAGCGTGATTCATTGACTTATGTGGCTGCCGAAAGGGTATATATGCGAGGAGAGGTCACCGAAGCCCGCAACAGCTTTACCCGTTATTTACAGACTTTCCCCGAAGGTGCTTTCAGCCTGAATGCCAACTATTATATCGGTTTGATAGACTATAACCAGAAAGCCTATGAAAGTGCAGCTCGGCATTTGGATAAAGTATTGGAATATCCCAACAACAAATATTCTGAAGATGCCATGTTGATGGGTGCCGAAATGGCTTATACGGCGAAGGATTATGAAAAAGCTTTGCATATTTACAAGCAATTGAAAGATAAAGCTGCTTCTATGGAGCGTCGTCAGCTTGCAAAAACCGGAATGTTACGCAGTGCGCATATGCTGGGAAATGAGGAGGAGATTATCTTTACCGCAACAGATTTGCTGGCCGATACTAAACTGGCGCCGGAATTGTCTAACGAGGCACATTATTACCGTGCAAAAGCTTATTTGGATGCCGGCAAGACGGATGGAGCTATGGAAGATCTGAAGATCTTGGCAAAAGACACCCGTAATGTATATGGAGCGGAGGCCAAATATAAAGTCGCCCAGATTTACTTTGACGGCGGACAAACGGATAAGGCGGAGCAGGAGGTGCTGAATTACATCGAGGTAAGTACACCGCATACCTATTGGCTGGCACGCAGCTTTGTGTTATTGGCTGATGTGTATATGAAGTCGGGACGTAACTTGGATGCTAAACAATATTTGCTTTCATTGAAGCAGAACTATCAGGCTGATGATGATATTGCCGGAATGATTGAAAGCAGACTTGAGAAATTGAAAACTGAGAATTAAAAATTAAAAAATAAGTGCTGAATATGATAAGTAAGAAATTGTCAATTGTCCATTGTCAATTGTCCATTATATTGGCTTTTTTGCCTCTGTCTGTTGCATATGCGCAGCAAGATAGTACGTTGAACCGCACTGTGGTGGTAGAGAATGAGTATAATCCCAATATCATGGATGCCTCAAAGATTAATGTCCTGCCTAAGGTGGAGGAGCCGGCTGTAATGAAGAAAGGCATAGAATATGCTACAGCCTTGCGCCCTGTTTTGGCCTGGACGTATGAAAGTATGTCTCCTATAACCCGTGAATGGGCTATGAACCGCGCGAAACGTGGGTATGTCCGTGCCGGATATGGAAATTATGGGAATGTGGATTTTAAGGCTGGGTATCTGTGGGATATCACCGGAAAGGACCGCCTGAAAGTCGGAGTATCTCTGGATGGCATGAACGGAAAGCTGAAGCATTGGAATGCTGAGGATTGGAAATCACGTTTTTATTCTACTGAGTTCCGTTTGGACTATTCTCATGATTTCAGCAAGGTAACTTTGAATTTAGGTGGCGGCCTGCAATCACAAGTGTTTAACTATATGCCTGATTCCGAAGTATATACGGCTTCTGCCAGAGCTGCTGATAAACAGCATCATACTTTAGGCGATTTTCACATCGGTGTTTCTTCCAGAGATGAATCGCTTCCTTTGCAATTCACTTTGCAGACCGGATTGAAGTATTTTGGTATCAAATATCCGCTGGATTATTCAGATAATGCATCTACAGGTAAGGAGAAGATTGTACACACCGAAGGAGATGTATGGGGCAAGCTGGATAATGAGCAACGGGTAGGCGTCCGTTTCGAGATGGATAATCTGTTTTATTCTTCGGACAGTTTAATGGGCAACTATACTTCACTGGGTTTGAATCCTTATTATATGTTGGAAAGTGATGACTGGCGGGTCCGTGTCGGTGCTCATGTGGATTGGCAGTCGGGGGAGGACAGTGGCATTGATGTGTCTCCTGACGTGAAAGCCGAATACTTGTTCTCGGATAGTTATGTGCTTTATTTACATGCGTTGGGAGGGCGTGAACTGAATGATTATCGCCGGTTGAATGCTTTTTCACCTTATTGGTCTTTAAACGCCCGGATGCCTTCTACCTATGTGCCACTGAATGCTACATTGGGTTTTAAAGCATCTCCGGTAAATGGTTTGTGGTTTAATATCTTTGGTGGATATCGGATCAGTAAAGATGAGTTATTTTGCAATCTGGTGGATGCGGACGGGTATTATTTTACTCATTTCTTGCAGGATAAAGCAAAAACCGCATATGGAGGTGCTGAACTGAAATATGGTTATAAGGACTGGTTTGACGCTTCATTGAAAGGTACATTTTATAGCTGGAAGACAGACAATGAAAATGAAGAGCTGTATTTAATGACCAAGCCTAAGTTTGAATTGAATTTTTATGCTGAGGCTAAGGTTTTTGAAGGATTGAAGGTTTATTTGGGCTATGAATATGTACAGAGGAAAGAGTATGTAATAGAAGAAGGGAATAGCAGCAGGGATCTTGGTTTGGGCAATATCAGCAATTTGAGTGTGGGAGCCAGTTATACCTTCCTGAAAGACTTGTCTGTTTTTGGGCGTGTGAATAATCTGTTGAATAAACAATATTATTATGAGTACGGCTATCCTGCTGAAAAACTGAATGTTCTAGCCGGGCTTTCTCTGGTTTTTTAGTTAAATAGACATTCGGAAAGGACTTTTTTGCGAAAAAAATGCCGGTAAAGATAGAAAAAGAGCAAAATACGGCGACAGGGCTGTAAAAAAGGCTTTTAGGTAAGTGTCGGCAGAAAAGGTAACGCCAACGGAAACCGGGAAAAAGCCAAATGAAACCGGAGTTGCGTTACCAAGTCATAACCGTTTTTCGTATCGTGCACAGGGCTGGAAAGGCGAATAAAACGGTTCGGCGAGGGCACGGGCTGCCATTTGAACGGCCTTTGCTGTAAGCAAAGGTAAACATTTTCGGAACACGCCTCGAAAAAAATGTGTCGGACGGTTCTTTTGCGTTGATACGCTGCGATTTGCATAACTACGAATAGCTCCATAGTTAATAGTTTTGTACCATTAAAAATGTGAGTTATGAGAAGTACATTCTGTGTGTTGTTCTACCTGAAAAGGAAGGACGTAAGAAAAGACGGTACGGTTCCCGTCATGGGACGTATCACCATCGACGGAGGCAAGCCCGCGCAGTTCAGTTGCAAGATGACGGTCGCTCCGTCGCTTTGGAATACCGAAACGGGACGTATGACGGGTCGGAGCGTCGCCGCGCAGGAGGCGAACAAGATGCTCGACGGCATCCGTGTAAAAATCAACAACCATTATCGTGAAATCGTGGATCGGGACGGCTTCGTTACGGCGGAGAAAGTCAAGAACGCTTTTTTAGGTCTGGAATACCGCCATGAGACGCTGCTGAAAGTTTACGAGCAGTTCAACAGCGACTTCGACAAGTTGGTGCAGGCCGGAATGCGTGCGAAATCCACGCAACAGAAATACCTGACCGTTTACGACCACCTGAAACGGTTTCTCGAAATGCGCTACCACGTAAGCGACATCGCGCTGAAAGAGATAGCCCCCGCGTTCATCAACGACTTCGAGCTGTACCTGCGCACGGAGAACCATTGCAGCCACAACACGGTCTGGGTGTACCTTATGCCTCTGCGCAAGATGATAAGCATCGCCATAGAGAACGGCTGGCTTCTGCGCGACCCGTTCATCAAGCACGAGATCAGCATGGAGGAAACCGAACGTGCGTTCCTGACGAACGAGGAGCTGAAAAGGTTGATGGACATGCGCTTCAAGAAACCCAAATACGAACTCGTGCGCGACCTGTTCGTGTTCTGCTGCTTCACGGGCTTGTCCTATTGCGAACTGTATAACCTCTCGGACGACAATATCCGCACGTATTTCGACGATCACGAGTGGATTCATATCTCCCGCCAGAAAACGACGGTCTTGTCGGAGGTTCAGTTGCTCGACATTCCCAAGATGATTTATGAGAAGTACAAGGGCATGGGCGAAGGCGGCAAGATATTCCCCGTGCCCAAATACCGCGCGATTCTGGGAACCATCAAAAAGATAATGAAGCTGTGCGGCATAGAGAAGGAGGTTACGTGGCATATCGGAAGTCATAGCGATTTTTCTTTCTCGCTAAAATTCAGGTACTTGCAAATTCTTGCAGCTTAATAGGTAACGATTTAGAAACCAGCGAAATTCTGTATTTCACTTCGTTTTGCAGTAATTCAAAAGAACGCTTTTCCCAAATGCAAAGGTAATATTATTTTTTGAATAATAAACCTTTGCAAATAGTCAAATTCAATAAAATCGGCTATGGCTGCCTGAATTTATATTTAAGTCCATACTCTTCAAGTTTGCCGTATAGAGTTGTTCTGCTTATTCCCAACAGTTCGGCGGCGGCACTCCGGTTGCCGTTTGTCTGCTTTAACGCACGCATTATACGTTCCTTATCCTCGGCGTCATTGCGTAGTGCAAAGCTGATGGGTGAGGTCGGTTTCGGCACGGCAAGTTCAAGATGCTCTTTCGTGACCACGCCTTCCTGAGCCTGCAACACGGCTCCCATGATTTTCTGCCGAAGCTCCCGCACGTTGCCCGGCCATGCGTGGGTCAGCAACGCTTTACGGGCTTCGGAACTGAAACCGCTTACACTGCACTCCAGTTCCTTGTTGGCTATATCACGGAAGAATTCCGCCAACGGCATGATGTCCTCCTGACAGTCACGCAAGGGAGGCACGGTTATCACGAAGTCTTGCAGACGGTAGAGTAAATCCTGCCGGAAACGCTTTTCGCTCACTGCCGCCTCCAGATCCTCGTTGGTGGCGGCGATGATGCGGACGTTGAAACTCTTGTCCGATTTGTCACCGACCGGGCGATAACGCCTCTCCTGTATGGCACGGAGCAACATCTGCTGGGTTTCCAACGCAAGGTTGCCCACCTCGTCAAGAAACAGCGTGCCTCCTTCCGCCTCATGGAAATATCCTTTCTTGGTGCTGTCCGCACCCGTGAACGCGCCTTTGACGTGTCCGAAGAATGCCGACGGCGCAAGTTCTTTGGAGAGTGAACCGCAGTCCACCGCCACGAAAGGCTTGCCCGCCCGCTTGCTCTTATCGTGCAGGTGATGGGCGATGTGCTCCTTGCCAGTGCCGTTCTCTCCGAATATCATTACGCTCATGTCGGTGACGGCTACCAACTTTATCCTGTGCATGATTTTCTGAAAGGCGGAACCTTCACGGGCGAACACGAGCATCCGGCTGTGTCCCGACTGCCGCTCCTTCTGTATGGAGCGGATAAGGGGGACGAGTTTGTCCTCTATCAGTTTCTTTGGAATATAGTCTGTAGAACCGAGCTTCATGCTTTCCACGGCGGTATGCACTTCGGCGTAGTCGGTCATTATGATGAACGGCTGCATCATCCCCTCCTTGCGCATCCAGCGCAGCAGGTCTATTCCGTTTCCGTCCGGCAGACGCAGGTCTGATACAACTATATCATCATCCGTTGCCTGTTGCAGATGTTTTTTCGCTGTTGATAGGTGGTAAGCCTGCACGGTACGGTATCCCTCCCGTGCCAGCAGATTGCAGACATACTCGCAATACACGATATTGTCCTCCACCACAATTATTCCGGTCTTATCCATTTTCGTATTTTCTCCTTTCCTCTTTTGCCTGTCGGATTATTTCCACACCCTTATTCAATACTGCGGTAACAGCATTACTTAACGCTTCGTTATAGAACTTATCCTTTCCATGAAGCAATCCATAAAGTTCCCTTAACGGTTGGTCGGCACGGAGTATCTCCCACGAACTGCGCAAGTGGTGTGTCAAGGCATCAAGTTCTTGCAGGTCGTTTCGCGTTGCCGCATCCCGAACCGCCAGCATCTCCTTTTCGGTTTCCGTCATCAGTTTTTCCAGCATTATAATTTCATTGCCATAGGACAGCAGGGCGGAGAAGTCCGGCTTCCCTTCGGGTGTCCCTTTCAAGGCGCACCTGTCGGAAACTTCCATCAGTTCCGACATGGAGAACGGCTTGAACAAGCATCCGGCAAAGCCACGTTCCAAAAGTTCCTCCGCATCGCAACTGCCCGAAGCGGTTGCCACGACCACGGGGATTGTCTTAGCATTGCCAACGTTGGACGAGCGCAACAGTTCCAGCAACTCAAAGCCGTTTATACCGGGCATATTCAAGTCCGTAAGCAACAGGCTGTATTCTTTTCGGCGTATCATTTCCACCAGTTCTGCCGTATCCGTGCAGGTGTCGCAGTGTATTCCTTCCTGTACATACATTTCTTTCAGCATCTGGAGCAGCACCTCATCATTGTCTATGGCGACAACATTGAGGTTTCTGTCCTTTCGGTGGATATAAGTCTGTATCTCTTTTTCCGGTACATCTTCGGCTTTCTGCATGGGTATTTCCACTGTGAAACGGCTTCCTTTCCCTTTCTCACTTTCCAAACGAATTTTGCCGCTAAGCATCGTCACTATATTCTTTACAATGGTAAGCCCAAGCCCGAAGCCGTCTTTTGCAGCGGCATTTGAAAGGCGTTCAAACGCATCGAATACTTGTTGCTGTTCCTCTTTGGTCATGCCTGTACCCGTATCTTCCACTACAAGTTTCAGTATGCCTTCGGTGTAGTCTGTAACCAGCGACACCCCGCCTTTCTCCGTGAACTTGAAGGCATTTGACAGCAGGTTGTTTCCTATCTGTATGATACGTTCCCGGTCGGTCAGCACGACGGCATCGCTTTCGTTCCTCACCGTCAGGGAAAGCCCCTTGTTCATGGCGGTTGGCATAAATTCCGTTTCAAGGGTATGGGCAATGGTGGAAATGCGGCAGGGTGACAGACGGGGCTGTTCCTTGCCATTGTCCAGACGGAAAAAGTCCAGCAATGTGTTGAGCATCTTCCGCATACGATCGGAAGATTCCTGTATGCTTTGGATAAAATGCGTATTGTTGCCCTTGCTGCATTCTTTCTGCAACAGTTCGGTATAACCGCTTATTGCCGCCAGCGGTGTGCGCAGTTCGTGGGTGATGGTATGCACAGCCTTCTTGCGTGAGGCTATCAGTGCCTCATTCTGTTGCACGGACCGCTCCAGTTGCCCTATTAAATCCGCAGTCTTATGTTTGTACCGTTTAATGCTCTTTGCATTACAATGTATGACGATATAGGAAATGGCCAACAGCAACAGGACAAATCCCATTAAACCGCCAATCTGCATAAAAGACCGCTTACGCATAGCGGCTATTTCGGATTCCCGATTTTGCAGGTTGGCTTGTACCTTATCTTCTATTTGAAGAATCAATCCTTGCAATTGCTTGTTTAGTGCAATATTGCGCATTGCAAGGCTGTCTGCATATTCTAACAATCGGATATTTTGCGCTTTCTGTTCGCTGATTACATTTTTGTCAAGCGAATGGAGCATGGAGGTGGTTGCCGTTGGCTTCACTTCCCCTTTCTTTCCGAAGATACCCAAGAACCCTTTTCGTTTGGGTTTCTTGGATTGCTCTTGAACACTTTTCTGTGCGATAATCGGTACTCGGCTGGCAATCTTTTGGTTTATGGATTGTTGTTCGTCAAGCAGCCGAATAATTTGAGACATCTGTCGTTCCTTGTCTTCTAAAAGATAACGTACACTGTCGATACGTTCCGATGGATAGGTATTCTTGAAACGGCACAGCATACTGTCCATTGTCATACGTTGGATATGATAGTGTTCCAAATCTTTGTCATCCCACTCCAATATAGTTTCTCCCAACAAAGAAAATTCTATCAGCCGGATATGAATATGGTTTACAGATTTCCTAAATTCATCTATCTGCTGATTGCCAATTTCCAATGTTTCAACGGCTTGCCATTCGTCATGCCAGATGTAAGCTATTCCTCCAATTAGTAAAACAATCAGGAAATATCCGGAAACAATTATTTTTTGGATATATTTCATCGCTGTATATTTCTTGTAATTATCGTCACATCCAGATTAATCCTTTGAATGAACGGAGAGGGTGTATCCTTCTTACATCTACCCCGTCCAGCACAAGGTAGCTACCTTGACATTCACTTAGTAGCTACCTTTAGAAGCACTTGGTAGCTACCAAGTGGAAGGCATCATATATATGCCATAATTAAATGTCATTCCAACAATCCGGCAGCATGCAGATAATCGGTTTCATTGATTTTATATTGCGTCTTTGCCTCTATGAGGTTGGAACGTGCCGAATGCCATTGCGACTGCGCTTCGAGCAGGTCGGTCAATGTACACATCCCTACTTCGTAGCGGTCGGTCATCACTCTAAGGGCTTCTGCGGCATCACGTTCTCCCGCTTCGGCTGTGGCTATCAAGGATTCGGACGAGTGCAGATTGTTGTAGGCGTTTTTCAATTCAATCGACATCAGGCGGTTGTTCTTCTCCAAATCAAGGCGGGCATTTTCTAATGCGAGTTTCTGTTTCTTCACCTTCTTATGCCCTTCTCCCCAGTTCCAAATAGGGACTGACAGGGACAGCATCAACGAGAATGAGTCATCGTTATACCTTTGGGTGAAAGGCATGTTGTTTCCGGTTCCATCATCAGCGAATCCTTTCATTTTCAGATTCCCGAAATAGGAGTAACCAGCCGATAAAGCCAATGTGGGCAGATAATCGGATCTCACCTGCTTTATCTGTTCCTGCGAAATGTCTATCTGTTTCTGCAACAGCCTGTATTCAGGGCGATTGGCTATCAAGTCTTGTCCGAAAGAGTAAGTTGCCGATTGGTTTACCATAATCGTTGTGTCAGCCGGGACTATCTGTGTTGAGAAATCCACCCCTATGATATTGCAAAGGTTCATGCGGCACATTTCCAAACCGTTGTTCACTTTTTCAAGCTGGTAGCTGAAATCGCTCCGTTTGGCTTCCACACGCAGCAGGTCGGCAGAAGTGGCCATCTCTACATCAACAGAATTTTTCACCTGATTATAAATGGAGTTGATATATTCGAGCATGGATTCCAGCATTCGTTTTTTCTCTGTTACTGCAATATATGTCCAATAAGCGTTATCCGCATCGGCAATGACATTGGCACGAGTGGCTCTCTTTTGTTCTTGGGATGCCTCCACGCCCAGTTTGGCAAGTTTTATACCTGATACGATTTTGCCTCCGGCATAAATCGGTTGGGTGAGATTCAATCCGGCCGTCCATGTCCCTTTCATGGATAATGACATGCCCTCAAAATCCATGTCCGGTGCCATGTACATGCCCATTGCGGAACCGCTGAGCTGTGGCAGGAGCGAGTTGCGGACAACTTTATGGTCGAGCTCCGCCTGTGAGATATTGTTGGAAGATATTTTCATGTCTTCGCTGTGGGTCAGAGCCAGTTCCCGACACTCCTTCCGGGAAAGCACAAGAGGCTGGGCCTGACAAGTAAAAGCCAGCAACAACGTGGCTATGATAATCTGTATTTTCATATTTTGTCTGATTTTACGTCTTTTACCAATATTACATAAAGTAGCGGAAGGAGCAGCAATGTCACGATGGTTCCGATAAACAATCCACCCATAATGGTGATAGCCAATGAACTATACATCGGGTCGGGTATCAGCGGCACCATACCGACAATGGTAGTGAACGAGGCAAGGAACACCGGACGTACACGCAACACGGTGGCTTCAATAGCGGCCTGCCGTATGGTGTAGCCGTTTTCCCGTATAAGGCGGTCGGCTTCATCCACCAGCACGATGGTGTTTTTGGTCATCATACCCATCAGTCCCATCAAACCGATGATAGCCATGAATGTCAGCGGCGTGGAGGTAAGATAGAGAGACGGGGCAACTCCTACGAGCAAGAACGGGATGCACAGGATAATGATTATCACTTTGTTCCATTTTCCGAACAGCAGCAACAATACCCCAAGCATAATCATAAGAATCAACGGCATGTATTTCATCATGTTGTCCATTGAATCGGTTTGAACTTCCTGTTCTCCAAGCCATTTCATCTGGTATCCCTGTGGCAATGGAATGGCGTTGATTTCATCCATTATATCGTTGATGACAACGGCAGGAGTGGCACTGTCATTTTCCGGGTCAGGGTCACACTCCACCTCGATTGTCCGCATACCGTTCAGGCGGTAGATGGCGTTCTCTTCTGATTTTACTGTATTTCCTCGTGTCACGGCTCCAATGGTGGATGCTTGTCCGGTCATGTTCCATACGGGTATTTCTCCGGGATTTGTGATTCGTGTACCGTCGGCATTGCGAACCTGAAGGTTTATCGTCAGTCGCTTGTCGTTGTCAGCCATGACACCGCACGCCATCCCATCACCTGCCGCCTGTATCGCGTTAGCAATGTCACTACGTTGGATGCCTGAACGTGCCCCGTCCGATGTTTCATATTCAAATGCGAGTGAGGATGTCCGTGGCTGCCAGTTGTCATGAATTGAATATGTGTCTATGTTTTGTGATTTACGCATGATGTTCTTGGCTTCATCCGCAAGGCGGCGGAGTACCACAGGGTCAGGTCCGGTAAATCCTACCTCCACTGTATGCGATGTCGAAATGGAAAAGTTATATTTCCTGATACGTGCGTATGCGTCAGGATAATTCTGCCGTATATACTCCCTCACGGTAGGAATGACTTTCAATACATCCTCATAATCCTTGCAGTCAATGATAAGCTCTCCATAGAAATCACCACCGGAATTCATCGGGCGCACAAGGCAATAGCGTGACGGTGCGCCACCTGTTGAAACAGCTATCCGTTCTATCAGTGCATTCTTTTGCAAGGAGTCGGATATGGCAAGCAGGTCATCGCGTACCTTTTCCGGGCTGCTTTGAGGCGGCAGCGTGTATTCCACGACAAACTGCTTGTAATCGAAATCCGGGAAAAAGAGATTCTTTACAAACCCAAGACAGCACACACCGCCAATCAGTGCGGCGACAAAGGCAGACATGGAGATGATACGGTGGGATGTTATCCAAGTCACCGCATAGCGTACCATACGGTAAAACATTCCGTTGTCAAGTGTTTCACTTTCTTCCGGTTCATTATTTGTATTGGTTCCTGTGGCCTTTTCTTCCTTAAAGAACAGTTTGGCAAAGAACGGAACTTGCACAAGAGCGAGTACCCAACTCACCAACAGGCTGACCGCCAGAACAAGGAAAAGGTCGCGTGCATACTCACCCGTGGAATCCGGTGAAAGGAATACGGATATGAAGGTAGAGGCGGCGATTATGGTAGCCCCAAGCAATGGCATTGCAGTCAGTTTTCCTGCCCGATAAAGGTAATCCGATTCGGACAAACGGCGTTTCCGGTCTTTCAGTATGCCGTCCATCACCACAATGCTGTTATCGACCAGCATACCCATCGCTATGATGAAAGCTCCCAAGGAAATACGTTGTAAGGTGGTACCCATCTGCATCAGCAGGGGAAACGATGCTGCGATAGTCAGCACCAGTCCCGTACCGATAATGACACCGCCACGCCAACCCATCGAGAAAATTAGCAACAGGATAACGATGAGTACCGATTCGACAAGGTTCAGAATAAAGGAATTGACAGCGTCATCCACTTTATCGGGTTGGAAAAATATTTTTTCCGTGGTGATGCCTACCGGTATATTTTCAAAGACTTCAGCAAGTTTACGGTCAACGGCTTTGCCTACATCGGGAACAACCACTCCATCCTCCATCACCATACAGATGGCAAGGGCAGGCTTTCCATTGACAAAAAATCCATTACGTTGGGGAGTGGCATAAGCCCGTTCTACTTTTGCCACGTCAGAGAGTTTGACACGGCTACCATCGGCGGTAGGAAGGTATATGTTTTTGATACCTTCCACCGTACATACCATCGTGTCCACCCTGACAGCCAGTTTGGATGTTCCGGCATTCACTTTGCCAGCATCCACCGGATTACATACATCCTGCAATGCCATCATTATCTGGGTCGGGAGAAGCCCGTTTGCCGCTATTCTGCTCTTGTCAAGCACGATGTTTACAGTTTCCTCACGGTCTCCGTAAATGCTTACACGTTTGATGCCTTTCACTCCAAGAAGCTCACGGCGTATCAGCTTGGCATAGTCGTATAGTTCCGCAGGGGTATATCCGTCACCTTGCAGCGAGTAAAAGATGCCGAAAATATCCATCTGGTCATCAAGTACGAGCGATGCGACACAGCCCGGTGGCAATGATTGTTGAAGGTCATTGATGCGTCGGCGCAGAATATCGAAGTGTTGTTCGATTTCATCCATCAGCACGGTTTCCTCAAACTCTACCGTGAATGTCGCCTGTCCTTGTTGGCAGTCTGTCATTATTTTCCTTACATCAGGAAGTGTTCGCAGCGATTCCTCCACTTGCTGCGCTACCTGCAATTCCATTTCATGCACAGAAGCTCCGGGACGAGCCACGACAACCACAGCCTGCTTGACTGGCACGACCGGGTCTTCCAGCTTAGGCATCCTAAGAAAACTCAGAAGCCCCGCAATGAGTATTGCCGCCATGAACGACCACATCAAAGTAGGTCGTTCAACAAGATATTTGATGATTTTCATTATAAAAGTCCTCCGGGATTGGTTGATGATTTTTGTTGAAGCACTCTCACTTTCTCTCCATTATGGAGCATACCTCCACCAGCCTTGACTATCGCCTCAGAGCCTTTAAGACCTTGAAGTACATTGACACGTCCGTCAATTACTGTTCCTACTTCTATCGGTTGCCGGGTAATGGTTGAATCCTGTTTCAGTACCCATACACCGGGTTGTGAACCTTCATAGACTATGGCACTTTCCGGTATGGTCATTTCACATAAACGGTCATTGTTTTCTGACACTGTAAACCTGACTTCTATATTTATCCCGGACGCTTCTTTCAACGCATTGTCAGCAGGAAGAGCCAACAACATGGTATATTGTTGTGTGCTTCCGGCTTTCGGTATGATATTGAGCCTCGTCAGCGGATATTCCTTGCCACTAATGATTGCCATAAACCCGGTCAAATTATCTCGCTGCTGATAAATAGGATAAGAGAGCCCAACTTCGACTTCCATTCTTTCCACATCCATAAGTGTCACCACAGAAGTGCCTGTATTTACAAATTCCCCATCATGGGCATCAATATGCTGCACATACCCACTGGTTGGGGAATAGAGGCTTGTATATTGAAGTTGATTCTTCTTCGCCTGCAAATCGGCTGCAATCTGGTCTAATCCGGCAGCGGCTTTTTCATATTCATTCTTGGATACCGAATTACGTTCATAAAGGGTTTTGATTCGCGCCACCTCATTTTTCATCTGGGTGTATTGCGCTTGAGCTGCATCTAAAGCAATTTGGTAATCCTCTCCATCAAGGGTTGCGATTAACTGCCCTTTCCTGACAAAATCTCCTTCTTTGACACTTAAACGGGTAATCTGTCCGGCTGTCTTAAAAGATACCTGTACCGTTTGCCCCTCCTTGATTGTACCCGGTAAAGAAATTTCACCTCCGTTTTTCACCCCTGAATTTTCAGGGTATGTCACCATCACTGTGTGCATGGATGTTTTGTCTGCGGGGTGCTGACATGAGCACAGCCCGATTAATACAGACAACACAAGATAACCTTTTTTTCTCATATATGAAGCTTTTATAAATTGTTTCCGGCTGCAAAATTCCTAAGAAATGAACAAAAAGCATCGTTCCTTAGGAATGTATAATTGTTCTAAAGGATAAATAGGTTATAATATATGGATATTATGACTAATTTTGCGTTCAAAAATTGTTCTATATGAAAAATCAAGAGGTAATACTTTCCAATTTTGACAATATTTCCCGAATCTATGGTGTGCATCATATCGGGAACGAATTTATAATGATTGACAATCTCGGTGACGATTCAATACCGGAAGATATTGACAGTGTCTTTGTCAAATATCCAATAAGAATCACTTGTAATACCGTATATTTTTGTGTGCAAGGTACATTGACGGTTAAAATCAATCTCCAGGAATATAAGATAAATGCAAATGAGACACTTACAATATTGCCCGGTTCAATAATGGAAATTGTTCATTCATCAGTTGATATACGCATTGCGGTTATCTCTTTTTCAAATGATTACTTTACGCCAATAGAACACATCGAAGCATCTATGAATATCAGTCAGATAGTTTCTGTGAATCCAAAAATCTCTCTTACGGAACCATTGATGCGTGAGTGTATAGATATTTATTTGAAGATGAAAGAAAAACTCAAGCAAGAAGACAATCCGTTCCGTAAGTTTTCACTAAAGGCTTATTCATATGTATTATGTGCCATTTCATTCGAACAACTCGTTACCAAACCATTGGAAAAGATAAGTAATACAGACCGTCCCATGAGTCTTTATGACCGTTTTACTGAGTTGGTACAACGAGATTTCCGACAACACCGTACCATACAATATTATGCCGAAGCGTTGAATATCAGCCCTAAATATTTCTCGGCACTCATTAAGAAAGTAAGTGGCAAGTCCGCTGGACAATGGATTGACGAATATGTATTGCTTGAGGCGAAAGCATTGCTTAAAAGCCGGAGATATACTGTACAGCAAGTCAGCGATATGCTTTCGTTTCCCAATCAAAGTTTCTTCGCCAAGTATTTCAAGGCGCATACAGGATATACGCCAACTCAGTATCAGACATCGATAGACTGAAAGGAGAACTATATCTCCTTTTGTTTTATGCGTGAGCTATGGGTATAAAAACTTAAAGTCAGGCACTAAAATATCTTAGCCTGACTTTAAGTAAGCGTCCGAATCCTCTGTTACAATTTTTTATTTGTATTCCATTCAAGAGGAATGACACTGGAGCTGTTTCAGTTCCCACTTAGCCTGCATCTCCCTTGAAAGCTCCACAATCTCCCGGCTCAGCTTCACAAGGTCGATGGTACACTTCTCCAGCCTGTAGAGCAACGCCATCGCCTTCTTCTCCGAAAAGTGGATGCGCAGCTCCTTGACGACCTGATTGTAGTTCGTGCCTATGCAGCGAAACTGGGCGTGGAAGTCCGACAGTTTGGTGTAGTATTCCAGCATCGTCTTGTCCACTTTCAGCACCTTGAACTTCTGACCGAAGAAGTGCG
>ENA-OYWU01000324-OYWU01000324.1-human-gut-metagenome-genome-assembly--contig:-NODE-324-length-28263-cov-12.887798_pt1 | contig 28263 bp, 39 predicted proteins | sample MGYA00244173_ERZ653403 | MGnify/ENA primary metagenome ERZ653403 (study PRJEB26926, sample SAMN06165043) | human gut metagenome | biome: ENVO:00009003; feature: ENVO:2100002; material: ENVO:00002003...
AGTTTACAGGTAAATCCACGAATCTACAAATGTGAGGTCACTTCATATTATCTTTCTGACGGATTTTTGAAACGGCCAAATCTCCCAGAGTTTCGTTTACTGGTGCAATGTGTTCAAACGCCTTTACATTTCCTACTTTCCTGCCGCCCCTGCGTAACTGGTGCCCTTTTTCCAGTAAATGGGTCAACTGATAGTGTTTTTTGTTGTAAACACTGTACCCATTCAATCCGGTAATAACGCTTGTCCTGCTGCCCCTTTGGTCGTGCGTCCAGTCCTTGGTATATTTCCCCGTTCTTTCCCGGTAAGGGCCGCCCCGTCTCAAACTTTCGGCGGCTGCGGCTGCCGTTTCTTCCAGGCTTTCATTTACCGCACGTCTTAATTCCCCATTGCTCCAATTTTCCAGTTCGTTCTTTATGGCTTCGTCTAACCCGTCAATGTCCGTTCTCAACTTTTGCCTATCCTTTCCCCGGCGTAAAGTTCAACTTTTCCGTTGCTCTTCGGTCCATACGTCCGGTAGATTGCCATTTTCCTGCCGTCCACCATAACTTCCGTCTGTCCCTCATACTCAAATCCCCATACTTCAATCATCATGGACGCCTTATAATCTTTTTGCCCGGCTGCCGTAAACTCGTCACGGCCTACCGGGTTGATTTCTGCAAATACCTCTTTTTCCAGGTATTCCGTTTGATTTTTTTTAACTAACAGTGTCACTATTGCTTCTATGGTAGCCGCCCCCTTTGATTTTCGTACAAATCATGTCATACGCCGCCATTAATTCGCCGTGGTTCTCCGGGTTTCCAAAATTGGCCTTTGCATACACCAGGGCGGCTTCAATAATCAACGGGTCTTTGATGTTTTCCGGGTCCAGGTAGGAAGAATGTACGCCGATACGTTTAAGGTCTGCCAGTGCAACATTTATAAGCTGCTCCACATCTTCGTCCAGGGTATCGGCGGACATTTTACGCAACCTCAACTTTGCTTTCGCTATCAGTTCAGTTTTATTCATTGTCCGCCGCCTTTCTTATGCCGTCCTTACGCCTGTGCGTTCTTCACACGGATAAAGCCGTTTTTTGCCACCACGTTGCCGCCCATGAATACGCAAGCCTTATAGGCAATCTGGCCCTGCTTGAATTTGTATTCTGTGGATTTCTGTGCGTCAATGTCTGAAAAGATTGCAACCTCATAGTTGCTCAACGGGCCGTATGCCATGCAATAGGCTCCTGCGGTGCCGCCAATCTCTCCGCAAGCGGAATTGATGATATAAGGCACCTCGTCAATGGTTCCCGTGTTGCCGTGGTTCACAATGGTGTATACTTTACGCCCCTGCTTGTCCCTCAACTTTGCAAACTTTTTAAGGTCTTTCTTGTTGAGGATTAACACGGCAATATCTTCCACATCTTCGTCCCCACCGAAAGAGTAAATAATCTCGTCCAGGGTATCGTCTGCAATGGCGGCAATCGTTGTAATGTCCGTATTGCGGTCAATAATATCGTCCGCCGCCTTTGCCGGATTGAAGAAAATGCCACGGAATTTTCCGGTTCCGCCGGGTCCTACCAAAATCTGACGGGAAGCGTAACGCTTAATTGCACGGGTCACGCTCTCTTCCACCACGCCGTCATAATCGGCGTCTGTCAATTTCTGCATTTCTTCCGGTTCCTCTGCGTATGCCGTGATTTTCTCACGTACAATGTCGGAATAACCAAATTCCGGTTCAGACGTGTTATAATCTGCGTTTTCTGCGGTGCTTCCTGCTCCGTCCCCGTAAGACTTCACAAAGGGACGCTGATAACTTTCGCCGCCCACCAGGGGAACGGTCTTTACTCTGTCAATGAGGGAAGATACATTGTTGAACGTTGGGGAAATGTCCGGGCTTGTGTGCTTCGGCATTACTACGCCCGTGGCCGTTGTAAGGGTGTTCTTAATCCCTGCCAGTGCCTTTCCCTTAAAAAACGCCTTTTTTCCGTCCTTTAAGGTCTTGCCCCTCTTTGCTCTCTCCTGGTCCTGCGGCTCTCCGCTTCCCTCTCCTGCTCCGTCTCCCTCGTCCGGGTCTGCGGCTCCTGCTGCCCTTGCGGCGGCTTCCAGTTCTTCCCGGCCTTTGATTTCGTCCAAAATCTCGCCTATGGTCCTTGCTTCGTCCATGGCGTCCGTCAACTCCTGGCCGGAAAGCGTCTGTGCGTTCTTTCCCAGTTCGGCCAGTCTGTTTTTAAGGTCCTTTTTGGACATTTTCAGTAATTCTTCTCTTGTCATGTCTCTAATCTCCTTTCATATCTTCTTACTGGCCCATGTGTGCCATAGTAAGTTCAATAATTTTGTTCCGCTTCTCCCGGTCCTGCTGCCCTGCGTGGTTTTCCCCGGAAAGAAGTTTTTGCGGTACATTGTGGCAATAAAACTTTGTGTAGTCCTGGACGGCTGCGGCTATGGTGTTTTCCTCGCCTACCTTTACCCGGAAATACTGGGCGGCCTGGGTGCCATTTAACCAGGTTTCCGCTTCCATGAGTTCTTTTATTGTTTCAATGGTCACGCCCTCGGCCAAATGCTCTTCATAAATCGCCCAAATTCCGCTTTCCACGGCGTCCAGTGTGTCCGCCATTTTCCGCAACTCCGTGGCGTTCCCGTCACAAACCGCCCACGGCTTATGTATCATCAAATAAGCGTTGGACGGGATTGTTGGCATATCACTGTCCGCAAATGCAATTACGGAAGCAATGGACCCGGCCAGGGCGTCAACATACACGGTTTTCTTTCCCGTGTAGCGTTTCAGCATATTATAAATGGCTATTCCGGCAAATACGGAACCGCCGCCGGAATTGATGTAAATATTCAAATCTTTTCCCCCGGCTTCAGCCAGGAAATTCTTGATTGCTTCCGGGTACTGGTCCTCTTCCTGCCAGGCTCCCCACCAATCACTTACAATGTCCCCGTAAAAATAAAGGTCCACGCTTGTGTCCGTTGCGTTCTTAAATTCATAAAACTTTCCAACTGTGGCCTTTGCCGGGTCTTTGCAAAGTTTCAAAATGCTTGGTGCTTTCGGCATATCCTTAACCCCCTTTCATAGTCTGAAAATAGGCACGTGCGGCGGCTTCCATTGCCCTGCGTTGTTTGTCCTGCTGCGTCCCCGGGTCCGGCGGTGGGTCACTACTTCCGCCGCCCTGTCCTACTTGGTAAAGGCTTTGGTCCCCGGCTTTCACGTAGTTGAGTGATACCATTCTCACGTCCCCGTCATCTACCGGACCGTAATACATAAGTGCCCGGTATTCGTTTATTGTCATGGCTCCACGGTCAAACATATTTCCGCCGATTGTGTCACGTGTCTGTAATGTGGCATACTGCAAAAGGTTGGCCGTAAACTCTATCTTGTTCCCGTACCCTATTTCCCTTGGTGTCAAAAGTTTAAAAGTAAACTCATAACTTAACTGGATAGCGATAGGCTCAATCACGTTTTCATAAAAACTAATCCATTCCTGGTCTGAAAGGGTGGAAGTCAATACCTTTTCATTTACTCCGTAATAGCGGTACACGTTATCACGTAGGAATGTAATTTGATTTACTGGCACGTTTGGCGTGCGTTGCACAATCTCTTTAAATTCCACCGTACTGTCTATTGCGGCAATGCCCCCGGCGTTTTCCGCCCCCATATAGGCGTCCTGGAAGTCCTTTGCAATCTGCTTTAGTTCCTCATTGTCTGCCAGGTTGTTGTATTTCAGATACCCGGCCAGTGAGTTAGAACGGTTTACAATGTTCTTTACGATTTCCCCGGACGTCTCCACAAGGTCCAGGCTCCGCTTTAACTCAATATCCGGGGAAGTCCCCAAAAACCGTTTTTTGTTGTACCTTGCCTTTATGTGTATGACATTCTGATAAGGCACCGTATAAGTTTCCCCGTCATAATCCCACCGGAAGCGGAAAAGGATATGGTGCTTGTCATCTTCAAAAATGCGGAAACTCTTTGTGGTGATTGGTTGTATGCTCTGTACCCTTGTAAAATCCTCGTTGTAGAAAATCACGGAAAAGGAATTGGAAGTATAAACCAGGTCCGCCGCAATTCTGTAAAGAAAGTCATACGTTGACATTTCCGGGCATGGCCGCAAAGTCAAAATCCGGGCCAGGTAATCGTTTTTTATCGTCATTCCTTTTTCGTCCTTTCGGACAACCTGGGGTTGTAACTTTCCTACGTTCTTTGCTATGGCGTCCGCAATGGCTCCCACAATATCATTGTCCCGTAAGGTTCCGGTTGGCACATACTCCCCACGGCTCAATAAAAGCGGTCTGTATTTTGCCTTAAAGGCTCCGAATACGTTTGCTATAATTCCCGTATCATTACCCCCTTTCCTCAAAAAATAAGCCCATGGAACACGTCCATGGACCTATTGTAAAATTATTCGTGTTGAAATTCTGACCCACTTTAAAACCCTGCTGCCGGGCGTCCATTTATGCCGCTTCATTCAAAAGTTTTTTGCCTATCTCACTATGGTATTTTGATACCATTGTCATAGCGTCAAAGACGGAAACGGCCCCGTCTATCCTCATACGCTTTTCAATCTTCACGGGCTTCATGCGGCTATCATTCATATTGATTTCCACGGCCACGTTAAGAAGATGTGACGCCAAAAGGGTGTTGTCCCCCAGGTTATACTTTCCGTCCTTTAAATCCCCCTCAAACTGGTGTAGGATTGGAGTTAAGTTCGTGCCCTGGTAAACGTCATCCGTTTGGAACCCGGCCATTTTTAGGTCATCTACCAAATACCCGGCACTGTAACGGTCATAGCCGATTTTTAACGGGCGGATTTTGTAAACCTTAACCAGTTCTATGAACCAGTTATACACATCCTTATAATCCACCTGGTTTTCCCCGGATATTTGCAAAAATCCTTTTTCTTTGTACATGTTGTACGGCGTGTTATCCTCATTCACGGCCACTTCATACCGCTTCTTTGGCATATAGAATTTTGTAATCACATTCCATTTTCCATTCTTCCAAATAACGATTGACGCCGCCGTTAAGTCCGTTGTTCTGGAAAGGTCTATGCCGCCAACGCAATAGCACCCCCGGAATTGCTCCAGGGTAAGGCGTAAGTCCTCGTTTACCGCTTTCATAACGTCCCAGTAATCCAACCACGCCACACTGGAGTTTTGCTTGATGTTGCAATACTTTGTAAGAAACTCCACTTTCTTTGAAAGGGACGCTTTTGCAATCTCTATCTGCTCTATGTAAAATTCCTCTGACACGGACACGCCCAGGTTCGGATTGCTCTTTTTCAATTCCTCTAAATCGTCCCAAGCTTCGATATTGTCAATCATGTAGAGGAACGGCAATATTCTTGTTTCCTTGGAATTGCCCTTTAAGAATGACGTTGAACGCCGCATGAGTTCATCATAAATGCCGTCATTGATATATCCGGCGGTTGATATGGATAAAATAAGCGGCTGCTTTCTCGCCCCCAGTGCGGAAGTCATAACCTCATACTGCTTTAGTCCCTGGTCCCCCTGCCATGCTTCCATTTCGTCATTGACAACCATTTGAGGGTTGAAACCGTCCGACTTTTTGGAGTTAAAGGCTATCTTTTTCACACTGGTATTAAATTCTTTGATATAAATATCGCTGCGGCGTTTCTTGGTTATACTGTCCAGTTCGTCATCTGCCTGGACAATCTGATAAAAGGCGTCATACACAAGGTCTGCCTGGTCCAGTTTCGGGGCAAGGAAATAAACCTTTGCCCCATACTCGCCGTCTATATATGCCATGTATGCCGCAATAGCGGCGGCAAACAATGTTTTACCGTTCTTACGTGCTACAACTATGAAAACTTCCCGGAATTGCCTATAACCGGTCCGCTTGTCCATTATGCCAAAAATGGCCGAAACTATGGCCTTTTGCCATAATTCAAGTTTTAATAAATCGTTTCGTCCCTCTGAATGATGACAAAAGTTCTCTATGAAGTTTATAGCCTTATTGGCCTTTTCCTCGTCAAAATCCCATTTGCCACTTTTTAAACCATTCACAAGGATTTCATAAATGGTCTTTATCCACTTTCCTACTGTTACGGTGCCGTTTTGTATGGCTTCCCAATACTGGAAAATGTAATTGTTATCCATTCCGCAATGCTGCCAGTCTGCTTATATTTTTCTTTTCTTTTGGCGGCAAATACTCAATAAGCGTGTGAATAATTGCCGTATATTGGCGTGAATATTTCTCATAAATCGTGGCTGACGGGTGGGCTTTTACAAATTTCTGTGAAGCGTTTACCGTTTCCGTGGTAAGCCCCTCTTTTTTCAATTCTTCTTTTGCCTGGAAGCAAGCCACTTTCAAAAATGCGGCTTCCTCAACAAGTGAATTTACAAGGCTTTTCTTGTCCTCGTCATCTATTCCGGCAAACATGGGTGTAAGAAATTCTATCTCTTTCTTTATCCTCGCATTTGTCAGTTTATTTGTTCTTTTTTTCGCTTTATTCTCATTACTTTTTGTTTTTTCTGCCATATTTTGACCCCCCTCATATGCGTGCGACCCTGCGGAGTTTTTTTGAAGTATCTCCCTCGGTTCTTGTGGGGACGTCCAAAATCAACCCACCGGGGGGAGTGGTCCGCCGCTCTTCTCCTTTTGGCGGTAATAATTTTCCGTCACTGTTAAACCGATAACGATTGTTAGGCTTTGCCTTATGCTCTTTGTTATGGCAATCCTCACAAAGATATTCCAGGTTGTCCAGGTTAAGGGTCACGCCTGGGTTGTGGATATTCTCCGGCGTGATGTAATCCTTGTGGTGGACAATCACACCGGGACGATAAAGCCCGGCGGCTCTGCACCGCTCACACAATCCATTGGCCCGTTTAATAACTGTCTGCCTGGCTCTCTTCCATGCCGCTGACTTGTAGAAGTCCTTTGCATATTCTTTCATCTGCTGCCACCGTCCTTTCCCTCATGCTGATAGGCTCATGGGTAAACCCTACCCACAAGCCTATGTTAATATAAAACACTCTGACATTCTGACCCACTTATTTTGTATCCTGCTGCCGCCTGGCTATTTCCCCACAATGGGGATAAACTGAAACGTCCACGCTTCATCATGGATTGAAATAATATTGCCGTCCTCGTTGATTGCCAGTATATCAATAAACTTCGGTTTCAAAACTATGTCCCTTTTATCCCACTCCACATTCTCCGGCATATGCACTTCCATAAGTGCTATTGCATTAAATACCTTATCCCCATGCACTACTTTAAATCTGCTTAAATCAATTCCCATGTTCCTGCCCTTTCTGCTCCGGTAGCATATCCATGGCGGACGCTACCCGTTTAATAAATTCCTGGCGGTATTCATAGAATTGGCGGCGGCCACACAAGGCGTCTGCTATGTACTCATAAGGCATATTATAAACAATGCTCTTATAAATCTTCTCCTGCATTTGCCGCCGTACCCGGACGCTTTCAATATTCCCACACGTACCACGCAAGGCATTGTCTATAACCTGGGCGGCCTGCAAATCAAAGGCACTTGCCTGGCCGTTCTTTATTCTCTTTTTTCTCTTCTCGTTGCCTTGTATGATACTACGGGCTATCGCTTTAATATCGGCGTCCAGTTTTACCAATCCTCTGCACCCCCGTTACTCTTCGTAGATTTTCTTGGAAGTCTCTGACCTCTCCACTTTTATGCTTTCTTTCGCCATTTTGGAAACCTTTGCTTTTACGCCCTGGCCTACGTCAATGGTTATTCCTTTCATGTGCTTTGCTTCTATGGCGTCCACCACGTTAAGCATGACCGTAACCACGTCCTGGTCTATGGGTCTTTCTGCGGTGCTTCCGAAAAGTTCCGTTATGCGGCTCTTTGCTTTTTGGACCCGCTCTTTGCTTTCTGCGTACTTCTTTGCGGCGTCACACTCACACTTGCACGTTACGGCTTCGTCCACATCTTCCTTGCTCCACCCGGTCAATGTATGAACCATTCCGGCTTGGCCGCAAAAACGGCAATATCCCGTTTGGCTCTCCACTCCGTCCGGCATTTCCCGGCCCTCTTCCTGCTCCATTTCCCTTAAATCCTCTTCCGGTATCTCATGGCCGCCGTCTGTCCGTTTTTTTGTCATGGCTTAATCTCCTTTCTTCTCCGCCCGTTTATAGGCTTCCATGGCAACGGTAAGCACCGCCGCCGATTGTTTGACCGTCAACTGCTGCCCCTTTACCAAAAGGGCCAGGTTTTGGTTTATGGTTTCTAATGTTTCTCCCAGGGAAATCCCTTTTAATGGCTTCCCGGTTGAAAGATTTACGATAGCCGTTATAATTGGCCTTTTAAATGTTCCGTCAACTGCTGCCATGTTGGCTTCCAGTGCGGTTTCTGCCTTTGTCGGTTCGTGTTTCTCGCAATTCCGGCAAGGCTCCCGGCTGAACATATGCCCCACCACTGGCACGCCGTCACAACGCCCGTTAATCCATGGGGCGTTTAAGCACTTGGAAAGCGGCATTTTGTCCGGGTCCTGCAAATAATCCATGATTTCCGCCTTTGCTTCGTCCGCTCCATAACACACTGCCGTTTTATAGCCCTGCTGCCGCAAGGCCGCCATAAATGCTTCCTGGTCTTTTGTTGGCTTATTCTGCCCGTATTTCATTTCCAGGTAAAGGCCGTTGAAATTGTGGCTTGGCACTGGCAAACACACGTCCGGCACGCCGCTCTTTAGTCCCATGGCTTTTAATACTGCCCCGTTTGTCCTCTTTCCCTCGTTTGGAATGTGGTACATGAGGGAAAGACACGGTAAAATATGGGCGTTATTCTCTGCCCAGTTAAAAAGCGTTATTTGCTCCGTTGTTTCCCCTCTCTTCATGTTCTGCAATTTCATGTATAACCCCCCTAACCCTCTTCAATGGCATATTCCCGTTTACGCCGCTTGCAATCTTCCAACATACGTTCCAAAATTCCCACTTCCTCGTCATTTAACCAGGTATAATATTTTTCAATCATCTTTACGGCGTGCAACTTCCTGGCGTTTTCCTTTTCTTCCTCGGTTGTGTCGGTATCTGACACACTGGCTTCCCTGGTTTCCTCTTCCTTGGTCTTTCGGTGTTTCTTTTCCTCTGCCATTGCTTTTATTTCCTCGGCTCCCAGTCCGCCCTTGTCCTCTGCCGCCTGGGCAATCTCCTTTTGGGTGCCCTCGTCCGCTTTCGCCGCTTCCATTGCCGCCGTAATCCCCAGGTTGCCGTTTTTAAACTGCTCTTTCACTTCCGGCGTGGCGTTGTCGTGAATGGTGTTAAGGGTCCGTATCTTCGGCACCTTTTCCCCCATGACTGCGGCCACATAATCCCGGACTCGCTCCCCGGCTTCCAGGATTAAAAGCCCCTCTTTCCTTGCCTGGGTCAATACCTCTTTCCACTCTGCTGCCTGGGTCATAAGGTCGTAATCCGTCATTTTCCGGTTGAATGTGTTACCCACCAAAAGGGCAATCCTAAATTCTATTTCCGTCATGTCCTTATAGCGGCATTTCACATTCTCAAACCCGGCCTTTCCCTCTGCCACCAGGATTTTAATACCGCCCAGGCGGCGGTGTCCGGAAACCAACCAATATTCCCCGTTTACACGGCCTAATACAAGTGGCTGTTGCAACCCGTCCATTTCTATGCCCGTTGCTATCTCCTGCAACTCGTCCATGCTATACTTGTTATGCTTTGTAACCACAATATCCCGGTAATTTACCACAATGTCCTGGTAATCCCTGTTCTGTCCTGCTTCCGCCTTGGTGGCGGCGTTCATAATGTCCAAAATATTAAATGCCATGCCCTTAACTCCTTTCCCCTGCTGCCGGTCCGCCAAATTTCTGCACATATTCCGCCGCAAAGGCTTTATAATCCTGGGCGGCTCCGCTGCGTATGCTATAATGCAACGGCGTTAAACGGTAAAATGTGGCGTCCTTTGCTTTCTTGGAATGTCTGATTTTTTGAGAGAATACCGGGCAACCGCTCTTTGCCCTTATCCAACTTTCCGCCGCTTCGCTTGTGTCTGATTTCTCATAGTCTGTTATGAGGATCCCGGCAAGCCTGGTTTTAGGATTAAGTGCCCTTATCTGGTTTATCTGCTCCACCAACTCTTCCAGGCCGTCCAGTGAATAGGCGTCAAGGCACACGGGTATTATTATTTCATCTGCCGCCACCATGGCATTTATTACATTCATGCCCAAATCCGGCGGATTGTCGATAATGCAAAAATCATATTTCCCGTCTATCTCCCCCAGGGCGGACTTATAACGCCCGTGCTGCGTGTTCACGGTATCGGCCTTTATTTCCAGTTCTGCCAACTCCATGAAATAATTGCACGTCACAATGTCCATATTCTCCACTTCTGTGTCTCTGATGTTCCCGGCAATTCGTCCGGTCTTAATAATCCGGCACGCCCCGGCTTCCTGCTCCCTCTCATACGCTCCGAAAATCCGGGAAGCGTTTCCCTGCTTGTCATTGTCAAATAACAATACCCTGCTGCCAGGCCGTTTTCTTCTCTTGTCCCCCTCTGCCAGTAATTCCGCAAGGGACACGGCGGTTGTGGTCTTGGCAACGCCGCCCTTTAAGTTAATAATTGCTACCGTTTTCATTTCCTTTGTCTCGCTCCTTTCGCTCCTGCTTTTACCATACGTGCGTAAATATAAAACGCCGCATTGTAGCCGTTGTACTTAACCTCTGCGTCCAGGAATTTATAACCTGGGTAAGCCTTTTCCATTTGTGCCTTTAACTCTTCAAAATCCTTTGCCATTCTCTCAACCCCGGCTTTTCTGAATTTTGAATAACTGCGGCTTGGTTCCGGCGGCTTCTGTAAATTCTTGGACGGGCACCACCGCTTTGTCCCGTGTGGGTTCTGCGTTATGTATGTGGCAAGGCCAGTTATTAAAAAATCGTCATCCGGTTTTATCCGGCGTGTGTTCGGTCTGTCACATTTTCCCCATAATTCTTCTAACTCGTCCCGGTCCACCCCGTCCCCGGATAACAGAATGTGGAAGTGTGGCCTTTTGTAGCCGTCCATTGCCAGGATATAAATATACTTTGCATTTTCAAGCCCGGCCTTTTTCCTACGGCGGTTTATCCGCTTGATGAAATTCTGTATGTCTTTCCTGGCTCTCTCTTCGCTGTCCGGCAAACAATCATCATTCCACCCAAACGTGGCCCAAATATCCCCTTTCCCAAAATTGATATTTGCCAGGCGTATGAGATAACGCCGGGCGTTCTTGTCGTTTAGGTTCTTCTGTGACGGCCTGGTTTCCCTTTTCTGCTTTGTCACTGGCACGTCCTTTTTGTCCTTAAAGGACGGGTACACCTGGGCTTCTAACAGAATGGTGCCGCTTTTGATGTTCTCGGACTTGGTTGTGGTTGTCCTATAAAGGCACTCCACCTTTCCGTCTTTCATCAACTTTTCCATTTCCCATTCTTCCAGGTTCTCTATCTGCTTTTGGTATGCTTCCTCATAATCGTAATTGTCATAGAGTTTTTTTTTCATAGTTCCCCACCTTTATGTAAAACCTCTCTCCCCCTGCCCTCTGCCTGGGTCCCTTATGCCCTATATAAATAATTTCAATGGGTGTCCGGTTTGTTAATACCCATTACAAGGACGGGGAAGCGGTGCCGCTCTATCTAAAAATCAGTCAAATAATTCGTTCCAGGCTTTTGCTACTACCGCATAAGCAAAAAGGCCCAGGGCTGCCAAAATCAATATTGCGGCTCCTGCTGCCGCTGAAATAATCTGTATCGCCATGATTGCCACCTTTCTTCCTATATATAGAAAATACCGCTTTATTTCCTCTACATCTTGTGTTATAATATGGGTGTTAAGTTCCAACCCGGTTGTTTTGGTTCCCCACCTTGCAACCGGGTTTCGCTTTTCCCCTTTTACGCTTCCGGCAACTCTCCGAACATTTCTTCATATATTGGCGTTGCATACCTCATTAAAAGTTCCTTGGCTTCCTCTTCTGTTATGGCTTCGCCCATGCTCTTGCTATAATCCATTTCATGTGTTAAAAGCCAATTTCCTTTTTCAGACTTCCACAATTCACATTCGTGTGTCCGTCCTACTTCCTGCCCCGGAAACATTGCCCGGTTTAAAAAGGTATCTTCTCTATACCATTTCTTTACAGTTGCCACTTTCCGCATTTTTCCCGTATCATACTTCATTCCCTGGATTATAAATTGCATTACACGCCCTCGCTTTCCAAATCTCTAATGGTTTCATACTTTGCGTATAAAATTCTAATCAGTTCCGCACAATACCCCGGCGTGATAAGCCCGGCGGCTTCTTTCTCATAAATCTTCCCAGTCACAAATCCCGCTCTAAAATCCAATTCCGCCAAACTCTGATAGTTCCCCAGTTCTTTGTCAATGGCGGCCATAATGGCCCGTACCTCTCTTTTTACGGCCATGTCCCTGCCGCTCTCTGCACTTTCAAATTCTTCACGGCGGCGGACCCTGCTACCCCGGATAAAGTCCGGTGTTGTCCTGCTGCGTTCATTACCTAAAATCATTGCAATAGTGTTTCCCATGTTAAGTTCCTCGCTTTCCTGCTTATACGTCCGTGCGATATTTACTCATATCGTGATACTTCCGGCGGAATTTCTTATATGGCGTTCCGCTTGCCTGGCTCCTGCAATAACCATTCCACTTGTAACAATTCTTGCACCCCGTCCGGCAATAGTTCAGATATTCTTTTTCAAATCTCTTTTGCCAATTATGTAGGCGGTCCAACGGTCCTTCTAAAAAAATCCCGTATAACGCCCCAATTATCCGCTTTATCATGGTGTCCCCTTTCCTTTCCTGCTACTGGTTTACATACTCGCCCACAATGTCCACCACTTTGTCCATAATGGCTTCCAACTCGCTTACGCTCATGGCCTTATCATCTATGTAAAAATCCGCATAAACCTTTCTTGTGTCATTCCCCCACCTTGCCACCTGCTCCGGCAAAGGCTCATTCACGGCGTCAAACTCTAAGCCCTGGCCGTGGCACCATTCCACCGCCGCTTCCAGGTCACGCCCTGCCCGGCTCGTCCAAAGAATGACCTTGTGGCCGTTTGCTTTGAGCATTTTAACCGCCGCTACTACTTTGCGTTTTGGCTCCACAATTTCCGGGAACCTGGTAACTGCCAGTGTGCCGTCAAAATCAACCGCATAAATTGCCATGTGTGTTTTCTCCTTTCTCTCCCACCTTTTCCCCCATGCTCATTTCATACTTTAAAAGCATGGCCGCCGTCTGTATCATTTCACAAGCGGCGTCAATGGCCTGGTGGAAAATTGCCGTTGGTGTGGTATCTTCGTCCAGGAAGCACGCCACTTCTATGCCTTTTACCCGGTCCCAAAGGACTGCCAGGGAAGTTTTTACGTTTTCCATTGCTTCCTGGGCTTCCTCTGCTTCCTTTAAAATGACGGCGTAACCCTCATGTGTGCTATTGAATAAAGGAAACTTTGCATTTGCCCGGTTTAATTCCGCCATTGCGGCGGCTTCCACTTCTTTTCTTAACTCATTCATTGCCATTGTCCGGTTCCTCGCTTTCCTCTTCGCTCTCCATTTCGTGGCTTTTCTCGTCCGGCGTGTCCGCTTCCGTGTATTGGCTCCCGTCCTTGCACTCCCGGCATTTATCCACGTCCATTCTTACGGGCTTTGTATTTCCGCACGTCCGGCAACTCCAACAATCACGGTTCTGTGGCTTACCCTCTTCCGGCTCTCCTGCTGCCGTCCGGCCTTTCTTACTCCCAAAATCCATACATACGGTAATAGGCGGCATTTTCGCCATGGCTCCCATGGTTTCTTCTATTTCTCTAAACGCTGCTTTCATCTGCTCCCGGTGTTCTTCCTGGTTTTCCGTAATCGTCCTTAATTCGTCAATGCGGTTTTGTTCCAGGGCGTCAATAAGTCGGTGTAAGGAAGTGGCGGCACTCTCCACGCCGTTTTCTTTCTGCCATGCTTCAAATATGGAAACAACTGCCCCGGTAATCTGCTCATATTCTGCATGAAATCCCGTGTCCTCTTCCTCTGCTTTCAATTCGTTAAGAAATTCCGGCTTTTCTCCGGTAATCATTGCCTGGATATAAAAGCCCGGCACTTCCGCTTTTACCGCATTGCTCAACAATTCCGCTTTTGCCGCTTCTTTCATAAGGTTGTAATATTCCGTGTGCTTCATGTCCACGGTTCCGTCACTTGTAAATCCGTCCATAAATCCCATGTTAAATTCCTCGCTTTCTTATCTGTGAATTGTTGTTGTGAAATGATAAAGTGGTGGGTCATTTTCCACCGCTTCACGGTTCTTGTAAATCATAAGGGTAAAACGGTCCTGGCCCTCTTCGTCCGGTTCCCGGCGTGCGATTGCTTCAAATCCATAACGGGCGTTAAGTTTCGCCCCGTATACGGTATCTGTCAATTTTGCAATCTCACGGCCGCCCAACGTCACGCCCTGGGCGGCCAACTGCTGCCACCGCTTAAATGTCTTGTCCAGGTATTCCAAAAAATCCGGCTCCACAATTCCGTTTAATGGTGTCACGCTCTTTTCCATGTGCTTTTCCTCGCTTTCCCGGTCCTATGACCGTTTACCCAGGCACGCCGCCGCATAATTTTCTTTATCCTGGCAAGCCTGGCCTTAAATTCCGGTAAATCTTCAATTTTTACCGTTATTGTCATTTCTGCCATGTTTCGTTCTCCTATAAATAAATGGTGTTATATAGGTTCATCTGCAAATCTGAAAAGGAATATTCCGGTGTTTCCTGCGGTTGCAATGGTGCCATAAGCCCACGTTTTTGCCATTCCTTGTGTCTTATTTCCGGTATTGGTCTGAACCGCTTAACCTCTGCGTCCATAAGTTCTTCCACGCCCCCGGCGTGTGCCATTAGTGCCAGGAACCCCGTATAAACGTTCTTTTCATTCTTTACAATCCGTAATCTGTCCGATTGTTCAAATACGGTCAGAAATTCCCGTAACTTCATAACGGCCACCCGTACTTGTGTAAATAAACGGAAGCACATACAAAGGCAATTACCATAACCACGCCCAGGACACCAAAGAAGATACGGCGGCCTTTTGGGCTTTCATTTGCACCCATTGAATAGATAATGGCTAACCCGGCCAGTGCCAGGTATAAAATTACTCCGCCGCCTATGAGTATCAATAAAACCGCAATCAATAAAAATACTTCTAAATTTGTCATGCTCTGTTTTCCTTTCTTTTAAAATGTCCACCCAATAGCAACCATGTAACTGCCAAACATAATAGAAAACTGCAAATCCTTTTCTTGCGGTATGTACACCAGTGCAATAGAAAATCCTATTTCTTCCGCTTCCCTTGCCGCAAAATAAAGCCCTTTTTCTCTCATTTTTCATTCCTCGCTTTCTGCTTCTCCTGCCCACTGTTTCGCCATTGCTTTTGCTATTCCCGGAAAGGTTTTACTTCTTTCCTTTGCTCTGTCCGGCCCTGGTGGCATTTTCCATATTCTTTGTTCGCGTCCCTCTACTATTTCCGTTGGTTCCAGTTTCGGCAATCCTTTAAGCCACAAACACGTTGCTTTTGTTTCTCCATGCCCAAACTGCCACGGTTGTATTATCTGGTCCGGCTTTCTGAATTTTGTTGACATTATCCCCACCGGGTTTTCTATGGCTATCTTTTTACAGTTCGCATTTGCAAACATCATAAAAAAATCAATACCTTGTTGTTGTCTGCCGTCCTTTCTTTTTTCTTCAAAATATCTTGCCCCAGACACCGCTAAATGAGTGCATGGCGGAAATGCAATAATCATGTCCCATTCAATCTTCAAAAGTTGCGTTACATCCTGTTGTAAATGCCATTCCGGGTGTCCACCGCTACAAGGTTCAATGTCGCATGAATACGCTTCATGTCCCAATTCTCTTAATTCTATCGTTACGGCTTGGCTCTCTTCACAAGCCACTAAAATCCTCATTTGTTCAGTTCCTCGCTTTCTGCTTTCTTTATGCCGATAAAAACACGCTCCGCACACGGAACCGCTATACTGTTGCCCAGTGCCATGTAACGGGCATTGTCGGACATTTCTTTTCCGCTTGCCCCGTACCTTGTCCATTCGTCCGGGAACCCGTCCAGGCGTTCACATTCAAGCGGTGTAAGGCGGCGGATCCGGTATTTAACCGCTGCGGCAATCCGTTCCATTATCACGGCAAGGGTTTCACTTCCGCCCCCTGCTGCCCCTCGGCTCTTTTTCAACGTGCCCACGCCCTCTTTAAACTCTCCATATCCGCTTTGTGTGTATCCATACACTACCGCCGGGCGGTGTTGAGACATAAGCGTTGGGCTTGCTTCCTCTGTATATCCAATTCCCCCGGCTTTTGCTCCTGCTTTCGGAAGAAACCCGGCGGCATATGCTACGGCGTGCCGGTCCGCACCCGTAAGTGTTGGGGCTATGTCTTGATTTACACCCAACTGGTGGCCGCCGTTTTTCTCGTTCCTGCCAATCACATTTCCGGCAATGGTGTAGACGGGAAGTAAATATAAGCCCGTTTTCCCACCGCCACCCCCGGCGTTTCCCATGAGCGTTACGCTTGTTTTTGCGTTTATGTAAATTCTGTCTGCGGTGCGGCCAAAGTCTAATTTCATTTGTCCGTCTGCGTCCTCTGCCATTCCTCTGCAATCCGTTCCAGTAAGGCTATTTTCAGAATTACCGGAATTTCCTTGTTCCTCTGCTCCGCCCTGCGAATGATACCCCAACACGCTTTCGCACTCAAAAAGTATTTGTCCGGCACGTCCATTTCCAAAATCATTGACAAGGTAGATACGTTTTCTACGTTGGGGCACTCCCCAAAATTGAGCGTCAAGCAATCGCCATGCGGTACACTGAACGTCCCCCCCTGGTCCCTCATTTCCAACCATTCCGGCGGTTGCCCATTTCCCACTTTTAGGCATTGAAATGTTGCTCTGTGTGATTTCTTCCAGGACCCGGCGGAAGTCCTCGCCTTTATTGCTTGAAAAAGCCCCGGCCACATTTTCCCAAATGATATATTTTGGATATTGTCCATTTGTCTTTTCCCTCATTTCCCTGGTTATTCTCACGGCTTCCATGAATAAGCCGGAACGGGAACCGTCAAGCCCCGTCTGTTTTCCGGCAACGCTCAAATCCTGGCAAGGGCTTCCAAAACTGATAATATCCACAACGGGGATTTTTTTCCCGTCTATCTGTGTAATGTCTCCCAGTTGTAGGGCTTCCGGGAAATGCCGCTTTGCTATGTCTATACAATTCGGCTCTATCTCGCTTACCCATACCGTTTTGATACCCTGCCGCCTGGCTGCCAATGGAAACCCGGCTATCCCGTCAAAAAGACTTCCCAGTGTCATTTCTGCCATATCTACACCCCTATAAACGGGGCGTATGCAATCATAACGGAAAAGATTGTTTTGTATTCCGTGATTTTCTCGCCACGCATTACCGGAACCACGTCCGTACTGTATGTAATACCCTTTATGTTGTTTTCCTCTGCGTCCAGGTCTGCCAGGTGTTTGTTTATCTTGGCTTCCAGGGCTTTAAGGTCTGTGTCTTTCTCTAAAATGATTTTCATATTAAGTTCCTCGCTTTCTAAAATTTCAGCTGATACTCTCTTTAATAGTTAAACCATACCGTTTCTATTCTCTTTAGTCCGTGTTCTGCCTGGGTCTGCTTTTGGGCTTTGTTCCACCCGTTCAGGATTTCATTGTAAAGGTCATTGTCATATCCGCTTATGAGGACTTTTCCTGGATGTTCCTTTATTGCTTCCAAAAGTTCTATATGGTCTTTTTCCGTCATTTCGATATTGTACAGATAACCTTTTCTTGTTCCTGGTAAATACGGTGGGTCCAGGTATATGAATACGTCCGGCGTATCGTACCGCTTCAATAATTCCAATGCCGGAAGTTTTTCTATTTGTGCGTGTTTCAACCGCTCCGCCGCCAATAGGACCCGGTCCGGTAATTCTCCCCAGTGCTTTGTTGTTTTAGGGCTATTTCCCTGTTGACTTGAACGGAACCCGTTTTTATAAACGTTACTGCTGCCCATGCCCAACCAACAACGCACCATAAATTTTCTTGCCCGTTCCAACTCTGTTTCAGCTGAAACTTTTTTATAGGCGTTTTCGTATTCCTCACGGCTATACGGTGTCATTTCAAGGCTTTTTGCAAATTCTTCCGGCCGGTCCCTTATTACTTTGAAAAGGTTGTAAACTTCTCCGTCCAAATCGTTTAGTGTTTCTATCTTTGCCGGGTCTTTGTTGAAAAACACCGCCCCACTTCCAAAGAATAATTCCAGGTAAACCCGGTGTTCCGGAATGAAAGAAATTATCCATTCTGCCAGGCGGTTTTTGGCTCCCGGATATTTTAATACTGCTTCCATATTAAGTTCCTCGCCCCTTTCTATCAGTCCACCAACTCTTCCGTTTGGATTATTTTTATAATTGAGACTTTCGGCGTAAAGCAATTTGTTACATATCCGCTTCCCTCTGCAATCTTGTTTTCCAACGCTTCCGCAAAGAGTTTTGCGTTATGTTCTGCTGAAAATCTCCCGGCCACATACTCTTCTATGCGTCCGCTGCTTACCTGGGTTTCTTCCCCGTCCTCGTCATAGTCACAAAACGGGATTTCCTGGGTAACTCGCACTTGGTAAAGTGTTCTCTGCTTCATGTTAAGTTCCTCGCTTTCCTGCCCTGCTGCCGGGCGGCGTTTATAACGCTCTCTGTGCTATTTCTGCACGGTAAGGCTCTCCGCCACGCTTCAATTCATTGTAGATAGTGGCCCGGTGTACTCCCACCGCCTGGGCAATCTCTGTAACCTTTGCCCCGGATTTCTTCATGTTCTCAATCCGCTGCCTATCTGCATAATTAAGCCGCTTTGCTCCTTTTCTCATGTCCAACCACCTTTCTTTCTGTTTTCTTCGCAATAAAAAAAGAGTGCCACAAGAGTTTTGTTCTCTTGTTACACTCTTTGATTTTCTGTATAAAAAAATCAAATGCGATAGAGTATTAACCCTTGTCGCATTTGATTTTACAACTCAGCCTTTCCGAAACGTTCCACAAACATATCTTCAGAAATAATCGGAATGCCAAGACTCTTTGCTTTCTGATTCTTTGATGATGTGGATTCAATATCATTATTCACAAGATAATCTGTCTTCTTAGAAACACTGCCGGTAACAGAGCCGTTCTGGCTCTCCACATACTCTTTAAATTCAGTACGGTTTTTAAACTGATGGACATCACCGGTAATGACAAAGGTAAGTCCTTCACAGGTTCCGCCCTCTGTTACCTTCGGCTCTACTTCCACAATGTTTAATATTTCTTCTAATGCAGCTACCGTATGACGGTTTTGATTCTGTCTGTACCAGTCCAGCATGGAAGTCGAACGCTCCGGTCCGATTCCGTCAATATCCTCAAATCCTTCCCCTGCATGCAGTTTCTGAAAGAAACCTCCTGTGCCAAGGGCAGCAATCATTTTCTTTCCTGCATCGGTGCCAATCTGCGGAATGCATAGTGCATAAATAAAATGTACCGGATCAACATTTTTGCTCTTTTCAATTGCCTGCAGCATATTGTTACAGGATTTCTCGCCAAATCCGTCTAAAGAGCGGATTTCATCCGCATGATTTTTAAGTGTATAAATATCTTCAAAATAATGGATATATCCTAAGTTCATAAACTTTAGCATGGTCTGTATGGACAATCCGTCAATGTCCATGCCGGGCTTGCTGACAAAGCGGCTGAATTTTTTTACATGCTTTGCGGTACAGTCCGGATTCGTACAATGTAAAGTCTTTGTTCCGCTGTGTTCACTGATTCTGATTTCTGTTCTGGCATGGCATACCGGACAGAATTCCGGAATCGTAAAAGTTCCTTCCTTTTTCTTTACGCCGATACATTTTGGAATAATCTTATTTGCTTTAATAATATCAAGTGTTGTCTTCCCATCTTCTCCGATTCCAAGACGTTCCATTTCACTGATATTACAAAGGGAGGCTCGGCTTACGGTGGTTCCCTCCAGTGCAACCGGCTCAAATACTGCTACCGGAGAAATGGTAGATGCCGCACAGGACCACTCTACATATTTTAATGTGGTCTCCGCAGAGACATCCTGCCATTTAAACGCATAACCGGCTCTTGACGCATGATGCCCGGTAACACTACCCGTCTGGGCATAATCATTATCTTCGTAACAGATAACCAGTCCATCTACCGGAATGTCCATTTCACCATTTTCTACCTTCTTTGTCCAGCGTTCTACAACTTCCTCCAACCCTTTCGCATCGGTCAATTCATGTGCTACTGTCGTAAATCCAAGCTTCTCAAGATAATCCATCCGTTCTCCCCAGGATGACATTGTTTCATCCAGATGCACCAGTGTAAATGCATAAAAATGAATATGGCGTTCCTTTACTTTATCAAGATTGCTCTTATCCAGACCTAAAGTGCCGGATGCAAGATTTCTCGGGTTGGCATATTTTTCATCATCATCTTCAATGGTATCATTGATTAATTCAAAATCTGTATAGGTAATAGCCGCTTCGCCACGGACTACCAGATGTCCCTTATATTTTACAGTCTTTGGAATCCCTTCAATGGCATCCTTCATAAATGTGATATTGCTGCCGACGGTTCCATTTCCTCTTGTTAAAATCTTAACAAGTTTTCCGTTATCATAAGTTACTACCAATGTTAATCCATCCAGTTTCCAGGATAACCAGACTGGTCTTTCTCCCGCCCACACCTGTAAATCAGAAATCCGTTTCGTCTTGGCAAGGGAAAGTGCCGGATATTCATGCGCTTCCCGTTCACCATTGCTTTCCTCAAATCCGGCATTCTGTGTCGGACTTTCCGGCAGAATATATCCTGTTTTTTCTTCTAACCGGGTCAGTTCGTCAAACATGCCATCCCATTCATAGTTTGACATAATTTCATCCTGTCCATTGTAATATGCTTCGGACGCCTCATTTAACGTTTTTACCAGTTCCTCGATTTTCTTCTTCTCATCCATGGATATGCTCCTTACCCTCAATCTATTTTGGCATTACTGTTGTATTGCTGGAATTTAAAATGCGCCGGTTCAGCTCAGTCCACTCTTCCGCCGTTACTCTGCGGTACTTTCCTTTTTTGAGACTGCCCAGTTCTATATTCATAATGCGGACTCTCTTTAATTTTACTACTTTATATCCGCAATACTCACACATCCGGCGGATCTGCCGGTTATACCCCTGGGTTAATATGATTCGGAATTTACGCACATCCAGTTTTTCTACTGCACATGGTCTTGTAACCACACCAAGTTCTTCCAGTGGAACTCCCCCGGACATTTTCTTTAAAAATGTCTCCGTTATGTCATGATTTACGGTAACTTCATATTCCTTTTCATGCATATTCCCGGCACGCATCATCTTATTTACAATATCCCCATTATTTGTCAATAATATAAGTCCCTGGGAATCTTTATCCAGTCTTCCTACCGGATAAATACGTTTCGGATAATGAATATAATCAACAATATTGTCTTTTTCGTCTTTTGCAGCAGTGCAGACAATACCCACCGGCTTATTAAATGCAAGAAGAATCATTTCCTCTTCTTTTTTTATTTCTTTTCCATCTACGCGCACTCGCTGTCCCGGCATCACCTTACAGCCAACAGAAAGAACTTTTCCATCTACCGTAATGCGTCCCTGCTCAATCAGACGGTCAGCTTCTCTCCGGGAACAATATCCTGCTTCACTTAAAAATTTATTGATTCTGACTCCGTTTTCTTCCATCGATATTTTCACCCTGTGTAAATTTTCTCACTGCCCGCGGAACAAAGAATGTGCCAAGGCACATTCTCGCGCCTGCGGCAGTCGCTTGCAACATCTACCTTATACGCCGCAGTGTGCATCCTCGCGGAGCGTTTTTTACTTTACAGAAAAGCAATTTCCTGTAAAGTAAAAATAACGGAGGTCCTAAGACCTCCATCTGTTTATTATTTTAAGAACTCTGTCTTAACATATCCTTCTTTATCTTTCCAGGTGACTTTTGTCCACCCTTCTGCATAGCTCATCTGAACAGTAACAGAATCTCCTGCATAAGCAACTCCAACCTTGGATGCGGTCTCACTCATAGAGGAACGGATATTAACCGTATTGGTTAATGTAATCTTAGTGCCCGCTGCAATTCCGCTGGTGTCTGCCGCCGGCTCCTGTGCCGGTGCTTCTGTTGAAACATAGTCACTCTTTACATATGCCGGTGTACCATTGTAATCAATGCTGCTCCATCCATCTTCTGTCGTACCGGTTCTTGTCAGTGCAGTTCCCTTTTCAACTGTTCCAAGTAATGCTCCGGACTCATTCGGTTCCTGTCTGACATTTACTTTATCCAGTGTATATACCGTCTCCGTTGTCACTTCCGGCTCAGCTGGTGTCTCTGGTTCCACCGGTGCCTCTGGTTCCGCCGGTGTCTCTGGTTCCGCCGGTGTCTCCTCTGTTGCCGGCTGCTGCTGTGCCTGTGCCTGTGCGATTGCTGTTGCCCATGCATTATATGCATCAGCAATTGTAACCGTTACCATATTAGAAAGATTTTCATCTGAAGCAATTGCTTTTTCATAATTTGCCTGTACTTCTGCCTGTAATGCAATGACATCTTCCTGTGTTTCAAAACTACTGATTAAGTTTTCCACATTATTATCGGTCGGCTGTTCTTTATAATGACGGTTAAAGCTGCTGTATAAGTTATCAATATAAAATGCTCCCTGCTCATTCTTCTTTACATAAAAGAACTCCATACCAGGTGCTGTAGTATCTACTCCTGCGAATTTCAAATCCAGCGTTACACAGACAAGATAAGAATCTGCTTCTAATCCTGACTTGGTATAACATTTGATATTCTGATAACTCTCTGCATACTGTGACATCATGGTAATCAGGCTCTGTTCATTCTCGGAAACAGGTGTTGCATAGGTCTGTAATGTTGCCAGATCACCTGCCGCATATGCATTGTAATAATTCTGCATCAGGGTATTGATTTCCGGAACGGCATCTACCTGAAAGTTCTCTGATTCGGTACTCTGTTCCGTAGAAAGTCCATTATCTTTATCTTTATTTCCACTGCTGAATTTTATCATTACTACTGCCAATACAACAAATAATATTACTGCAGTAAAATATTTCCAGTTCTTCTGAAAGAAACTACTTATATCATTCTTTGATATCTTACTCATTTTTTCTTTGATTTCTGACGCTTTCATATCTGTCCTCCTAACCTTACCCATAACCCCCAAAAAAGCATGCTTTGTGAGCTGCCCATGTAAATAATGAAAAACGTTTCTTATAAGTTTTGCGGGACATAAATCCCGCAAAAAAATGTGTTAATATAAATTATAAAATGCACCCGGCGGGAATCGAACCCGCATTATCAGAGTCGGAGTCTGACGTTCTATCCATTAGACTACGGTTGCAGCTTATTTATACTAACACATCTATATAAAAAAATCAAAGGTTTTATTTAAGAAGCTTCTTCAAACTGGGAATTATAAAGCTGTGCATAGAAACCATTCTTCTGTAACAGTTCTTCATGATTTCCCTGTTCAATAATATCACCATCTTTCATAACGAGAATCAAATCAGCATCACGAATGGTAGACAGACGATGGGCAATAATAAAACTTGTTCTTCCTTTCATCAGGTTATCCATAGCCTTCTGGATTCTGTGCTCTGTTCTGGTATCAACAGAAGAAGTTGCTTCATCTAAAATCAATACCCGGTTGTCTGCTAAAATGGCACGGGCTATGGTAAGCAACTGTTTCTGTCCCTGGGATACATTGCTGGCGTCCTCATTTAATTCCATATTATAACCACCCGGCAGTGTCTGGATGAAATGATGGGCATGGGCTGCTTTTGCTGCTGCAATAACTTCTTCGTCCGTGGCATCCAGTCTTCCGTAACGGATATTTTCCATAATAGTACCTTTAAATAACCAGGTATCCTGAAGTACCATGCCGAAGGCATCTCTTAGCTCCCGGCGGTTATAGTTTCTGATATCGTTACCATCTAATCTGATGCTTCCACTGTTGACATCATAAAAACGCATCAGCAGCTTCACCATGGTAGTCTTACCTGCTCCGGTTGGTCCTACAATGGCAATCTTCTGTCCCGGTTCTACCTTTGCTGAGAAATCATTAATGATAATCTGATCCGGATTGTATCCGAAATGCACATGGGAGAATTCTACTTCTCCACGAACATCCTTTAATTCCACTGCATTTTCTGTGGTCTGGTCTTCTTCCTCTTCACCTAAGAATTCAAAAACACGTTCCGAAGCTGCGGTCATGGACTGTACCTGGTTAATGACCTGTGCAATCTGCTGGATTGGCTGGGTGAAGCTCTTTACATACTGGATAAATGCCTGAATATCACCAATTCCGATTGTTCCGTTAATTGCAAGCATTCCACCGGAAATTGCCACGCCTGCATAGCCAAGGTTACCGACAAATACCATAACCGGCTGCATCATTCCGGATAAAAACTGGGATTTCCAGGCAGACTCATATAATACATGGTTTGTATCATTAAACCGTTTTATGGTTTCCTTTTCTTTATTAAATGCCTGGATAACTAAATGTCCGGAATAAGTCTCTTCCACCTGTCCATTAATATGTCCCAAGTACTCCTGCTGGGTACGGAAATATTTCTGTGAAAATTTTGCAATTGCCGAAACCATCAACGCTGAAATCGGAAGAATTACTAATGCAATCAGTGTCATCAGTGGTGAAATAGAAAGCATCATCACAAGCACTCCGATAATGGTTGCCACGCTGGTAATAATCTGTGTCACACTCTGGTTTAAGCTCTGTCCCAAAGTATCCACATCATTGGTAATACGGGAAAGAACTTCCCCATAAGTTCTGCTTTCAAAATATTTCATCGGCATACGGTTGATTTTTTCAGAAATCTCTTTACGCATACGATAGCAGATTTTCTGTGTGATTCCAGTCATAATAAACCCCTGAAAAAAGCTGAATACCGCACTGATAATATATAAGCCAAGAGTAAATAATAATATCTTTCCAATCAGTGTAAAATCAATTCCGCCGGTTCCTGCTACTTTATTCATCAGACCGTCTGCCAATGCCGTAGTAGCTTTACCCATTACCTTTGGTCCTAATACAGAAAATACGGTAGAACAGATTGCAAGTATCATAACTGCAACAATTCCAATTTTATATTTTCCAATATAAGAAAGAAGTTTCCGGAAAGAGCCCTTAAAATCTTTTGCTTTTTCACCCGGCATCATTCCACCGCCCATTGGTCCTCTCGGACCTCTACGACGTGGTGCACGATAACTTTGCTCATTACTCATGTTATTTTTCCTCCTTTCCCTCTTCTAATCCCAATTCCTTTGCGGATAACTGTGACTGTGCAATCTGCTGATATACTTCACAATCCCGTAATAATTCTTCATGAGTACCTTTTCCGACAATCTTACCTTCATCCAATACAAGAATCTGGTCGGCATGTAAAATGGTACTGATTCGCTGTGCCACGATAATTACACTGCTTTCTTTTGTTTTTGACTCCAATGCTTTACGCAGTGCCGCATCGGTCTTCATATCAAGTGCAGAGAAACTGTCATCAAAGATATAAACATTCGGATTCTTTGCGATTGCTCTGGCGATGGATAATCTCTGTTTCTGTCCACCGGAAACATTCGTTCCACCCTGTGCAATCCCGCTGTCATATTTTTCCGGCTTTTCATTAATAAATTCTGTTGCCTGTGCAATCTCTGCAGCCTCTGTCATTTCTGCTTCCGTAGCTTCCGGTCTGCCAAATTTCAGATTGGATGCAATGGTTCCTGAAAACAGAATTCCCTTCTGTGGTACGAATCCGATTTCATCTCTTAATTCAGCTAAGCTTAAATTCCGGATATCCACACCATCTAAGGTAATCTTACCGGCTGTTACATCATAGAATCTCGGAATCAGATTAACCAGCGTTGACTTTCCACAGCCGGTACTTCCGATAATCGCTGTTGTCTTTCCCGGTTCTGCTGTAAAATCAATATCTTCCAATACATCTTCATCCGCACCCGGATAACGGAAGTTTACATGATGGAATTCCACTTTTCCGGTATGTTTTTCAATTGTTTCTTTTTCTGCCTTTTCTATAATAGAAGAATTTGTAGTAATAACTTCATCAATCCGGTCTGCTGCAACACCGGCACGCGGCAGCATAATAGACATCATGGTAAGCATCAGGAATGCCATAACAATCTGCATGGTATAAGTAATAAATGCGGTCATTGCTCCAACCTGAATCTGTCCGGCATCAATACGATGTGCCGATACCCAGACAATCAGTATGGTTACTCCATACATAATAAACATCATGCCCGGCATCATAAAAGTCATGACACGGTTGGTAAATAACTGTGTTCTGGTAAGATTCCGGTTTGCTTCATCAAACCGCTCTTCTTCCTTTTTTTCTCTTCCAAAAGCACGGATTACGGAAAGTCCCGTAAGAATCTCTCTGGATACTAAGTTCAGGGCATCCACTAACTTCTGCATTATTTTGAACTTCGGAAGTGTAATGGACATCAACACCATAACCAGTCCGGAAATTACCAGTACTGCCATTACGATAATCCATTCCATATGTGCTCCGGTCTTTAATACTTTATAAATTCCACCAATTCCGATGATTGGTGCATATAAAAGCATTCGAAGCATAATTGCTGTTACAAACTGAATCTGCTGAATATCATTGGTGCTTCTTGTAATTAAGGAAGCGGTAGAGAATTTATCCATCTCAGTATTGGAAAAGCCTACTACCTTACCAAAGATTTTCTCTCTTAAGTCTCTTCCGACTCCTGCGCCGACTCTGGATGCAAGATATCCGACTACCACTGCAACTGCCAGCATGAGTAATGACATAGCTGCCATCTTTCCACCCTCTGACCAGAGATAATTCTTCTGGATATGCTCCACATCAAGTCCTGCCTTTTCGTCACAGGATGCTGCATATGCTGTTCCCATGGCATGTAAGGTACTGCTCCCCACAGAATCTATCATATTTTCCATATATTCTCTGGACTGTGCTATACCATCCTGCGTCATTGCACCGCTTGCAATCAGCTGCTTCATCATCGGACGCATATCCACATAAGTTACCATTTCGCCATCATCATTTTCCGCTTCATATGTGGTCAGTTCCATCTGCATCATCTGTCCGATTTCTTCAATGGACATCTCATCTAAGCTTTCTTTGGTAATCTGGTTCTGCGGATTCTGCTCCAATGCTTCCGCAATCGTATTCTTAAAATCCGTTTCACTCATATTTGCCATACGGTAAGTCAGTACGATTGGTGTCAGTAGTTCATCATCCAATGTTTCTAATGTCTCTTTATCCGCAGTACATACATAAGTATCGTCTTTTTTTTCATAGACCGCTTCAAAAGTATCCTTTTCACCATCTGTCATAAAAAGTTCTGCCAGCTGATATTCTTCCTCCGGCATCTTTTCCGGCAAAATATGTTTGATTCCCTTATTCTGGATTCCTACATCAATGATATCGGATGTATATTGTGGCAACGACAAATCGCAATAAGCCTGTACTCCAAGGAGGAGAAATATTACCACGATGATATGCCAGTACGGGAGCATATTTTTAAATAGTTTCCGCATCTTTCCTGTTCCTTCCTTTTCTATATTATTTATAAAATATTTCTATTTTAATTGCTATTTCAACTGTCTTCTCTTTTCAATCTCAAGCTCTGCTATCTGCTCTAATTTATTCAGATAGCCAATCAGCCGGTTCATATCTTCTTCTCCCATTTTCTCCGTAACCGACTTTAATAATTCACTCAAAATCCGGTTGCATTCATTTAAAACCTCTTTTCCTTCCTCAGTTACTCTCACATAAACATTCCGCCGGTCACCCTCACACACCATACGTTCGACATAATTTTTCTCTTCCAGGGAACGAAGTGTCCGGGACACCGCCGGTGCTGCCACACGCATATAACGTACCACTTCCGATACCGTAACCTTTGCATCTATCGATTTGCTATCCGGCTCTTTGGCATCTGTCTCTTTTGTAGCCATCTCTTTTTCTTTGCGACAATGCTCGATGGTCTTTAAGGTTCCCATTTCCACGGATGAGACCCCCGGCAGAATTGATGAGATTTTCAAACGATGAAAACGATTAAATATGGAAAATATTTCATTTCCACAACCCTGCATCATTTTCACCTCCATTTCTTTACATTTTATATTTTCTATTTATTTAACATTGTTAACTATTAACATGTGAAAACAATAATAGCACCATGATTAAGAT